>JAEEGH010002437.1_pt1 | contig 50411 bp, 27 predicted proteins | sample 9134181 | NCBI WGS metagenome assembly JAEEGH01 (sample SAMN16246544, study PRJNA631951) | gut metagenome | biome: gut microbiome; feature: rumen; material: DP-attached | host: Bos | place: Iran: Karaj | collected 2018-10
ACTCTGCGCCAGTGCTGTTAGGAGCGTCGGCAGCAGTATGACCGCTATACCAGTCTTTCACATTGACAGTCTTGCCGTTGGCATCTAGATAGCAGCCACTGTTGACGTAGCCCTCTTCACCAACGGCAAAGCAAGCCGCATTTGAAGTAGAACGCTGCATGGCCTTGATGCCGACCTTGTAGAGACCCTTGGTCATGCCGGTCAAACTCTGAGTCAAACTACCAGAACCCTCGTAGCACTCAATACCGTACTCGCCATAATTCAGCGTAGATTTGTTACGGCCTACGTTAAATGTCCAATCGACTCCACCCGAAACAGGAACTGGAGCAAAACCGACAGTTACTTTCTTTGCAGCGAAGTTCTCTGACAAATATTCTGCAAGAGTCTTACCGCTCAGATCAATACCAGCCTCAGCAGCTACAGCTGCCTCCTGAGCAGTCGTTGCAGCCACCTGATTGGCCTTATACTCATCTGTTGAAATGAACTTCCAGTCAAACTTCGTACCAAAAGCAATGGCGTTGGCGTCATTTGGATAGAGGAAGTTATCGCCGTTGGCAATAGTGAATGTACCCTCAGCAGTGCCGTTGGCAATAGTCAATGCCATAGGACTACCGTTGTCCACAAAACCATTATCTCCGATAGCCTTAGATGCACCACCATTCAAACCACTGGTGACGAGGTCGTACATCTGGAGTTTGTACTTTCCTTCGGACAAGGTCACTTTCCAAGGGTGGCCGTAAGGTTCGACCACGGCTTGGGTGCCCCATGACTGACCACGGGTCAGATAGACGTCCGAAGAAGCACTCTTAATGTAGTAAACGCCCTCTGCCAGGTCATCGGCAAATGCGGAACCTACCACTAGGGACGCTACAACTAAAGAAAAGATTTTCTTCATGATTATTAAATGATTAAAGTTAAAATAGGTATTATTCTAAGAGAAATTAAGGGAAGTGACAAAGAAGTGAAAGGGAAGTGACAAAGAAGTGACAAGGACGACAGAAACTGCTTTCAAGAGTTTTTTCGGATTACTCCGATTACTCTGAGCACTCTAATTATTCCGAGTATTCAGATAACTCCGATTACTCAGTTTACTTCGATTACTTTGATTACTTTGATACTCAATCCACTTCTCCCCTATAGTCAAATTATAAGCTCCCCCCTCCCTCGTAGGGAGGGTCGGGGAGAGTCCATTATTCTTTATTTACTTAAAAATCACCTTTCTTGTCTCGACCTTGCCGTCGGTATAGACGGTGCGGACAATGCTGAAACCAGAAGCAGCGTTCTTGACCTTGACACCGGTCAGGGTGAAGATCTCGCGGCTATCCACAGCGTGGTTCTCTTTGAGCATGGTACCGATGCCAACCAAGTCATCCTCGTTGACAATCTCTTCCTTGTCCTCTTCGGCTGGGAGATTCTGTTCAACCTCGCCGGTAGCCTTGGTCAACTGAGTCTCGATAGCGATGATACCGTCCGAGATATAGTTCTTGAAGTTGAAGCGGAACTGGATAGAGTCACCGTTGCCGGCATCAATCTTGGGTGACCAGTTGGTGTAGAAACGCCAACCCACAGTGTCGGTCACGAAGGTGTAAGTGGTATCATTCACCTCGACGCCTTCAACAATAGAGGTGTTCACATGCATGACCGAATCGTGGTTCTGGGTGAGGGCAATAGGATAAGACTGACTGGCAAACGATGCTACTGCCAAGGTGTCGCCAGCGGCGTTGATGTAGTTACCACCACTCACGCTATACAGACGCATGTTGTTGTTCGAATAATAGTAGTAAGCAAAGTGCTTTGCACCAGCATAAGGATAACCCTTGTCCTTGCAAGAGGAACCCGAACCGTTTCGCCAGCTCCAATCGTGTTCACCGGCTACGCCGTTCTCGCCGTCGGCAGTACGATAGCGTGAGTAGGTCAGGAAGATAGAGTCGGTTACCGTACCAGGAATGACGGATGGGTCAGAGATATCGACTGGCTCCCAAGCATTGGATACTGGGTGTGTAGCCAAGAATTCCTGCCATACAGCCTCCCAACGCGTAGAATCTGGGTCAGAGAATGCCGTACCCATCTGTGCCTCGTTTGGCGTATAGAGTTTTGGATCCTCGGTGTTCTTGTAGCTGCCGTCGGTCAACTCGCCGTTCGAGAAGGTACCAGGACCCCACTCGGCAATCACATAGTGAGGACGGTTGCCGTCCATGATGGTAGCGCCGTAGGTACCAGCCAATTGGCCGAAGTTGGCAGAACCGATAGAGTCACCTGGCTGAGCCACATAGTTGTCATCGCTGCCGTCGGCCAACTTGACAATCTCACCACCATTGACAGAGCGGATGACATAAGCTGGACCGTTGTTGTCCCATACCTCGTAACCGATGGTATCTACATAGGTGGACATACCGGCATCGATGTTACCGTTGATGACCTTGTACTTACCTGCCTTAGGAACGAAGTTGTCGGGCAAGCCAATCTGCACTTCGTTCTGACCAGCAAACATGGTGTAAGTACCTGTGACGTTGAGCACATCGACGTGACCTGCGTTGTCGAAGTCGAAGCGAACATAGTCACCTGCCTCCATGTGGATTTCTCGCCAGGTCATCTGACCAACCTCGGTATAAGGGCAACCTGGCGAAAGGATATTGCCACGTTTGGTGTTAGGATAGTACGCGATATCGGCGAAACCGTTACCACCCGTGATGCCGGCACCACGCTGTGAGAACGACTGCACGAAGTCGGAAAGGCTTGGCGCAGGGTTATTGAAGTAAACCTGTGCAGTTGAACGCACGTACATAAAACGATGCTGACCTGTGATGGTGCCGTTGAAGACGAGGTTATTGCCATAGACCTCAAAGTCGTGGGTCTCACTGTTGGTCAGGATAACGTCGGCATCGTAGGTAGCCGTGATAGCCTCATTGTTGATATTGACACCGCCGTTGAAGTAAGGGAACGTACCGGTGAGAATTTTACCCTTACCGGTGATGGCTGGATAAACCAGACTGCCACCAGCTGACTGGTTCCACACGACGTTGCCACCGAAGGAGGTGATGTCGAAGAGGGTACAAGAACCGGCATAAGTCTGTCGGCTCATATAGCAGGAAGCGCCAGTTGACTCGTTATAGCCAGGACGGAAAGTGCTACCGAAGTTGATGGTGTCACAAGTATAGCCATCCAGACTCTTGATATAAATCGTACCCATGAAGGTCTTGATGGAATCTGGGTTGTTGAGGTTACCACACAGGAAGTCGAGCGTATCGTTGTTCGACACATAGATGGTGAGTTCACCGACACCCGAAATGGTACCGCCCATGCGACAACGTGAGTCCAGATAGATGGCATTGCCAGTACCCTCAATGACCCAGTCATTCTCGAGGGCACCCTTCGTATTTATATAAGGAGCAACGTCATCCCACGATCCGTCGAAACCGGCAGGCATGTCGATCTCTTCAAAATTCTCGGGAGTAGGGTAGTCATACTTCGGCTCGTCGAAGAACTTTACGACGCCACCGTTTTTCAAGGTGACAGGCTGCCACTCTCCCGTATAGACGAATGCAGGAGGAAGTGCAGAGGCATTCAAACAGAAAAACTTCACTGTCGCGGTTGAATTCTCAATCGTGAGACCGGTTGTGCTGTAGAAGTCCGACAGGTCCCAAGTGGCCTCCAAGTCGGTGTCCTCGGTAATGTAACTGCCAGACTGAGCCATGGCCAGTGAGGACATAGCAGCAACAGCCATCAATGTGTAGATTTTTTTCATTGCGAAAAACGTGTTAATTGGTTGATTATGGTTATTGATTTATTTTCTTTGCCCAAGTTATAAAGACTAACTGAAAAATCCTCAATGCCCCTAAGTTTTTCATGTCGGAAATCGGTTTGCGTCTCTTATAACCCACGCAAAGATGATGATTTTTTTTCAAACAAACTCCAATATCGGTACAAAATTAGCAAAACAATGGACTTTTTTGTAGTCAATCCCGCTGTTTTGCTCTTTTTCGTGCCAAAATTCGGTCCATTTTCCCCTGTTTCTTTCGAAAAACGACACGTCGCCCGTCTCACCCCAACACCACCCTTATTGTACTCCGTACAGCATATATTTTCTTCCCTTCCTCCTCCCCTTTAGAGGGCAACCGATTTCCTCGCGACCTTTCCTCTCGTCCCTCAAGAAACAGTTTTCTTTCCATTTTCACATAAAGCGTTCTTCCCCAACATATTGTAACTAAAACCCTGAAAACTCGAGAACCGGAGAAATATGTAACCACGAAATGCACGAAAAACACGAACAAAGGATTCAGAGTTATAGAAAAAACACCATTTCACTCTCTTAAACTCTGCGAGAGATATATTTTCGGCGCAACCGAAGCAAACTACTTTACTCATTACCCTTTACACTTTACTCTCTTTTTATTTGGAAGTGAACAAAATAAGCATTACCTTTGTGCCATGAAAAACAACGAAATGACGCGACGGGAACTGCTCCAGCGGATGGGGTTGACGGCTCTGGGATGGAGTCTGCTCTCGCTAGTACCTGTCGGCTGCACGCGGCCAAACCGACACCCCGACCAACAGATGCTACGCAACGGCTGTACCGACTGCGGCAAGTGCCGTTGCCCCTACGGCGTCGATATTGCCAAGAACCTCTCGCTGTATAACGAACTGGCCACCGAGGGCCGACTTCCCGACCCGCGCGAAGGTAACTCCGAGCACTATCGGAGTGAGTGTCAACGTTTTCTGGACCGGCTCAACCGCATCCCCCGACTGGCGCAGGCCGACCGCTGCATCAGTTGTCAGAAGTGTCTCTCGCAGTGCCCCGAGCAGGTCGATATACCCCGGGCGCTGCATCAGATGGAGTCCCTCATTCAAAAAGTGAAAAACGATGGAACAATGGCATAACGAAGACCCCTTACACCGCTATGTGGGGCACGACACCGCGCAGGTAAAAGTCCTCAATGCCGAACAGGAGGCCGACGGGTCGGTCAACGCCCTGCTGCAAGGCGAACGCTTTGAGAAACAGATACATACCTCCATGCCCGACGGCTCCACCGCCGCCGTGCGCCAATACCCGATCCTCCCTCCCACCCGTCGGGACTATCCCGATTTCCTGAAGGCATGCACCGCTTGCGGCAAGTGCATCGAGGTCTGCCCCGAACATATCCTTCGCCCCGCCACCACCGAATACGAGGTCTATGACATCCACGACGCCCAAGGCAAACCCACGGTGAGTTTCGAGCTGGGTTATTGCCGCCCGAACTGTCACCGCTGCGCTGATGTCTGCGAGGAGGGTCTGCTCGACCTGGTCAGTGAGGCGCAGAAAGTGGAACATCATTTAGGCTGGGCGCAGTTCAACAGCCTCACTTGCCTCACGCAGACAGAGCATATCCCTTGCGATGCCTGTCTTCGCCATTGTCCCTACAAGGCCATCCTTCCTGTCGAAAAAGACGGTTTCAAGGTGCCCCGCATCCATCCCCGCCTCTGCACCGGCTGCGGTGCGTGCGAGTTCTACTGTCCCGCCCGACCCAAAGCCATCTATGTGGAGGGACGATGAGAGAGTAGAGGGTAGAGAGTAATGAGTAAAGTAGTTTGCTCTGTAGGACTACAGCAATCGTCCGTTAACTCCCCAAGCGAAGCGATAACTCCTGTTAACTCCCATTAACTCCTTAAAGGGATGTTCTAAAAATGTCATGTTGAGCGCAGTCGAAGGATCTCTATATCCACATTTTTAGTCCCGCAGAAATGGCGGAAATAAAGGAAATCCTATTGGTCGCGAATTTCACGTCACTATACATTTCTGCTATTTCTGCCATTTCTGCGGGACATTAATTCCATCGTATTTCGCGAGCCTTTATTTTCAATTATTACCTGGCGCAATGTCCAAAAAAATATGAGATTGCGCCAAATAATAACACTATAATCTGGCGCAATCTCGACTTTTTCATAGATTGCGCCAGATTATAACGTTTTCACCGACATTTTTTCAAGATTAAATCTTGCATCTCCCACAATCCTTGCAATAGTGTTTCGTGCCGTTCTTTTTTTTCAAACTCCGTCAATTGAAGACAATACAAAGACAATTTTTTGTGGATGCGAGAGCGATGCAAGACAATCCTATGACTTAATTGAAGACAATTATTTTTGTTTCATTCGTTTGATTCGGTGATTAAATATTGTTCGTGTGTTTCGTGCCGTTCGTGGTTATTACAAACTCCGACAATTCAAAGTCAAACCTTCTTGAATAAATCATCAGCAGTCACTTGTTTGTTGACCTTTCTTGCGTACATATTATTTAAGAGGCCAAAAGGTGTAACATATACTATTGAAAATGATTTCTTGGTATTCGTCACCTTTCTGAATGTTCGAAGTCTCTGCTCGACATGGCTAGCGTATGCTTTCGTTATTTCGTATTCTCCGCCAGCATACTTCATCTCGCAGACACTGATAGTTTTGTCACTCCTGTCTATAAGCAAGTCAATCTGACCACCTGTCTTTGTATCCTCGTCTGCGTCTGCATCATTTAATACAGCTTCCGATGGTCGATACGCCCATGAGCATGGAGAATAGAATGTGCCACTAATACCCAATGCATTGACTATCTGCTCAATATGGTGTAAACATACCGTTTCAAAAGAATAACCCGACCAGGCTGCATATTCAGGTGTGCCAATTTTCTGAAGCCAATAGTTTTTGCCTACGTTTCCTTTATCCTTCATAAAGTGAAGGTAGAAAAGAGAAAACTGGTCTGTCAACTGAAACATCTTATTCTTCTTCTCTTTGCCAAACGGATAGTAGGAACGGATGAATTCACATGTCTCTAATTCTTCAAGCAACGCGGATAGATTTCCGTTATTCGGCAGTTTAGCCTTAGTTATGAGTTCCAAACGAGTCATTCCTTTTCGGGCACTGCTAAGCGCATTTATAACAGCGATATGGTTCTCTGCCTTTCTAAATAGAGAATCATACAATCGGTCAAACTCATCTGTTAGTTCACCCCCATTGGTAAAACATAAGCTATTGATATTCTCTGCCACACTTTTATCCTTGTCGAACAAAGACAAATAATAAGCGACACCTCCCACTGCCATATAGCAGTCTATCATTTCCGGACGTTCATAGTTGAAGCCTCTGCTATGGAAGTACCGCTCCATTTCTTCGAGGCAGAATGGAGAAATCAACATTTTATGAGTCACACGGTTATGCAATCCTCCACGAGAATTTATCAACTTATTCAGCATCCACGAAGTTGCAGAACCACAAACAATCAGTTTGATATCTTTCCTATAATAAGCCCAATTGTTCCAGAAATGTTCCAACGCACCAAGGAAACGCGATTTCGGTGTATCGAGCCAAGGGAGTTCGTCAATGAAGATGATTTTCGGACCATCCTCCTGCTTCTCTATATTCTTCGAAAGCAAACGGAATGCCTCTGACCAATCCTGAGGCACATGGTCATCTCCAAGAAAATCCGACAAAGCATACGAGAAATTCAGCAACTGATCTCCTAAACGGGCATTTTCCTTACCCGTCATTCTAAAGCAGAAGTGTCCTTCCAAAAGCTCCTTAATAAGGAAAGTCTTGCCGACACGTCGTCTTCCATAGACGGCTATAAATTCAGACTGATCCGAAGAAAGAAATTTCTTCAGTTCCTTGATCTCTTTTTCACGGCCTACAATTGAATTTTCCATTTGACTAATATTTATTATCTGGCGCAAAGTTAATAAAAATGTCAGATTGCGCCAAATAATAACACTATAATCTGGCGCAATCTCACGATTTTTCACAGATTGCGCCAGATTATAACCATTTCAACGACATTTTCATACAGCTTTTCCTTTCGCCTTCCCCTCCCGCTGCATCCGTATTCCTACGTTGGACCTTTTATAGACCTTCTCCCTTTTTGCTGCCTTTAAAAGGGAGAAAGAAGGGAGAAACAAAGCGGGAAATCTGCCGCACCTCAACCGAAGCATAAGGAGAGCGAAGGCAGGGCAAAGGGACGGGATCGATAAGGAAAGTTATCCACAAAAGTGGTGGATAAGTAAGCCGAAATAGGAATAAAGGGAGTTATTCACCAAGTTATCAACCGTTGTCCACCCGTTTTGAACAGTTATCCACAGTTGTCGACAATTCGGTGAATAAAAAGGTGTATAAAGTGGTGGATGGAGTCGGGAGAGACTTGGTGCGACGCATCGGGGCAAGGAAACAAGCACGGCGGCAGCCTGTTTGGAGTCAAAAGAGATTATTTTATGACACAAGAAGCACTTTTTTGAACGATAATGACCTGTATTTCGGAAATTATCCTTATTTTTGCCGCGAATAACCATGTGAAGCCTAAATCTAATGAAATCTCCAACAGAAATCATATCGCCTCAGGAAATCGTTCTGCGGAACGATGTGAGTGACGTTGTACACCTGAATGAATTTGTGACGCAGGTGTGCGATGCCATCCATTGCGACACGGCTGCCCAGTTCAGCATCCAGTTGGCGGTGGAGGAGGCGGTGGTCAATGCAATGAATTATGCCTACGCAGCTGGCACAGAAGGGGAAATCCGCGTCAAAGCCGAGGGCGACGCATCGGCCATCAAGTTCGAGATTCGGGACCGTGGCGTTCCGTTCGACCCGACATTGGCCGACGACCCGGACATCACCCTTCCCGCCGAAGAACGCAAGGAGGGCGGTCTGGGCATCTTCCTCATCCGGAATTATATGGACGAAGTGCGGTATGAACGCGTCGGACAAGAGAATATACTCACATTAACTAAAAAACTCTGATACCATGACAACTACTTTCGAAAAGACTGACAAGGCTATGATTGTCAAATTGGCGGGAAGGCTCGATACGGCTTGTTCCGCACAAGTTACCGCCGAAATAGAACGCACATTGGCCGAAGCGGGCGAAATCTGCTCGCTGACGTGCGACTGCGAGCATTTGGAATACATATCGAGCTCGGGACTTCGCATCCTGCTAATGCTGTCGCGGCGATACAAGGATTTCACGGTGATCAATGTGCAGCCGCAGGTCTATGACGTACTGGAAACAACGGGATTCACGAAAATCATGCAAGTGAGCCGTGCCATGCGCCTGTTGAGTGTCGAGGGCTGTCAACTGATCGGCATCGGCGGCGTGGGCAAGGTCTATCGTCTGGACGGCGACACCATCATCAAGGTGTTCCGCGAGGGAACAACGCTCGAGGAGGTGCGGCACGAAATCGCCATGTCGAAAGAGGCTTTCGTCTTGGGTATGCCCACCGCCATCTCGTTCGACGTGGTGCGGGTGCCTGTGGATGATGGCGAGTGCTACGGTCTGGTCTATGAACTGCTTCGGGCTGAGACACTGAGCAGCATGATAGCGAAACACCCGGAACGCATCGACGAATTTGCACAGAAATATGCCCACCTGTTCCTCCAGTTGCACGACATCGAAGTGCCAACGGATGGCCATGTGCCGTCGGCCATCGAAAGGGAACGCCGTCAGGTGGAGCACATTGGCCGCTATTTCCCGCAGCAGAGCATCGACATGATGCGCTACATCCTGGACGCTATCCCCGAAGGCAACCGTCTGCTGCACATGGACTTGCAGACCAAAAACGCGATGATACAGGACGGCGAACTGATGCTGATTGACATGGGTGAAATCGGTTACGGCAATCCCGTGCTCGACTTAGGTCATGCTTATTCGGCCATGGTGGCACTGGTAGGCGACTACGAGAAGATTATCGGTCTGCCGAAGCCGTTGGGTGTCGAACTATGGAACAAGGCTATCGACATCTATCTGGCCCATCTTTCGGCCGACGAGATTGCCAAGCGCAAAGCACAGATTGAGGTCGTCGGGTGCGTCCGCAACTTCAGTTGGCTTTCGCTGTCCGACTCATTCCCAGAAGAGGTCATCAACGAGTGCCGCACGCTGTTCGACGCCCGCATCGGCAACCGCTTTGACTACATCAAGGAGGTGTGCAAGACGTTCAAATAGTTTATTTTACTGTCCGGTTGACCCCAATAAAGCCCGAAGGGCTGGCAGACCACAGGCAGGGGTAAAACCCCTGCGTTGAGGAACGAGAGCATCCAAAACCCCGAAGGGGTGGCAAAACGAGGGACAGGTGGAGCATTGCTGGAGGATTCTGCCGCCCATTCTCTAAGCTGGGCTTTCTCTGTGATATACCTTATAGCAGGGGTTGCGCTTCGCTTACCACCTGCCTGTATTCTTGCCAGCCCTTCAGGCTTGCTTCTTTTCATTTCAACAGGACAGTACGTAATTTATTTTTGATTGGAAGATAAAGAAGTTAAGGGAGATAAAGAAGATAAAGACAATGGATATTATTCTCTCTTAACTTTATCTGTCCACAAAAATCGTAACGTCTTTAACTACTTGTACTTCTCTAACTACTTGTACTTCTTTATCTTCCTAAAATAAAGAAAAGAAGTTTCCCCCCTGAGTCGCTATGAAAAAATCTGGAATCTTCATCATCATTCTGACGGCTGTACTCATCGAAGTCTCTTCGGTAGCGCAGTATTGGTTCGCGCGCCAAGGCATCCGTGCCGAGGTGCAGAACCGTGCCGAAACCGAGTTACGAGTCAAGAATCTGGAAATCCAGAAAGTGCTGATTTCTGTCGAGACGGCCTGCAACAACTATGCGTGGCACATCGAACAGGAGTTGGCACGTCCCGACTCCATCTACTCCGTGCTGCGTCGGTTGGTGGCCTACAATCCCACCATCGTGGGTGCAGGAATGTTGTTCGAGGCCAATTATTATCCCGACAAAGGTCGGTGGTTCGAGCCCTATGTTGCCGACCAAGGTGGAGGGACATTGGCCGCCAGCCAGATTGGTGGAGAAACCCACGACTACCTGAATGCGGAATTCTACATTGAAGGCATGAAGGCCGGACGCGGGTATTGGAGCGAGCCTTACTACGACAACGCCGGAGCCAAGATGATGCTCTGCACCTACACGTTACCGATATACGATGGCCACGGAAAACCCGTAGCCTTGCTCGGAGCCGACGTCTCGCTGGATTGGCTGTCGGACACCATCAATGCCCGTCACATTTATCCCTCGAGCTTCAATGTACTGATTTCGCGTTCCGGACGCGTGATGGTCTGCCCCGACGAGAAGTATGTGATGAATCTCACTATCCAAGAGGTCACGACATCGACTAAAGACTCGACCGTCGTTAACATCAATCGCGAGATGCTGGCGGGGCAAAGCGGAAATGCTTTGGTGAAAGATACCACAGGACGTCGTTTCAACGTCTTTTACGGCCCTGTGGAGAACGGCACAGGTTGGTCGGCAGCGGTAGTGTGCGATGAAGAGGAGATCTTTGACGAACTGCGTCGCACCAGCCTACTCCTGTCGTTGTTATGGTCTTCGGACTGCTTCTGTTGACCTACATCATCTACCGATCGGCACGCAGTGCCATCCGCCTGCAAGCGGCAAATGCCGAAAAGGAGCGCATTGCCCGCGAATTGTACATTGCCAGCGAGATTCAGAAGAGCATGTTGCCCAAGATTTTCCCGCCCTATCCCGAACGTGACGATGTGGACATCTACGCTTCCCTCACGGCGGCAAAAGAGGTCGGCGGCGACCTCTACGACTTCAGTATCCGCGACGGAAAACTGTTCTTCTGCATCGGCGACGTATCGGGGAAAGGGGTGCCCGCCTCCCTCGTGATGGCCGTGACACGCAGTCTGTTCCGCACCATGTCGGCGCAAGAAGTCCTGCCCGAAAAGATTGTCACCGCCATGAACAATGCGATGGCCGACATGAATGCGTCCAACATGTTCGTGACCCTATTTGTGGGCGTGCTGGATCTGGCCGATGGCGTGCTGCATTATTGCAATGCCGGGCATGATGCACCCCTGCTCATCGGCCGCGGCGTCGGCCATCTTCCTGTCGAGACCAACATTCCTCTGGGCCTCACTTCGGGGTGGAACTACGTAGGCGAAGAGACCCTCATCATGTCGGGCACCACCATCTTCCTTTACACCGACGGACTGACGGAGGCTGAAAATGCCGACCACAAGCAGTTCGGCAAGGCGCTTTTGATGCGGACGGCACGACAGATGTACCTCCAAGCGGCCAAAGCCGGCACCGACGACTATGCTCCCCGCCCATTCATCGACACCATGATTGCGGCCGTCCATCGGTTTGTGGGCGATGCCGAACAGAGTGACGATTTGACGATGTTGGCGATAAGGTATTTCAAACCATCGTAAAACAGTATAATCTTGTAAAGCAAACAACAACTGAGGTCGGTTTCCATGGCTGGAAACCGACCTCAGTTATATTGAAACGCTATCGAAACCGAATGTACGATAACGGAAACGGAATCAAAAAGGTTAACCCTTGACCATTACTTGGCGCCGATGAACCAAGAGTTCTCGTCGCTGTATTGAGCAGAGCCCAAGACATTGATACTCTTCTTCTTACCGAGGACGTTCTGGAAATACTGCGTGCCGGAGATGCCGTCGTTGGTCAGCGGATAGGTCTGACCATTGACTACGACCGAACCGGACTTATCCATACGACGAGATACGCGCACGAGGTCGGGGAAACGTTGACCTTCGTGACCCAATTCGAGGGCTGCCTCGTCCATGATAATCTTCTCGATGAGGTAGATGGAGTCGGCCTTGTTGGCACAGCTGCTAAGTGTCTGACCATTAGCGAAGTCGGAGGTGGTCTTGTAGCGCATCAACTGGCGGCCGCGCAGACCCGAAGCACTACGCCAAGGACCACGGACAACGATGCCCTCGAAGGCATTGCTGGTGGCCGATGTGTAGTAACGGGTATCGAAATAGAGGAGCGCCGAATCGACAGCGTTGTCGCAGATGCCGGTGCTGATAGGATAACGCAGACCGAAGAGGTTGCGCGTCATGCCGATGTTCCTGCCGTTGGAATCCAATCCCTTGTAATCCTCAGGCTTACTCTCGGTAGTCGTAGCGTTGCCATGAGCATCAACATCGGGATAGACGGTGCCATAATAACCAGCAGGACCACCCATCAGGAAACCGTAAGCCATGTCGGGATAGCCGGCACGGTTGAGGGCCTCGGCAAAACGGAGGTGTACGCCGGCAGCACGATAGAGCCACAGACGACCGGTCTTCTGGGTAGGGAGGGTGGAATCGTAAAGATAGAGGTACTTGGCACAGACGGTATCGCCTGCATCGACACGGAAGGTGGCACCCAGGTAGTCGTTGGTACCCTCCTTCAAGGCGCCGAAACCGCGTGGATCATAAGGAGCACCGTTGTTGCGAAGGATGTCGGTACGTTGCGTCTCGTAGATATAATTCTCGGATGGACGCAACTGATAGCTACCACCTAACTTATCGGACTCGAAGAGGTCGATGAAGGGGTAACGGGGTTCGCCGTTGGGGGTATAGGTAATGGACCAGATCCACTCGTACATGCCTGGAGCAGAAGAGACTGCATCATTGAACATATAAGGCCAGGTGGTGAAGAAAGAGCGCTCGTCCTGGTCCTTGTAACGTAACGTGCCCGCGCAATAGTTATTACTGGTCTGCGCAGCAGAGGTTGGCAACGAGGTTCCTGTATAGGTGAACGTATTGCACTTATAATGAAGCGAATTCTGCGTCTCGGCAGCATCGGCATCCTTGTTCATCACCTCCTTGTAAAGGGCAGCAGCCCGACGGAAATCGTCTTGTGAACGACCTGCCCAAAGATAGAGGTCGGCCAAGACCAGTTTCTTGTTGATGAAGTAGGTGCTGAGAATCTGTCCATCCACCGTCACCTTGCTCGAACCGTCATAGACCAAAGCCGACTGCTCGTAGTCCTCCAACGTAGGTACCTTCTCCATGCAGTCAATCAACTTCGGGAGGAGTTCGTCCAAACCGATTGGAGCGGCCGTAGCCTGATACTTCTTGAGATCAGAAAGTGAGGTGATGGCCTTTTCCATGTAATAGACCTTGCCGAACTGGGCGGCCAACTGGAGATAGACATAACAACGCATGGCCTGCACATCGCTGTAACGTTCGGCATACTGGTCGGCCGACATGTCGTGACGCGCGAGCATCTTGTCGAAGTTGACCAAGGCATCGTTGCAGTTGGCAATGACCGAATAATAAGGTTGTGCCGAGAAGTAAGGATTTTCGGCATTGTACTTATTGGCCTCCACCTGTTGCAGATACTCGTTGGCATTGGGTGTGATGGTCATCAAGTCACCACGCAACTCGTTGAGCACCACCATCTGCTCGGCCAGTTGCATGAACTGCGAGTAGATGCCAAGGATGTGATAATCAGCGTCCTCCGCATTGGTGTAAGTATCCTTTTCGTCGAGGGCATCCTGTAAGTCGGCATCGACACAAGCGGTCCAGGCACCCAAGGCACAAAGCGTTAGAAGGGATATTGTGATTTTTTTCATAAGATACTTTATTTGGAAGGTCAGGTCGCCGTAACGGCCCGACCGACAATTGTTACAGTCCTACTTTCAAGCCGATAAAGAAGGTACGCACCATCGGTGTGGTGAATGAATCAATACCTTGACAGAGAGGATTGTTGGACGATGCCGTGCAAACCTCTGGGTCGTAGCCGGAATACTTGGTAGCACAGAAGACATTCTCGCAAGTGCCATAGACCGTGAGACCCGTCAGGACATCGGTCTTGAGGTTGAAGTCGTACGACAGGGTTACGGACTTGAGTTTCAAGTAAGAACCATCCTCAATCCAGCGGTCGCTGAAACGGTTGTTACGATGGCTGTCGCCGAAAGTGGCACGAGGATAAGTGACCTTGTCACCCTCGGTACGCCAACGGAGCAAGGTATTCTTGGTCTGGTTGGTGTAGCCCGACATGGACTCCAACTGGGAACGGGTGTAGTTGTAGATGTCGTTGCCCAGCGAGAAAGTGAAGTCGGCTTGCAGGGTAAAACCATGGGAACGCATGATCGAAGAAAGACCGCCGTACAATGCAGGGTTCGGATTACCAATCTCGACACGGTCGGCATCGTTGATCATGTGGTCGCCGTTCTGATCAACAAAGCGGACATCGCCTGCCTGGAAGGATTCTGAGACGGCACCGACCATGGTCGAAAGGCCGGCTTGCTCTGCCTCGGCAGTAGTGCTATAAACACCTGCTGTCTGGTAGCCATAGAAGATTCCGGCCGACGAACCGACGCGGGTCAGGATAGTGCCATCGCCGAAGTTGCTCTGGAAGGATCCGGTCTCCAACTTGGTCACCTCGTTGTGGTTGTGCGCCAAGGAGAGATTCATGTCCCACGAGAAGTGACGGTTGCTCATTACGCGACCTGCTACAGAGACCTCGACGCCGCCGTTGGTCATCTCACCATCGTTGCTCAATACGCTGTTCATACCGGTGTAGGAACGAACCTGCGAATAGGTGAGCAGGTTGGAAATCTGTGAACGATAGAGATCGACCGAGAGATTGAGTCGGTTTTCGAGGAACGAAGCATCGACACCGATATTCAACTTCTGCATGCGCTCGGGTTGAATATCCTCGTTCTTGAGGGCACCCAGTACCAGTCCGTTGTTGACCAAGAAGCGCTTGGAGACATAGTAGAGACGGTTGCTATAGTTGGTAATGTCGTCATTACCAGAGACATTCCATCCGCCACGCACCTTCAAAAGGTTGATCCAAGAGGCGGACTGGAGGAACTCCTCGCTGCTCAACAACCAACCGGCATTGACGCCAGGATAGACAAGCATCTTCGACACATTCTCGCCGTAACGACTGGAGGCATCGCCCGAAACAGTGACCTCGGCGAAATAGCGGTTCTGCCAATTGTAGTCCAAATGGCCGTAGAGCGACATCCAGTTGGCTTCACCAATGGCGCCGCCAATCTGATGGAGGGTGTTGTCACCCGCACCGATGGTCTTGTAGGCATTGCTGGCAGAGTTATATCCCTTGCCGTAGTCGTCCTCGGTGAGGCTATGGAGGTAACGATAACCCAAAGTGGCATCGAAACTGTGTGTACCCAGTCGCTTGCGATAGTTGAGTCGGGTCTCCGTGAAGATATTATTGAGACGCTCTACGCGATGGATCTGTTCGTTGTTGACCTCGGCATTGGGCAGATTGGCATAAGGAATACCGATGGTTGGGTGGAAAATCTGCTCACGCTCTTTGTTGAAGTCCAGACCGAAGTTCTCGGACAAACGCCAGCCCTTCCACAAGTCCAACTCGAAGTTGAACGAACCCATGAAACGGTAGAAAGAGTTCTCGGCCTGGATGTCGTTAATAACAGCAGCTGGATTGGCTGCTCCCAACGCATCGACATCCTCCCATGCCTTGGAGGGGCGATTGGTCTGATCCACACTATGTAACGTGGTGAATGGTGCCTTGACCAAGGCGGTGTAGAGAGGATTGAGGTTGGAAACGGAACCTTCGTTGGAGAGGTTCTTGGTGCCATAGACGAAGTTCATGTTGGCAAACAGACGGAAGCGTTCGGTGAACTTGATGTCGCCATTGACGCGAGCGTTGAAACGCTGGAAATCAGAGCCTTTGACCAAACCTTCCTTGTTCTGGAAGCCGACCGAGACACCATAGATGGCCACATCGTCGCCGCCCGTCACGTTAAGTGAATACTGCTGCTTGACGCCGCGCTGGAAGATTTCATCTTGCCAGTTGGTGTTCTGGTTGTACTTATAGTAGTTGCCATAGAGGAAAGTGCCGTCGGGTTGCTTCTGAGGCTGGGTAGGATTGACCCACTCCAAAGCATTGACCTGCTGTGCGGTAAGTCCACTGGTTTGGGCAATCTCGGTCAGGAGTCGTTTGCTGTCGGAGGCCCCGAGCATCGGAATCTGACGAGGTTGCATGTTGACACCCGTGAGGGCGGTCACGTCAATACGGGTCGATTGCTCGGTCGTATGCTTGGTTCGTATCAAGATAGCACCATTGGCACCCTTCGCGCCATAGATGGAGGTGGCATCCTTGAGCACGACAATCTGGTCGATATCCTTGATGTCGATACAACCGAATGGGGTCGAGATCTGACCCTCGATCATGGAGGCACCAAACTCCTGATTCTCAATAATCAAGCCATCCAATACGAGGAGCGGATTGTTGGTACCATGCAAGGAATTGATGCCACGCAGATAAAGGTTTGAACCACTCCAGTCGGTGCCAGAACGGAACTGAGTCTGCAAGCCCGAGACAACACCTTGCAAGGCAGCTTCAGGCGAACCCTTGACCGAGATGGAGTTGTCGCGCTCGTAGATACCGACAGCCGACATCAAGTGACTCTCTTCCTTCATGCCTAACGGAGTATAGACCTCACGGTCACTCTTGGTGGCATACCCTTTCTCCATAAGTCGGATCGTCAGTTTGCGACGGTTGCGCAAAGGCACAATCATTCGGTTCCGGTCTGGACCAGAGACACTTATCTCGGACATAGCACGACCCTTGGCATCGACAGGCACCTTGAGAGAAAAGGCACCATTGTCGTCGGTCATGGCCGAATAGGGAGCACCGATGACCTGAAGACGGGCACCCGGAATAGGGCTTCCAGTGGCATCATCGATAACGGCACCCTCAACGATGGCTATCCCCTTCTGGGCTGGCTGCTCCAACTTGAGCGGTTCCCCCTGTTCGAACTCATCCTGCGCTACAGCAGGAACGGCCAACAAGGCTGACGTCATCAGAAATACTATATTTCGCTTTTTCATAGTCTAATTTTTATAGGTTTAATCATCTTCGTCGATGACAGGAACAAAGTGAATATAATCGAGGAAGATAGAACCCTTGCAATAGTTCAAGTTGGCTTGTCCGGCGGCATTGTCGCGACCGAAAGGATTGCTGGTCACAAAGACCGTAGCCTCGCCATTGTAGAGGCACATGAAGATGTCTCGTGGCAAACGACGGGGTGCAACCAAACCGCGCTGAGCATCACCTGTTCGTGGTACCCACTCTACATAGGTGCCGACTCCCACAATGCCGGATGTAAAGACGGCATCGCTGCTGGCCGTGCCTTTATCGGGATCGATGTTGATAACGCCATTGACATGGTCCTTGGCTGTTTCGCACCAGACGAGAGGTGTTTCGAACGAAGGGTCATCCAACCCGTAACCAGCATTGACACCCATGCGGAACCAATTGACAGCACCTTTGGAGCCCACTTCATCATCCTTCGCACTACTGATGACGGCCTCGGGGTCGTAGTCGGTCATGCAACGATACCAGCTGAAGGAACCGAACGAGTTGTATGGATAAGGATGCAAGACGTAGTCGTTGGTCGATAACGCATTGCTATACTCCAAAGGATAGTCACCTGGCTGCGACAGATATAGCTTCTGGATGTGACGCATCACACCGCCGATAGGCCAGTTCTTGTTCTCGGCATACTTGGCATAGTTGACATCGAGGGTGTCGGGCAGGCAATAGTTGGAACCCTGATTTCCCGGCACGACGTGGCGCCAGCGGACGTTGTAGTTGCAGGAATAGAGGTTGACCTTGTAACCCAACACCGAACCACCATACGAATTGCAGTACTGCGAAGTGTTATAGACATATCGCAACTGGGCCTTGACCAACTCAATACTGTCGTTGCCCTTCATATCCTTGACGCGCTGTCCCAAAGAGTCCAAGACATAACGACGATAGGAACGGAGGGAATCGATGCCATAGGTCTTGACATATCGGCTACCACGGAAGCGTGGGTCAACCAATGTGGCAACATAATTCTCATTCGTATAATAATAGTCTTCGGCCTCGACATAGACATCCTTGATCTTGTTGTTGGCCAACTTGATCTTGATACCGCTGGCCAATTCGATACGGCCATTGGAGGCCATGAGGGTATCGGAGATAGTGGCTCGGTCGAGAGTCACCTCCACCCCTGAACGGGAGAGATAGACTTGATTGACCGTCTCTGGATTGTTGACCGAGGGACGTGCTACGGCACCAGCGTACGAGAAGGAGAGGTCACGAATCAATTCGGTGCAAGTCTTTTCGAGGGTCTTGACCGAGTCAATCTTGGAACCGAATGGGAAAGTGGTATCCTTGGTCGGGTCCATCAGGTTGGGATCGCCGGTAGCGTCAACATGCTGACGCATATAACGGTAGTAACGGTTGACGAGTGCCTCCCAAGTAGCATTATCGACCAAGACAACCGCGAGCAGAGAATCATTCTCGTTGAATGGCACATAGTCGAACAGGGGGTTGGCATATTGCATCACCGTGTCATAGAGTGGTTGATTGGTGTTGGGGTCAATACCAATCTGCACGGAACGTTCCTTATCCATGACGCTGTCGCCCATCGAAGTGATGAAACGCGCCATCTCGTACTCGTCGCTCAACTCCTGGAGCAACTCGTAGATATTCTTCTGGTTAGCTCGTGCATTGGCTTTGGAGAAACGCAGGAAACCATTGCGGCACACAATCTCCTCGTCCGTCAAGGCAAGTTCGCTGAGCAAGGTCTGGCGATTGTTGATCATGGTGAGATACTCCATACCGGCCAACGTCTTCTTGTCGTAACTCAACGGAGCGATGTGAGCGCCAGGCACTTCCGACTGTTTGTCGGGTGCGACGGCAGCCATCTCCGAATTGCCTGGAGCAAAGACGGTGTAGGTACCCGACGAACTGAGCACCTGGTCATAACCATTCTGGCGCAGTACCGAAGCAAAGTTGCGGAGGTCGGAACGGCTGCTTATCACCTCCCATAGGGTCTGAGAGGGAGTACCCGAGACATCCTCATAGCCTTCGTCCTTACAGGAGGTTGCTCCCGTGAGGAGCAGACCCACCATGCAGCAGAGTGCCACGAACTTATATCTAAGATAATTCATATTTTTGAACTATAAAATTAATAATCAGTTGTAGATAAGCCCATTACTGAGCTGCCGTAGAATGATTCGGACACCAAAGGTACTCACAGGAACCTACCTGATCTTGTGTGATGGTGCCTTTCTCCATCGCCTCGACCACTGGACAACGCTTTGGCCAAATGTGGGTACGATAGGTAGAATTGAATCCGGACACGTCATAATAGACCGACTTGTCATAGTAAGGGGTGTTGGTCTCTTCATCCCAGCAAACCTTGTAGATGCGGGCATCCTCACCATTGGCCATGACGCGAGGCAAAACCTGGTCATTATCAACAGGGATGAAGTAAATCATGTCGAAATACTGACCCAAGGCCTGAGAAGCGTCCAATGGAGTCCAACGCATGATATGGACACCATCGTGCTTGACGCTGACGGTACCGATGAGGTGACAAGCCATACGACTCTGCGTTGGATAACATGCACCCGGAGCCTGTTCGCCCTTGGCGGCATTCTTCTCGTCGGTCTCATTGCTGCTTGAGGTATATCCGTAGTTGGACAGACATACCGAAGCGAAAGTCTGGTCAGCTTCTCCATCCTGGATGAAGGTCATCTTCATGTAACCATCCGAGCCTTCGTGTCCGGCACGACGGAGACGAACCCAAATCTTATAGGTACCCTCCACCAACGTTGGCGTCTTGATATCCACCTGCTTGCAGACGGTGGTACCCAAACGGAACTGGAGGTAGTCGCCATAGACCCACTCGACCTGAGTATCACCGAAAGGATCTACACCCGTATATTCGTTGGTCTCATAGTTACAATAGTAGTTGAAGACCGGGCTGTTGCTGCCATACCACGAATAGGTAGAGTTCAACTCGGTGTCGAACCAATAGACGCGTGTACCGCTGGCCGATACCAAAGTAGAATCGACAATCCACTCAGGATGGTCGGCATTCAGACCAGCCGACGACGAGGTGGTCGTAAAGGTGGTACCGAAGCCCGACTTACGGAAGCCCGACAAAGAACGAATCTCCGGCACGTCGCACATATCCCAGTTGATACGACTGGCGGCACGCTCGATGATCTGCAACTCGCCCGACGTACTCTGGATGACGCCGTTGTTGCAAGTATAATCGACAAAGTAACCGTCTGTAATCAAGTCGATTCCTTCGTCATTGAATGCCTCAAAGCGGTTGAGGTGAATGTCCTGATAGGAGGAAGCCGAGACGGCAATGGCCTTGCCCAAAGGCGAAAGCGTGGTGATGCTGCTGGCACCGAAGAGGTCACTGATATAGTAACGACCGCGCATGAAGTGGTAGCCCACCCAGTTGACCAACAGACTCTGCTCATCGTAGTCCTTGATGTTGCTCTTCTGCAAGAAAGCCAAGAGGTTATCGACCGTGGTGATGCCATCGGCCTCCATCAGACTGTCGGGCTGTGCCATGAAGGTGATATACTTCTGCGAGGCCAACGATTCGTTCAAGAGGGAGTCGGACTCTCGGGAGAGACGTTCGTTTCGCACGGTGTCCAACAACGCGGCCATGATGCCGTAACCATGCATCTTGAGCGTATCCTGCACAGCATCCAACACGCTGTAAGTAGGACGAGCCAACACGCCATCCAGCACATGGATGATACCATTGGCATTGTGCACATCATTGTTGACGATATGAGCCGTACGGTTCAAGGTATAGAGATCCTGTGCCTCGTCCCACTTGGTCACCAGATAATCCAACGACATGTTGGCAGTGAACAGACGGGTGTTGGATTGCATGTCGTACGTATGGAGCGTATCGTTCAATACATGATATTTCACAATCTCGACGGCCTGTTCCTTGGACAACTGGTCCACGCTGCTCAACCCCTTCTGCGTGAGGTAGTTGGTCATGGCATCGTTCGTAGGCACGAAGAGTGTGTAAGTACCATAGGCATGAATCATACCACGCAAGTCGGCCTTATCGACCACCGACAGGAAGAGACTCAAGTCCGGTTGACTCTCCATATATTCGTCCATCTGCAACTCTGCACTGGCGGTCCACTTGGAACCCTCCATGTAGTCCTCGCAGGCCACCATCGTCATTGACAACAGTCCAACCGCCGCGCAGGTCATATATTGATAGATTTTCTTATTCATAGCTTTCATATCTCGTTATCTATCATTAGATAATACTTCTTTTCTATTTGACCATTGACTATAACAATCAATTTTTAACTTTTATTTTTTAATTGTTAATTTCAATTGTCAAATCACTCCGTTCCCCAGAAAGGCTTCTGCTTCAATGGACCGCCCTCGCTCTTATTGATGCTCACATCCTGGTAAGGATAAGGCAGATAGCGGAAGTCCGGCTTCTTGAATTGACCCATGATATAAGAGACCTTGCTGGTTTCGGTACAGCTTCCGGCGATGCTCAACAGATAACCGATATTGCCACCCGTGCAAGCTCCCTTGCCCTCCTGGTTACGTTCGGCATTGCGGAGCACATCAAACCAGCGGCGACCCTCGAAAGCCATTTCGCGAGCCTCTTCATCCAGAATCAGTTTCTCCATCGAAGAACCGCTGATGGTGCCAGGCTTCAACGTGATAGGCAAATCCTTTCGCAATTCCTCCCAATAAAGATCTTGCATGGCCAATCCCTCACCTGTCTGGAGGTCAGTCGTTTCCACAGCACCGGCACGGTCACGCACCTTGAATACGGCTCGATAAGCCTCAAGCAGCATCTCCTGGTCATTGTTATTGGCCATGGCCAACTGCGTAAGCACCTCTGCCTTCATCAGATAGATCTCGGCCAAACGATAGACAAGTACATTCTTCTTATAATCGGCCTTGGTGTTTATGCCCTCGGTATCCGACAAGCCAGCAAACTTCCAGATACAAGAAGTACCGCCGAAGATAGCTATATTCATATACGAGCGAATGTCACGATAGCGGCAAGCCATGGCCAACTCCTTTTCGGTAGGCAAGAAGAGTGTGCTGCTGAACAGATCCACATTGGCGGTATAGTAGCGGGGAGCCACGACGATATCGTAGAAACCGGAATTGTTGTAAGAACTCTTGTCTTGCTGCAACTCCATGATGCTTTCGTTGCTGTTGCCCGACACGTAAAGTCCATCGTACCAATCGGTTGGCAGCAGGTCAACCATATAGTAGAAGGAGGAATCGGCCTTGGTTTCCAAGTCCTTCAAATCGACACCCGACTCGGCAGCTGTACTCTTCTTGAATGGAATGAGAGCATACTGACCCGACTCGATGATGGTATTGCAGAGTTCCAGGCACTTACGATAAGCCGCCTGTGACGTCTGTGGGTCCGTAGCATACGAACCTTTCATACGATACATATCGGCCAAAAGGGCTTTGAGCATATACATGGTCACCTGACCCTTGTTGAGTGCCTTTCCTGTACTGGCAGCCGAATAACTGTAAGGCAGGAAAGCATCCTTCTGCACGGCCTCCAAATCGGCAATCAGGGCATTCAGAATATCCATCTGTTTGCTCGCACCCACCAAACGGGGTGTGGCATCGTCGTAATAAGCCCAAGTGATATAGGGCACATCCTTCCACAGACGGATCAGGTAGAAATACAACAAGTCACGTACCACTCGAGCCTGTGCATGATAGATGCTGTCCTGACGTACTGTATAAGAAGGGTCATTGCTCAAGGCAATTTCCGAACGCTCCAAAAGCAGGTTGCACTGGTTGATAACCGAGTAGTAGCCCTTCCAAGCCACGAATTTGTTGCTTGAAGTGATGTTGCCTTCGCGGACATTGAGATAATCTGCATAAGTCACCATCGACGGAGCCACCATATCGGCACGCATCTCAGCCTGTTGCCAGATATAAGAAGAACCCAACAGCCACTCGCAATAGATGCCCGTCATGGCAGCAGCCACGTCTGCTTCCGATTTCCAATAATCCTTGGCCGAGACAGAATTCTCGGGCTGAAGGTCCAACCAGTCGTCACACGAGGTGAGACAAGCCGCAGCGGCAATCGCTAAAGTCAATATCTTTTTCATATCTTTCATGCACACTTAAAAATTGACACTCAGACCAAGAACAAACTCCTTAGCACGAGGTGTGGTGGCCTCGTCAATGCCTGGTCTGGTAGCACTGGAGATAGAAATCTCAGGATCGGCACCCGTATAGTGGGTCCAGCAATAGATGTTCTGCATCTGGAAATAGATACTGGCCTTCGAGATGAAAGTATCTACCAACCACTGCTTGGGCAACTCGTACTTGAGGGTGGCCGTCTTGAAGCGCAAGAACGAACCATCTTCCAGATAACGGCTGGAAGCCAACGAGTTAAAGCCTCGCTTGTAGGCTGCACGAGGCAAGATATCCTTCGGTGCAGCACCACTCTCGACCTCTTCTACCGTATATTCATGCGTCCAACGGCGCAGGGTCGAAACACTCTGGTTGCTGAACGAATTCATCGACTCGGCCTTGGCACGAGCCAAGTTCACGATCTCGTTGCCATAACGGAAATTGAAGAAGGTGGTAAAGGTCAGGTTCTTCCACTTGAGGGTCGAACCGAAACCACCGGTAATCAATGGGTTACCATTACCGAGATAGACTACATCCTGCTCGTTGATGTTACCGTCATGGTTGATATCCTTGTACTTGGCGTCACCTGCCACAAACTGATAGTCCATGGCGGGATAGTTGAATCGCATATAGACAGGCACGGTGTTGCCGTTGGCGTCGAACGAGTAAATCTTGTTGCCGTTGGCATCACGGGCAATGGTCTCGTCGGTATTCATATAGACACCCTCATAGAGATAGCCGTAGTAGGAACCCAAAGGTTGACCTGCCAACTGCAGGGTAGGGTAATCACCATTATTCAAGGCATTGCCCGACCACGTACCAATCGTCTCTAAGTCTTCCTGCAACTTGTTCTCGTTTCGAGCCAGGTTGCCCGACAACTTCACGGTCCACTCCTTGTTGCGGAAAGCCACAACATCCAAATCGAACTCGATACCCTGGTTTTTCATGCCCGTCGAGTTGATGAAAGCAGCCTTCTCGTAACCAGTGGAGGTAGTAATGGGTCTATTCTTGGCAATCAACTGGTCACTCGTCTTCTTGTACCACTCGAAAGTAGCACGGATGCGGTCATCCCAGAAACCGAGGTCGGTGGCAACATCAATGGAACGGGTACGCTCCCACTTCAGACGCGAGAGTTGCAGACCGGCTTGGTGGGTGCCTTTCTGACCCATATAGGTAAATCCATAGGTGTCGTAAGTAGTCTGCGAAGCGTAGTTCGACAAGGCGCGGCTGGAACCCGACTCACCATAAGAGGCACGGATTGACCACTCCGATACGTAGGCCTTCTCCATCAAGTCTTCCAACAATGGTTCGCCCGACAGACGCCAACGTGCTGAATAGGAGGGGTAATAGGCCCAACGGAAACCATCACCGAACTTCGAGGAACCCTCATAGTTGCCGGAGATACCAATGATATATCTATCCAGCAGGCTGTAGTGAGCATTGAAGTACAGACCGGCACTACGCACTTCCTTGGTCGAACTGTCATACAAGCCCGAGTTGGTGGATGGATAAGAGCCACTGGTTGGGTCAGTCAGATAGATAGAGGGCAGATTCGAACCCGAAATGACCACGTTCTTATCGGGGGTCTGTTCTGTTCGGAAGCCCACAATGAACTGCAAGTTATGGTCTTCGTTCAACTCGGGCATGAAGAACAGTTTGTTGTTGCTGTTGAACGAGAAAGACTCGATGTCCTTGTCAATCGCATAGTTGACGGTATTCTCGGTCCAAGGACGTCCTGTAGCGGACTGAGGAACAAAGGCATTGTGCTTGACGTTGAACACGTCAAATGAAATCTCCATCTGGTAACGCAACCAGTCCAAGGGTCGATACTGCAACTGCACATTGGGCAAGATACGGTGTGACTTCTGTCGATAGTAACCCTCCTTGCCCATAGCCACTGGGTTATAGACACCGTTCTTGGTATTGTCCCAATATTTACCATCCATCATGGTGGCTGGCGTGAAATAGTTGTCGGTCAAGTTTCCACTTTCGTCATATTCATAGACCGCCATGTTCGGTGGACGATTGTAGGCCTGGCTCAATACATTGATCTTCGAGTCGAGCGCCGTCACATAGTTGCGGTCCGTAGTGGAATAGGTATATGACATCGAAGCCGAGAACTTCAACTTCGAAGAAATGTTGTAGTCCAGGTTGATACGGCTGGAGAGACGGTCGTAGGCCTCGCCGATGGTAGTACCCTCCGAGTTATAGTAGTTGAACGACACACGGTATTGTGCCTTCTGCGAACCGCCGAAGATAGCGATGGAGTGATCCTGCGAATAACCGGTCTTGGTCGATTCCTTGTACCAATCGGTGTTCTGTCCATAATTATAATAATTATAGAGGTTATAGGCATCGTTGGCCAACTGAGGATATGCTGTAGGCGAAAAAACTTCACCGGAATTATAGATTTCCTCCATAATGAGGTTCACATACTGGTCGCCATTCAACATCGGCATAGGGTCTTTCGGACGGCTCACCGTACCCTTGAAGGTATAGGACAGAGTGGGTTTGCTGATGGCACCGCGCTTGGTCGTAATCATCAAGACACCGTTGGCAGCCTTCGAACCATAGATGGCGGTAGCGGCAGCATCCTTCAACACCGTAATCTCCTTGATATCGTCGGGCGAGATGTTGAGCATGGTGGCATAGTCGTTCTCGTCGGCGGTCGAGAAGTCGAAATCATCGTCAATGGTGGTCTCGTATGGGAAACCGTCCACGATGACCAATGGCTCGGACGAACCGTTGATAGAGGTGGTACCACGCACACGGATAGACATACCGGAACCCGGAGCACCCGACGTAGCGACCATATCGACACCGGCCACACGACCTTGCAAAGCGTCGGTAGCATCGGCCACTGCCAGGTCTTCCAACTCCGACATGTCGATACGCTTGGCGGAGGTAGTGATGTCGCGTTCGGCAATGTTCAACATACCCGACTGCTGACGGCGCGAAGTGGTCACCTCCACATCCTTCAGTGCCACGCTCTCCTCCTCCAACGTAACGTCATAGACCTTCTGGTTGGCCGTGATCGGGATAGTCTGTTTCTTGTAACCCGTGAACGAGATGACGAGGACGTCACCCTGTCGGATTACCTCCTGCAAGGAGAAGTTGCCATTGAAGTCGGTCTGTGCACCGGTGATGGTACGACCGTCCTTATTCTGCCAAATGACGTTGGCTCCTGCCATAGGCTCATTGAAAGTGCCATCCATGATGGTACCTCGCACCAACGTCTTCTGTGCCCAAGCCAACCCTGGCAAGAGGGTCAGCATCAGTAGCAACAGTATCTTATTGAATTGTTTCATAGAATAGATGTTTCTTGATTGTAGAGTCTCAAGTCCCGAAGGACTCTCCCGATTTAACGGCCACTGATCTTATAAATGACAAAACCGTTCAACGAGTGTATCATGCAGTTGGGTGCCATGATGTTACTCTGTCCCACCTGGCGCACCACCGTATTGTCGAACTTGTCCGTAATCTCGTTAGCATTATAGACATCCACCACCTGGTAGGCACCCGAGGTGTAGGCACGACCGAAGAACTGCAACTGGTTGGCGTCGCCGCTCTTTGCCACATAACCCGACATGCGGGCACCCGAGATCAGTCCGTCCCAAGCCTTGACCACATTGCCGTTGGCATCCAGTCGGTCCATGTCGGTGATGACCGAATTGGTGGTCACCAGATACTGCTTCGGTGCCTCACGGTTGGAGGCTTTCAAGCCATCCCAGGCCTCCGACATTTCGTAGAAGGCACTCAGACCATCGTCGGGATAACATCCTGACTTAGTGATATATCCGTTGAGGAAGTAGATGACGGAATCCACCCAGTTGGCATCATTCTCGGTCGGATTGGCGGGCAGGTAATCGGGATGACGCAACAACGAAATGCCCGATCCGGTCGTCTTGCCATAGTTGATAGCCGCCTGCAGGGCCTCGTCGGTCGGTACAAAGATGGTCCAATGTCCCGAACCGATAGAGAGGAGGTCGGAATTGGCATGCTTGCTCTGGTTCGCATCGTAGTACTCCAAGTACTTCTTGAAGAGGGTGTGCTTGGGTTCGGCAGAAGCTGAATCGACCGACAGATAGGCACGCAGATAACTCAACGGACTCAGGTAATCATTATAATAATGTGTACCGTCGCCATAGTTGCCTTCCACATTGTAGCACAAGGGGGCAGAATGTTTTGTCGAGGTATAGACCTTACCGTTCACATAATCCACATCGGTATCCTTCACCACCGAAGCATAACTGCCTGGAGTGGGTTCCGACTGCTGCAACACCTCTGGCAGAGGTGCCCTGCCCAACCACCAGTCACGTTCGTTGGCATCGTTGGCAATCGACCACATGGTCTGAATCTGTATCTCGGGCTTGCCATCGACGGTCTTGCCCGACTTACGGTAACGCATCACGTCACCGGCATAGTTGTTGGTATAGGCCCAACCGCCATAAGCACCGTTCAGTGGATCGACCTCAAAGTCCAAAGCATCGACCGCCTCACGCTCCACATAGCCGTTCACCATGTTCTGCTGGAAGTAGTTCATCACCGGACTCTCGTTACCCACCGTACCGTTGGCAAAAGTAGAGTACAACGTACTGAAGTGGATGTTGTCCCACCACTTGGAGTTCTCGTCACCCCACAATATCAGGTTGATATCGACATCGTCCATGCCTGCCAGTTTCGACTTGAGCATGTTGCCGAACACCGAATTGGTGTAGTAGTTGGAAATCAACATCTCCTCCTTGGAGTAGGCCGGATCCAACAGGAAACGGGCAGCAACGCCCTCGAAGGCAGCGGTCTTAGGTACGAAGTTGGTAATCTGCCACATACCGTTCGAAGCCATACCTGCGGCAGCAATGCCACTCTCGTAAGTGAGGGCTGGGTCATAACCATTGATGTGCTCCGACGAACCCACCATGTTGACGGCAGAACTCTCGAACTGCGACGGCCAGATCATGCCGTTGGCCTGCATCGAAAACCACAAGGCATTCAGAACCGTGCCCGACATCTTGTTGAAGGCAGCGTTGAACTCCTCCTGGGTCGAACTCTCGGTCAACTGCATGCCCGAATAGCGGAACAGACGGTTGTTGATGTAGTTCAGCAACACATCCTTGCGGGGCACATAGAAGGTCATACCGCCATTGTAGTCGGTATAGAAGAGATCCGAGTGATGAAGAGTCATATAAGTGTAGCTCTCCAAGTTCAACAGGAAGGGGTTATTGGCCTGATGGTAACAACGCACCAGGAAATGGGTCATATCTCGATCGGGATAGGCCTTCTCAAAGTAATGGGCAGCCGCAGAGCTCTCCGTATACATGAGGAACTGATATTCGCCGTTGCCCTTCTTGTAGTTGAGGATATTGTTCAACAACTTCCAGGCACCCTGTTTGGCACTCTCGGGTTCATCCTTGGCACTGCCGTCTCCATAGGTACGGATCAAGGCATCCATGTTCTCCAACGGCATCACCACTTTATCCACCAGGTGAATCACACCATTCTGGCAATAGAGGTCGCCTGGATTCTTGGCCGACGAACCGGCATCGATGATACCTGCCTGGAGGTAGTTACCGTAAGGCGAGAATGTCGAACCTACCACCTTGGCCCAGTCGTCGGACGAGATGGAGTTATTGTTGTTGAAACGCTCTGTATAGATAGGCAGGAAACGGTTGTTCTTCCACGTAGGCGCATTGTTCTTCAGCGCGAAACGGTCTCCCGTCGCAGGGAAGTCATATACCTGACACTTCACACCGTCAATCACCTCTTCACGGATTAAGTCATAGGATGGTGTCTTGTGCTTGAAAGCCTCGTCCACACTCCAGGAGTTGAACGACTGCAAGACATTCGACAGCGTGTCGCAAGGATAGGAATTATACATCATCCACGACGAAACCATGCGGGCTGCCACCTCGTCGGGGATATCGTCCACATCATGATAACCGTAGGGATTGTTGGCAAAGAAAGAGGCAAAGGCCTCGTCGGTGGGCACGAGGAATGTGTATTGCCCCGAACCCTCCACTTGCTTCGAAAAGAGAGTCTTATCGACCAGTTTCAAATAGGTCTTGCAGTCGCCACGTTGCTTCAGGATGGTCTCCGATGAGGCCGTAACCCACCCAGGCTGGTCATAATAGCCACCAAACTCCTCCTGACACCCCGAAAGGCTCAGCGACAGAAGTGTTGCTAACGACAACCCAGAACACAGCGATGCCATATAACGCCGATTTCTGTTATGTTTCATGATTGATTATTAGTTGATTTCGCAATTCATAGCTGCAAAAAAGAACTTCTCAAGTGTCTCGAAAGATATGCCCCACTCTATACTTCCCAGAGGAAATGCCCATGGTACAGGTGTCCAATAGATGGTATCCGATTTCTTTTTTGCGGCACAAAGTTAATTATTTTTTTAATATGCCGAACATTTTATGTTCATATTTCCGACTTTTCCCCCGTTTTTTATCCGAAAGGTTCTCTTTTGTCCCGAAAGCCATGTGAAATGGATGGCAAACGTCCAAATTTTGCCAATCAAAATAGAGAAAGAAGTACAAGAAGTTACCCCGTCCCAACCGCCACTAAGAAGAGACCGGCATGAGTTGTTTGACGTGAGTGATTGTCCCGATGGGACTACAGACGGAGACCGGCATATTCCGTTCTGACCGTTGTTTGACGTGAGTGATTGCACCGAAGGGACTACAGACAGAGACCGGCATATTCCGTTCTGACCGTTGTTTGACGTAAGTGATTGTCCCGAAGGGACTACACACGGAGACCGGCATATTCCGTTCTGACCGTTGTTTGACGTAAGTGATTGTCCCAAAGGGACTACAGACCACAGGCAGGTGGTGAGCGAAGCGAAACCCCTGCTATATTCCGCACCACCGACGAAGTGCCGAAGGTACGACAGAATCGTCTCTGCCGCCCTTTCGGGGCTTGCTTCTCCCGCACACATGAAGCAGGGGTTGCACCCCTGCCTGTGGTCTTATAGTCCTTTTAGGACTTTTCCTTGAGCACTCTCAATTCAATCAGGATACTCATATTTCAATCAGAGCACTCATAATTCTAAGGAAATAAGGTCGCCTTGGCAAGTCTTGACACCAATACTACACCCTCCCTCCTTACACTATTCTCCAAATGTTTGAGCAGGAAAATGCAGTTACCCCGTCCCAAAAGCCACTAAGAAGAGACCGACATGAGTTGTTTGACGTGAGTGATTGTCCCGAAGGGACTACAGACAGAGACCGGCATATTCCGTTCTGACCATCGTTTGATGTAAGTGATTGTCCCGAAGGGACTACAGACCACAGGCAGGTGGTGAGCGAAGCGAAACCCCTGCTATGTTCCGCACCACCGACGGAGTGCCGAAGGTACGACAGAATCGTCTCTGCCGCCCTTTCGGGGCTTGCTTCTCCCGCACACATGAAGCAGGGGTTGCACCCCTGCCTGTGGTCTTATAGTCCTTTCAGGACTTTTCCTTGAGCACTCTCAATTCAATCAGGATACTCATATTTCAAACAGAGCACTCATAATTCTAAGGAAATAAGGTCGCCTTGGCAAGTTACAACACCGATACTACTCCCTCCCTCCTTACACTATTTTCCGAAAAGCTTAAAGCTGGCATAGAGTTAGCTGGAAAGCGAATGCTTGAAGAAAAAGCACGAAGAGGGGAAGACCTCATCATGTCTTACGATGGCAAAACCATAGTACGTGTACCAGCAAAGCAATTGCTGAACAACATTAACGCTTGATATTATAATCAGGAGGTAACACCGTGAAAGTGATTACCTCCTGATTTCGTTTTGGAATATATTTTGCGACCTACCAGAAAAACCTCATAGTTGCATTCTTGCAACATTCAAGTCAAACTTCAGATAGCTTTTCTTTATAAGGAATATTGTTCTCCTTGCAAATTTTATCCAGATAAGCACCCAAGCTAGACAATAAGCTCAATTTGTTTTTTCCATTACATTGTATCACCGAGCCGAAATAGTCATTGCACTTGATTGTATCATAACGACCCTCTTCCTTATTCTCTAACAACCAAATAATGTTTTTATAAAAAACAACCTCCTTATACGAGTGCCAATCGTAATGTACTACAGTTTTTGGTCCGAATAATTTTTTCTTTACGCACGTAATTCCAGTATGATCGAAAATCATACAACTTCCTGGATATGAAACAATCAACGCTACGAAAGGCACCAATAATGGTCCAACAATCAAAATCAAGGAAAAGACAGAACGTAAAGGGATGTTATTCGTTTGCAGGTAGTAAACATTCCAACTAAAAAACAAAATGCAAAAGAAACTCCCCAGACAAAACTCAGTCCACGTCTTTCGAACTAATAATGTAGATTTTTCCATTGTATAATAATAATTGACTCGTAAGAATTTTCTATTGCAAAGACTATCAGGTAGTGCACCTTCATTATTGGGCAAACCAAGGTATAATGAATAATCATAACTTGCTGTGGCCATAATTGACTTAAATTCATCATGATAGAGGTCATTTTGGGCGACAAAGATATACAAAAATTCGGCAATTTATCCAGTCATTGCCGAAATTTTGCACAAATAGCCTTCCCAAAAGCATTATTTTCGTCTTTTTGGAGCAATTGAGGTAGTCTTTTGGCTTTTATCCAACCTCTTTCGTCATGTTCGGTTGAAAATAGGACACCCAACGAACTATTATCGGATATTAGAAAAACAACTTTCTGATTTTTAGTAAACCCACTTTCGAGGAAAGATATTTATTTCTCTTGGAACATTCCAACAGTACACCCAGAAATGTTCCACCGTTGCCGTTACGCACTGTCGAGCAAACTTCCAAGTGGCTCCTACTTTCCCACTTTCAAAGAGCGTTCTTTGAAAAGAACGAAAAAGAACCAAAAAAGAAAGCAAAAAGAACGCAAAAAGAACGCAACTCCGATACGACGTAAGGAGGGGGAAAGAACAACGAAAACGAAAAATTCAACAAAAATTCAACGAAAACGATAACGAAAACGGAAAATTCAACGAAGACGATAACGAAAACGAAAAAAAACTAGCTAGTGAAAACATTAACGATAAATATACCGATAACGACTACTAGCCAGTTAAAACATTTACGAAAACGAAAACGAAAACGATAACGAAAACGACAAACTCCCTCGTCAACAATAACACCAGAATTCTCTAATTCTTATTCCTTCCCCTGTCGGCAAAAGAATTCTCTAATTCTCTAATTCTTGAGTTATTTTCTAATTATTGAGAGATTTCTTGAGAGATTCGTGAGCTACCGCTCGCGTTCCGTCAGGCGATACATTTCGCAGGCCGCGAGGAGGAACGCCCCGACACCAAAATTGGCCGTTGAGGAGGCCGTGACCATCTGGCCAGGGATGGCGCGTTCGCCGATAGGCTGGACATAACCGACTACGCCATTGGGCTGGAGGGCCGTCTGCGAGAGATAGTGCCAGGCGCGGAGGGCGCAAGGCATATACTCATCGTAGTCCAAGATGCCCTGATTGATGCCCCACAGGATGCCATAGGTGAAAAAGGCGGTTCCGCTGGTCTCGGGTCCGGGAGCCTGTTCGGGGTCCAACAACGACCGCGTCCAATAGCCCTCGGGCTGTTGGCAGTCACGCACGGCACGACACATCTGCCGATAGGTGGTGAGAAATTCGGCGCGATGCGGACTGGCGGCAGGCAAATCCTGAAGGACCTTGGCCAACCCAGCAACGACCCAACCGCAACCACGCGCCCAGAAGTCTTTCTTACCGTTGGCGGTGGTGTGACGGGGATAGAGATATTTGCCGTCGCGATAGAACAGGAAGGTGGGTTCGTTGGGCAACGAGTCACCGATCGAGACCCGATTGTCGTACATCAGCTCCTTGGCGTAGGACCAATAGTCGCAAAGACGGTCCAAGTAGATGGGGTTGCCCGTTATCTTATACAGTTTGGTCATGACGGGCATGACCATATAGAGACCGTCGGCCCACCACCAATAGTCGCGCACGGGGGTGGACATCTGGAACTCCATCACCTCGCGGGCGCGGGCTATCTTCCGTTCGTCGGGAGCCAGTTCGTAGAGGTCGCAATAGGTCTGGAAACATATCTGCCAGTCGCCGAAGAGCACATGACGGTCGGTCTCGCCGTAGTGGTAATCCCACTGCGAACGGTCGTTGCTGGTGGCACCCATGTAACGGTTGGACTCGGCCCAGTCGATAGAATATTGGAGGGCACGCTTGTCACCCGTCAGGGCATACACCTCCATGTTGGCAGTATGGTAGGCGGCATTGTGCCAGAAGGGACTGTTGTTGCTGTAAGGGTGAAAAGGCATACTGTCGGCGGGCAGAAGAGGATGCGACGCCTGCCAACAGGTATTGACCTGCTGGATGGTGAGAAGCACCTCGTCGGCCGAAGGCAAGGCGGGCGTAGGCCCCGACGAACAGGCGACGGCGGTGAACAGACCGACCGAAGCAAAAAGAAATTTTGTCATAGAGAAAAGAGTAAAAAAACTGGTGCCAGCTGTTCCCAACCGGCACCAGCGAGAAAAGAGGGAGAGACTACATTAACACACTTTGCACGGGACATCCAAAAACCATCCTATAATCTCTAATAGAATTGCCCTGCTTAAACTACTTATGCTTATGAGTTACTTAAAGATAGGGTACCTGTCCTTATCGATAAGAGAAAGACATCAACAGTCCTGTCAACAGACATCAAGTCAGGCAACGGAGACCCTCCCTCTCTCCGCGTTCCCCTCTTCAAACAGAGAGGAACGGGAAAAGAAATAATGTATGGATATTTAATCTGACACTTTTTCCTCGTCAGCAACGGCATCCTGCCAGTTGGTGAACATCGGAGCATTCTCGTCGTAACCGTCGTAGCCATAGTTCTGACGGAGCGGAGCATGCAGGTTGGAGGTGATAGCCGCATTCGGCACAGGCCAGAAGAGGTTACGTTTGTCCACCTTGAAGTTCCACTCGTGGTTGTTGGACACGATAGGACCATGGTTGAAGAGGTTATAGACGATGCAACGACGGTACCAGTAACTGCCACCCGAAGGCACTTGGCCAGCAGGCAAGATCTCGGTGCCCGACTGCTTGTCCCAAGTCTTGATGTCGTAGGTATTGCCCCACTCGTCGGGTTTGCCGCTCTTGGCCAGACACCAGGAGACACGTACCATCTCCGACTGACGCCACTCCTCGACATAGAGTTCACGGGCACGTTCGGCCATGATGTCACCGATGGTGACCGACGAGTAGAGTTGCGAAGCGTGAGCACGCTTACGAATCTCGTTTACGTCGCTGGTAGCATCCTTGCCCTGATAGAACTTCGCCTCGGCACGTACCAGATAGGCCTCGGCGAGGCGGAAGAGGTACATGTTGGCATTGTCATCCTTGTTCTGAGCACCGTTGAGCTGATTCTCGGTGGCACGGTTCTCGTAGAAGTTGTGCTGATAGATATAGTACTTATAGAGCGGCGTTGGATACCAGGAACGGATGGTGTCGCTGCAAAGCAAGTCGCCCGCCTTGACCACCGTCTTGCCCTCCTCGTCCACATAGTCGGCAGTGGCATAGAGCTGCAATGGCTTGCCGTAGAAAGGCGACTCGGGTTTATTGTAACGGATATCCTCCATATTGACCCAGTTACCCACCTTGCTGTTGTGGCGAAGGTCCTCGACATCCTCTACCCCATTGACATACCAGAGACTCTTGTTGTAGTAAGGCGAGGTGCGGAAGACACCGATGCCACGACCGATGCAGGTGACCCAGTCGTTCTCGTCGGTGCGGTCGGGACTGCTACCTACATAATTGGCTGTAGGCGAAGGCATTCCCGAAGGATCCATGAGGGCGCTGTTGGTCCAATGGACACCATGACTACGCATCAGCATATAGTTGACATGACGCTCGGCAGAGAAGTTGAGGATAGGCATGATCAACTCTTTGTTGTCGGGCGCACAGACATTCTCGGGACGGTTCAAGTCCCAGATGACGTTACGCTGCACATCCCAGGTCTTGGTGTTGCCGGCATAGACGAATTCACCGAATGGAGCCTGCATCAGAGAGAGGCCCGACTCGTTGATGAGCACGTCGCACTGCTGCTCGGCCTTGGCATAGTCACCCGTGACGAGGTAACATTTGGCCAAGAGCATACGGCAAGCCTCCTTGTTGACCTGTCCGAGACGCGACATCTCCTTTTGCGAAGGGACATGCTCGACGGCGAACTCCAGGTCGTGGACCAGCATCTGGAAGATAGCCTCCTTCGAGGTGGACTTGTAGTTCTGCTTAGGCACGGTGATAATCTTAGAAACCAACGGAATATCGCCGAACTGGAGCACCAAGTGATAGTACATGTTGGCGCGATGGAAATAGGCACGGCCCTTGTACTCATTCTTCTTCTCGTCGGGCAATCCCTCTACGTCATCCACATAACTGATGACCGTATTGGCATACTTGACACCGCGATAGCCCATATCCCAAAAGCGATTGAAGGCATTGCCATCACCACCATTGGCCATACCGGATGTAGGGGTGAGTTTCTCGGCGAAATTGTCTTGGAAACCATCACCCATATCGGTCTTGGCATAGAGGCCAATGTCCGACATCATATAGTTGGACGAGAGTGAGACATGGTTCCAGTTGCCGTCGATCAGGACATCGAGCAGATGGCGGTCGCACATGGCGAGAGCCGACTCCAGTCCTGCCTCGGTCGTATAGGTAGCTTTCGGTTCATAGAAAGAAAGAGGATCCGGCTCGAGGAACTCGTCGCCACAACCCGTTAAAACGGCTACCACAGAGAGGGCGCAACCTCCCCTATACAAATATTTTGAGAATTTCATATCTATATGGATTATAAGGTGAAGTTAAGACCAAAATTGAAAGTACGCGTTGAGAGGCCTCCAGTCTCGGGATCACCATACTCGTAATTGTCGATGGTGAAGAGGTTGTTGATGCCCACGGTGACATGCAAGCGGTCGATTGCAGCCTTGCGCGTAATCTTGCGAGGCACGGTATAACCGATGTTGACATTGTCAAGACGGAGGAAACTGCGGTTGTGCAGACGGTAGGCAGTGGCACCATTCGGACTCTTGGCATCCAGACGGGCATACTCGTTGGAAGGGTTCTCGGGGGTCCAATACTTCTTCTTGTAGGTATTGCAACCGTTCGTTATCATAGAACCCGAGTTGTCGTTGTTCAGGAAATAGGTCTCGGTGCTCTTGTGTCCGGCATACGAATACATGGAGATAGAAGCGGTCCAATCCTTGTAACGGAAGTTATTACGCATGTTCCAATAGACAGGTGGACGGGTGGCGCCGAGATAGACCTTGTCGTTGTCATTATAGACAGGCTTGCCATCGACGTCATCGTCGGTGCAATGGTTCACCACCTTCGGGTCACCAGGTTTCTGACCACACTTGGCAGCCTCTTCCACCTCGTTGGCCTGCCAGATACCATCGACCTCCCAAGTCCATATCTCGCCGATAGACTTACCGATATACCATTGGTTGCTGAGGTCGTTCAACTCCTTGCCGTCCTCGTCGTAGTCATAGTATATGTGCTTGATTTCGTTTTTGTTGTACGAGAATCCGAACGAGGTGGTCCACTCGAAGTTGTGGGTACTGATGTTGCGGGTATTGAGAGTAAGTTCGATACCGGAGTTGTCCACCTGACCCAAGTTGGTGAGAATGCCCGAGAAGCCGACGAAGGTTGGCAAACGCTTGGTCATGATCATGTCCTCGGTCTTCTTGTAGTACCACTCGATGCTACCGGTCAGGATGCTGTCGAAGAAGCCAAAGTCGAGGCCGACGTTATAGGCTGCGGTCTTCTCCCATTCCAAGTTAGGGTTGCCCAAGCGGGTCATGTCGAGCGCCTGCACCACATCGGTGTTATTGCCTGAAGGATAGACCATTACGCCACCGCTGGAGAGCAGGGATTGGGCACGATAGGGATCGCCCAACGAACTGTTACCATTGGTACCATACGAGAGACGGAGCTTGCCCATGGAGAGCCAATCGAGGTTCTCGCAGAAATTCTCGTCCGAGAAGACCCAGCTGGTACCGATGGACCAGAAGTTGGCCCAAGGATTGTTCTGTCCGAAGACCGAAGAACCATCACGACGGAAGGAGGTGGTCACCATATAGCGGTCGTTGAAGCTATAGAACAAACGACCCAGATAAGATGCCGATGTGCTATGAATATCGTCCGACGAGAAGGAACTCTGCTCCTTGTTGGCACCATTGATGTAATGATAACCCAAGGCATCGGTAGGTGTGATGTTGCGAGCCGACAGATTGGTGCTCCACTGTTTCTTCTCCTCGGCCTCCTGCACCAACGTCAAGGTGAAGTGGTGCTGGTCGAAGGTCTTGTCCCAAGTGAGGGTATTGTTGAGCGACCAATCGTAGTTGCGAGAACTGTTTCGGTTGGCACCACAGTCGCTTGGATTGGCATTGGGCTTCTCGGCCGAGATGAAATAGTAGTCGTGGAACCACTGCATGCGAGGAGCCACATTGAAGTTGTAGCTGAAGCCGAAAGGCAGGGTCAATCGGGCATTGAAGATGGTGTTCAATACGGTATAACCCTTATCCAAGTCGAGGTATTGACGCTCGAAACCATAGTTATAGCCACCGTTGGTGGGGGTATAGTTCATTGGATACTGGATGTAATTGCCATCCTCGTCACGAATGGGAGCGAAAGGCGAATTGCGCAGCATGTTGTTGTCCCAATAGTTGGAACCCAAAGCCACTTGGATATCACCATCGGTACGGTTCTGGAAATTGACGTTGGCACCGATTTCCAACCAGTTGGTCACCTTACCACTGAGCTTCATGTTGACGCGCGTGGTGCTGTAATCGTTACCACACACAGCGCCCTCGTTGCTCATGTAACCTGCCGACAGATAGTAAGTTACGTTGTCGGTAGCGCCTGAAATGCTGGCGTTGTAATCCTGATTGAAGCCTGTACGGAAGGTCTCATCGTACCAGTCGTAGGTCTTGCCTGCCAGATAGTTATCCAACACACGGTCGGAATTGCCGCCACCCAACTTGAGTCGGCGAGCATACTCGGCCTTGTCACCACCGGCACCTTCGAGAGAGTAGTAACCCTCGGGCAGACCGCTGGCAACACTATAGTACCCCCACGAACCATCGGCACGCACACCATAGGTGGTAGCTTTGTACCAATCCTCACGGAACTTCATGTAACCGTCTGGACCATAGACGTCACGGAACTCGGCTTTCTTGTTGGCTGCCAAGTTGGCCGACACATTGATAACGGGCTTGCCGACCTTGCCTTTCTTGGTCGTGATGATGATAACACCACTGGCGGCCTTGGCACCATAGATGGCGGCCGAGGAAGCATCTTTCAATACATCGATCTGACCAATGTCGTCGGGATTGATTTCCGAGAGTTCGCCATTGAAGATCATGCCGTCCAGAATGATGAGGGGCGAGTTGTGACTGCCCTCGTTGAAGAGAGAGTTCTGACCACGCAGCAGCATAGAACCGCCACCCTTGGCATCGGCTGTATAACCGATTTGCAGACCTGCCGTTCCGCGCAACACATCCTGTACGGTGGTTGGATTACTGTCGGCAATCTTTTCTGGATTGATTTGCACGACGGAACCGGTAAGGTCTTTCTTGCGCATGGTACCATAACCGACCACGACGACCTCATCAAGGATCTCGCTGTCCTCGAGAGTGACCTGCAAGTTGGTTTGACCATTGACAGCTACCTCCTTGGTCTGATAGCCTACGAACGAAAACACGAGGACAGCATCGGCACTCTTCACTTTGATCGAGAAATTACCGTCATTGTCTGTCACTGTTCCATTGCCGGTCCCCTTTTCAAGGACCGATGCACCTAAAACGGGTCCAACGGCATCCGAGACCACACCCCGAACCGAAATCTGGGCAAAAGATGCTGTGATGGACATCAAGAGACAAACGAGCACTGCGCACAGGCGCATGTTCCATTTGTTCTCTCGGTACTGAGTTTGTTGATTCATTAGTACTAAAGATTAAGATGAATAATTGAGAAATGAGTTAGAACCGAGTTCTTGGAGCAAAAGTATAAAGGTACTATACGATGATAATACAACACCCCAAATGAATCGTTTTTCACGGCGCAAAGATATATTGGTTCCACCAAACGGACAGATTTATAAAGTTCAATTCCGTGCAAATAAAAGGTCATGAACCTTTATTTGCACGGAATTGAACAATTTTTAAACATCCACCCGACCCATGTCCCCTATTCGGAAACATCTTTCACCTGGTCGGCATATTCGGAAGGCATCATGCCATACTCCTTCTTGAAACAGGTACTGAAGTAGCGCGGATCGCTGTATCCGACGGCATAAGCCAGTTCGCTGACACGGATACCTTGCTTCTCTTCCAATATGCGACAGGCGGCATTCATACGCACACCTCGCAACAAGGCATTGAAGCCCATTCCCGTCAGGTTTTTCAGTTTGCGGAAACAGGTAGATTTGGACACGCCCATATCGGCTATAAACATCTGCTGGTCGTAGTTGGCATTGTCCAGATTCTGGTTGATCAGGTCGAGTGCCCGACGCAGAAACTCTTCGTCGCTGCTATGGATGGAGACCTTCTGCGCCTCAAAGACAAGTTTCGTCTTGTCGGCTGCCGATTGTTGCTCCTGCTTGAACTTCTGCTGCATCTCGTCGCGCGTTCGGGCAATGGCATTTGCTTGCAACTCGGCAACACGTTCTTTTTCTCGTTGTGCACGTTCGAAGACGCGCATCCGAAGATTCTGTATTCGGTGCATACGTTGCTTCATCCACCGATAGGAGAGATACATAGTTACAATGAACAAAACGACGTAGAGGACGTATGCCCACCACGAGAACCAGAAAGGCGGACACACATGAATCCGGATGCTACGTACATAGTCGCCATCCACACTGCCCAAGCGGAAGAGATAATCTCCTGGAGGCAGGTTGTTGTAATAGGCCACATGACGACTCCCCTCGGTAATCATAGGACGAGAGTCAACCCCCTCCATGATGTACTGATACCGCATCCGCTCGGGATGAACAAAGTCGAAAGCCGAAAAACCTATGGTGAGGGAGTTCTGATTGTAACTAAGGCAGATGGATTCGGTATATTCAGGCGCCAGGGCAGATATCTTATATTTCACTTCCTGCTCCATGTCCGACCAAGCGGTTGGGCCGACAGACAACTCGGTCAAGTTGCATTGGAGCTCGTTCTTTCGGTCCACTATCTCCTTGGCATAAAAGGCATTGTACCCTAAATTACCACCCATATAAATACGCCCATCGGAAGAACGGGACACGGCATTCCGATTGAAGATATTGTCCTGCAATCCATCTTCCACACGAAACTGCCGTATATCCACTTGATCGGCCTCCGAGTTGAGCGACAGATTCACGATACCGACATTCGTCCCCAACCACAACGAACTGGCGGTTTCTTCGACGATACTGTTCACCGCCACACCAGGTATCTTCCATTTTTGCTGCACCGACTCGAATGTATCATTCTCAGACCGATACAGATGCAGTCCGCAACTGGCACTGCCGGCCCAAATACGTCCTTTTCGGTCCACATGAACACAGGGCACATGGTCGGCTTGCAATCGTCCATTGGTCCAATTATAGGCTTGCGCACGCCATCCGGCCTCGGTCTCGGATACGCGGACCAAACCATCGCGCTGGGTGGCCAACCAGATATTCCCTTCACCGTCCTCGTCCATGCTGTAGATGGTCAAGTCGTAGATGGTGCGTTGGTCCGAAATGTGCACGGTATCTAATAACAGCACCGATCCATCGGCTCCCTTGCAACTCAAATTACCGGCTCCACCGAACCACAGATTGGCATTGTGGTCCTCCATAATACTATAAATAAAGGCGCTGGTAAGCCACGGGCAAGAGTACACCGAATATTTCGTAGCGCGATGTCCGACAGGGGCCTCAGGGTCGAACTCTAATATATACATAGAGAGACAGGCCATCCAGATATGACCATCGCGGCGAGACTGAATCATGGATTCGATGGTGGACATGGTCACATCCTGACGGAACTCGGGCATGTCTTTCCACGAGATAAATTCTCCCGTGGCTGTGTCGCGCACAATGAAACCGGTGGTGGCTAACCCTTCATAGATTTTTCCTTGTTGGTCAACCAATAGACTCCGGCAAGATGTCGTACCATGGCGGAGCGATACATCCTGTTGGTAATCAACATCGAATCTATTTCCTGACGGGTCGATAGAACAGACACCTTTGCCCTGCATACCCATCCAATACAGCCCATTTCGCCCCTTGTGAATGGCCACAAGTTGCTCGCCAGGATAAACCATTCCCGTACGACTGGTGATGTTACAAGGTCGCAATTGGTCAACGGAAAGTTGTCGGGTATCGAACATAGTCAATCCCTGTGGGGTTCCCGCCAAAACTTGACCTTTTTCGGTGTCGGCACACAGACTATAAATAATGTCGTGGAAAAGCCCCGAATGCTGTTTATCGAAGGTGGTAACACGATAATGTTCACTATCCCAAGGTTGCTCTATGACCTGAATACCGCACTGCCAGGAACCTACCCACAGCCGATGTTGATCATCTTCACACAGAGAGGTGACCGAATTCCTCGCATTGATTTGTGGGTAATCGACAATCTGACCCGTGGAGCGTTCATAACGGAACAGACCCATATCCCAAGTCCCGATCCAGATATCGCCATGCGAATCTTCCATCAAACAACGTACTCCCACGGCGGTTTGACGTTCGGACAACGACGTCGTGATACAGGTGTACACATCGCTGGAGGGGTCATATAACCATACACCTAAATGGGTGCCGAACCATACCATTCCATCGCGCGTACCCAAAATAGAGGTCACTCGCTGGGGTGCCATGCTCCCCGTCTGAGTAATATGCTCCAACGACCCGGTCTGCTTGTCATATCGCTCCAGGCCTGACACCGTGGCAAACCAGATGCGCTGCGAAGCATCCTCTTCCACCACGCGGATCTCATTACTCGAAATAAGTTGAGGATGTTGCAAATCGGACTGAAAAGTCAAATACTTATACCCATCATAACGAAACAGACCGTTGCGCGTGGCAATCCAAAGATAACCATCGCTATCCTGCAATAAGTCCTGCACCTCTTTGTCGGGCAGGTCTTTCAAGAAGGATACCTTGGCCTTTTCCACATCGAACATCTTTCCTGGTGTGGACTCCGCAACGGCACCCTGCGCTACACAGGTGGCTGCCCAAACCCAAAAGATACAGAAATAAATCCTAAGTATATTTTTCATTCGATAAGATGGTTAAGTAGTTGGTCAAAATAAACTACTCCTTATATTATAAAAGTGAGCAAGTACATTTTCTTGACTTGCTCACCTCACGTCACTTTTCTTCGTCCAACAGTTCGGGGTTCAAGCCGCCACGCTGGTAAGCAACCAAACCGAATTGGGAGAGGGTGGCAAAAGCATATTCCACCAGACGGGCATTGATCTCCTCATATTCCTCCCACACCTTGGTACGCGTAAAGGCATAGAGTTCAACGGGAATACCGGCATCGGTGGCAGGGAGTTGGCGCACCATGAGTGTCATGTCAGGATTGATGTCCGACGAGTGCTGGAGGTAGTCATAGAGGTGCTTGCGATAGACTTCAAGGTTGGTCATGGGACGACCATTTTCAAGGGTGACGTTCCATTTCTTGGCCTGTTTTTCGGTGAGGAAATGGACGCTGCGTACATCGACCTGAATGGTACGACGCAGACGACGACCATCGCTCTCCTGCATGCCGCGCCAGTTCTGGAAGGTCTCGGTGAGCATATTGTAAGGAGGAATGGTCAAGATGGTGTTGTCCCAGTTACGCACTTTGATGGTGGTGAGCGTCATCTCGATGACCACGCCATCCACGTTACGGGGCGTCATGACAATCCAATCGCCCACCTCCAGCATGTCGTTGAACATCAACTGGATACTGGCCACCAAACCCTTGATGGAGTCTTGGAAGACCAACATCAGCACCGCCGCCATGGCACCCAAACCCGAGATGAGGTAGGCGGGAGACTTATCGAGCAAGATACTGATAATCAAGATGGCAGCCACCGCGCTGAAGATAATTTGAATGGTCTGCACCAAACCCTTCATGGAGTGCATTCGTGCCTTGCTCCGACTGCCACTCTCCTCCCCTCTGGAGACCAATGCCTCGAAGAGGGCACCCACCAGGATGCAAAGGAAACGGGTCACATTGATGATGATATAGATGACCGTAAGTCGTTCAATGACCAGTTCCAACGTACCTTGCGTAACAAACGGCAAGGCGAAGGTCAAGATGATAGGCGGCAGGATCTTACTGAACGACCGCACCACCTTCTCGCTGAGGAGGATATCATCCACCTGCGTATTGGTCTTGGAGGTAATCTTACGGAGCGTAGGAATGATGGCCTTGACAAAAATGAAATCGACCAGATAGGCAGCCAGGATGACACCCACCACGATAGCACACTGCCAATACCATGCCAGCATACTACCCTGCGCACCTACGTTCTTGCTAATCCACTCAATGAGTTGCTCTTGCATAGGAAAAAGATATTAGGGGGATAGTGACTATAGAAATTATAGATACTATATTTACTATAGAGAATGCGCCCCAACAAACTACTTTACTCTTTACACACTACACTTTACTCTCTCTGACGGAATGCCCCGAACACCCGAACTGGGGTGCTCGGGGCATTCCGTCAGAGACTTCCCTTCTCCTTCTTCAAGTTCATCAGGAACTGCTCGGCACTCTCCAAGTCCTGCGGAGTGTCGATGCCGACGGTCTCGATATCGACCACGCGGACGGTGATGTGCATACCATTTTCCAACCAACGGAGTTGCTCCAAGCTCTCGGCTTTCTCCAACGGAGTCTGTTCCATCGCCGTAATCTTGGCCAACGCCTCGGGGCGATAGGCATAGAGACCAATGTGCTTGTAGAAAGTGTGCTTCTGCAACCACTCACTCTGTTCAACACCACGCAGATAGGGGATGACCGAACGGCTGAAATACATCGCCTGACTGTTGGCACCCAACACTACCTTCGGACTGTTCGGATTGAGCAATGCCTCCAATCCATCTTCGGGATGGAAGGGTTTGACCAACGTAGCGATGTAGGTGCGTGCATCCATGAAACAGTCCTTGACGGCCTGAATCTGCTGAGCCGCAATGAAAGGTTCGTCGCCCTGCACGTTGATGACCACGTCGTAGGTTACACCCAATGCCTGCGACACTTTGGTATAGGCCTCTTGCACTCGGTCCGTGCCACTCTTGTGGTCGGGCGAAGTCATGACCACTTTTCCCTTGAATTGCTCCACCACATCATAGATGCGTTCATCGTCGGTGGCAACAACGGCCATATCGACCAATGGAGCGACTTTCTCATAGACACGCTGCACAACAGGCTTTCCACCCAACTGTGCCAAAGGTTTGCCCGGGAAACGGGTGCTCGCATAGCGAGCTGGAATGATTGCTATAGATTTCATAGGATAGAGACAATATATGCGATAGAAAAAAATAGTGACTATATTAACTATATTTACTATAGTGACTATAGGAATTATAGAAACTATCACCTCCCCTAGGGGGAGGCTGGGAGGGGGTCAGATCTTAAACGTTTCTCACCTCCTCGACGCCCTTAATCTGTTCGATGATGCGCATGGCCTCCATCAGTTCGAAGGCCGATGGCACCTGCACCTTGACCTTGGTGGTCACAATATAATCGACCGTCTCGGTGTGCAGGGAGTCGATACTGAGGTGCAACTCGTTACTGATGACGTTCACCAGGTCGAGCAACAGACCGTAGCGATCGACGCTGTTGATGACAATCTGCGTGGGATAGGTGCGGTTCGGCAGAATCGGCAAAGAGACATCGACTATCGAGTCGCCATCCTTGGCCGAGAGGACTATCGCCTCGGGGCAGTTACGTTTGTGCACCACGACGGAACCATCCTTCTGCTTGAAGCCCACTATCTCGTCGCCCGGCAAGGGGTGACATTGGTCGCACAACACGAAGGGGAACTCCTCGGTCGAAATGCCGTTCTTGGCCAACGACACATTCACAGAACGTCTTGCCTTATAGGTACTTACATGCTTCAACCAATGTGCCTCGGGCCACGTCATGTCGTCGATGCCCACCTCCACTCGGTCGCCTCGTTTCAGGACCGTGAAGATGCTGCATAACTTACCGTTGATGCGGGCGAACTTAGCATGATTGCCGACGTTGGTGTGAATCTCGTAGGCCATGTCCAACACGCTCGACCCCTTGGGCAGAACGATGCTGTTGCCCTTCGGCGTAAAGACGATGATGTCGTCGTTGTAGAACGAGCTCACCACGCTCTCCATGAATCCACCCTCAGCGCCCGACTGTGCAATGTCACGCAGGATGCCCTTGAACTTCAAGACCCATTTATCGATCGATTCGGTGCGGTCCAACACACAACCCTGTTGCGAGTTGCGCATCATCGACTCGGTGCAGATATGCACCTCGGCCCAACCTCCCATGTGGGTCATCACCTGGAGGTGAAGTGCCTGATAACCATTCTCTTTCGGTTGGTCAATATAGTTGATGACGCTGTATGGGCGCTCCTTGTAGAGGTCGGTGATGAGGCTATAAACTTGCAGACATTGGTTCTTCTCGCTCCCCTGTCCGGCGGAGGCATCGATGACGATGTTGACCTGGTGCACATGTTCCAACTCCTTGAACGTCTGTCCCGAGTTTTGCATCTTGCGCCACAAGGCATAGACCGAACGGGCGCGGGCATAGACGCGGCAATGCAGTCCCTCCTCCTGTAGCGTCTCGCGGATAGGTGCCAGGAAGTCGTCGATGTCCTGCTGGTGCAACTTCATGTACGAGATAATCTTCTTCTCAATGCGCTCATACTCATGGGGTGAGCGGAACTTCATAGAGAGGTTCTCCAGCTCCGACTTGATGTCGTACAGACCCAGTCGGTTGGCCAACGGCGCATAGAAATAGTCGGTCTCGGAGGCAATCTTCATCTGCTTGTCGGTCCGCATACTGCCCAACGTACGCATGTTGTGCATACGGTCGCTGAGTTTGATGAGCAAGGCGCGGATATCGTACTGGATGGAGTCAAGCATCTGCTTGAAGTTGTCTATCTGCTTCGATACCTTGTAGTTACCGTCGTCCTTCTTGGTCAATACGCCCACCAGGAAAGCAACGTCCTCGCCGAACGACTTACTGATATCCTCGATGGTCAAGTCGGTATCCTCCACCACATCGTGCAACAGGGCAGCGATGATGGAGTTGGTTCCTAAACCCAACTCTACCAACGCGATACGCGCCACAGCCACGGGATGCGTAATGTAGGGGATGCCGCTCTTTCGCACCTGATGGGCATGTGCCTTGGCCGCCATCTCGTAGGCTGCCTGGACACGGGGTATATCGGAAAGTGGCAGACGTTCCTTGATGCGCTCGAACAGCTCGTCGTGCATCTCGTCCACCATTCTCTGGCCCTCTTCAGGAGAAACTTTGCCTTCCATAATCAATATCTCTTAATTCTCGAATTTTTCTAATTTATCCTCACCAACAGAAAGGAATTGACAGGGTCCTCGCAGCGAACAGAACAATTGATAATTGTTCAGCGAGAAGACGAGGCTTTAGCCGAGGGGGGATGAAGCCATTCGGAATAACCTAATTGAAACTTTAGCGCCAAAGGCCATTAGCGTGCGAAGCACTTTTAGCGGCTCGCAGAGCCCATTAGCACCTCTTGTCCTTCGTCACCTTGACCCTTGTCCTTCGGCACCTAGTACTTTATCCAGTTCTTCCACCACCTGTTGCAACTGCTGGCGCACGTTATAAAGGTGGGTGATGACCTCCTGCTTGGTCTCCTCCAGTCCCGGATTGCTGTCCAACGAACGGCGCACGCCAGCAATGGTCTTGCCCTCGGTGTGGCGCATACGGTAGATCATCTGGATCTGCTCAATGTCACGCTGTCGGTAGAGGCGAGTGTCGCCCTTCGTTCGTATCGGCTTGATCTTGTCGGGGAAGTCCCGTTCCCACTTGCGCAACACCTCAACGGAGATGCCAACGGCATCCGCCACCTCGCCGATGGTGAAGTATTGCTTGCCCGTCAGGACGGTCCTTTTCTGATTTAAGCCCTTCATTTTCAATGCAGTCGATTTGACCTTTGCCCTATCTAATAGCTATTAGCTTGTAACTAATAACTATTAACTAATAACTCGTTTTTCGCTAAGGCGAAAAACGTCAGTCCATTACCTGACCTTCGTTCTCACTCTTTTCAATCATCTCCTCATACTGCTCTGGTGTCAGGTCGAGGAAATAATAGTTGGCAGGGTTCTGAGCCTGGTCGCGAAGGAAGACCTCGTAGTGGAGGTGCGGACCGGTCGATTTGCCCGTCGAACCCACCTCGCCAATCTTCTCGCCTCGCTTCACCTTCTGTCGCTTGTTGACGTACTTACGCGACAGGTGGGCATAGCGGGTCTTGTATCCGTAACCATGATCCACCACAATGGCCAGTCCGTAGCCATGGTCGTAGCCCGCCTGGATGACGATGCCGTCGCCCGTAGCGAAGACGTCGGTGCCGATTGGGGCAGCGAAGTCCATGCCACGATGGAACTTACGCACATGATAGATAGGGTCGATGCGATAACCGTAACCCGACGCCATGCGTTTCAGGTCCTTGTCCGAAACCGGTTGAATGGCAGGTATATGAATCAGTCGGTCCTCCTGTGTCTTGTAGATATCGAACAGTTCGTCGAACGACTTCGACTGGCGGTGCAACTGACGCTCCACCAGATCCATCTTCTGCGCCACACTGATCACCAGGTCGGCATCCGAGAGCGCCAACAGCGAGTCGTAACGATGGTGGTTGCGCACCATCTGCTTGCGCGCCATCTCGCCGATAGGATCTCCTTGCAGCACAACGCGATACATGTTGTCGTCACGTTGTCCGATGTCCTCCAGCACCTCAAGCGCCTCGTCCAGTCGGGCATTGAGCATCTGGTACTCACGCTTCAGCACTTCGTGCTCCTGCTCCATGTCCCATTGCGAGGGAGAACCGAACCGCGAGATGAAGGCATACAGCAGCAACGCACCGATGATGGTGCCCGAAAGCAGGTGCCGCAGGAAGGTGGAAACGTGGAACCACCGCGACGGCTTTTGCCGCTCAAAACGGCGTTTCTTTTCGTTATATTTGTAATGTATCCAACGTGCCATGCTTTCTCGATTAACGCTATTCTTTTCATCTCAGGGAAAAGTCCCAACCGCTTTTTCTCACGGTATAGTGTCACCTGTTCTTCCCCCTCTTCGCAACATTCTTGTCTGGAGGTGCCAATTTCGGAGGCATCCTCCACTTGAAACAATATCTGCAAAGATGAAGATTTTTTTTATAATAAACAAATTTTCCGCTAAAAAAATATCTTTCCTACCCCAACGTTCTTTTTTTTGCCCGACTCCAGTCATCCAGGGTGGGCGAAAATCGGGAGTGACCGGACTCCCTCCAACGGATTTCATTCCCCTTGTAATGGCCTTAAACGTTATCTTCCAAATAATAAACATTCTTTCCACCCGCCTGTGGATAACTATTGATAACCCCCTCTCCCCTGTTGATAACTCTGTGCATAACCCCCTATTTAACCATTTCAGGCAAGTTATTCACAACTGCTGTGGATAACTTGCCTGAAGGACAAAAGGCTTAACGTTCTGAACGTTTTCAGTTTATTTTTCTGAAGGTGCTTGATACTCGTAGGTCTTTTTCATAATATTCAAATTATTTTGTTATGGTAAAAAAAGTTCATTAGACAGGATATTCAACGGGCTATAGATATTATTCAATCTGTACTAAATAATGAATATCGAATATTCCTTTTTCTTTGCGAATATATACATCGTCAAACAATACAATTGCTCCAATCAAACAATGTGAAGGGGTGCCTCTGAATACAGAGCGAATACTTAATTCATAATACTTGTGTTTTTCAAGTTTATTGATTAAAGAATTAGGTTCCCCAACTATCTTATATTTTCTCCCCTCTTTTTTTGCATAAACAGCAAAATACTTTTTATGCTTTCGTATTTTATAAATATAGAAATTACCACGTTCGATAGGAGCATCTGGAATACTGTCCACAAAGAGGTAAATAACAGAATCTGTTACCAACTTATTATTTACAATTCCAGTTCTATTTTCATCATTTGCCGAGCAAATGATTGTGGATGTAAATGACAACAAAATAAACAGGATTATCGATAATACAAACGGTTTCATAACTATGTAATTGTCTCTACTTTGCGGATTCTTCACAAGGTTTGTTATCACCCAAAAGAATGCGGTTTGTTTCGCAAGTTTATGTATTTTTATTCATACATCGTTCAAAAAACAGCATTTTTTCGAATCCGGCCCACCCCTTAACAGGAATTAACGAATAATGAGATATTTACATAGCAAAAACATACTTTTTAGACAACAATATCAGGCATCATCCAATAAAGTTTTGAGATTCTTCGCCCAGGCTCCGGATGACAACAGACAGAAACGACATTCCCCCACCCCTGCCGTCACCTCGCGCTTTTGATAGGGTCAAATTTTGGTCTATATTTGGTCTAAATTCGGTGATTGATTTCAGTCGATTCAATCGAACGCCAATCGATACCCAATCGATACCCGATAGTTACCCGAACATTACCGC
>JAEEGH010002440.1_pt1 | contig 50381 bp, 35 predicted proteins | sample 9134181 | NCBI WGS metagenome assembly JAEEGH01 (sample SAMN16246544, study PRJNA631951) | gut metagenome | biome: gut microbiome; feature: rumen; material: DP-attached | host: Bos | place: Iran: Karaj | collected 2018-10
TTCATCCAGTTCACGTAACTCTCATCAGAGATTGCTCGGTCAACATCGATGCCGTTGCCCCAACAAGCCACTTCTAATCCGTCGTAACCCATTTTCTTGGCAAGCGTGCATAACTCATCAAATGGTATGTCTGCCCATTGGATGGTGCATAGTGTAACAAGGTGCTTTCCCATAATATTAGTATGTTTAAGTTTGATAAATACAAAGATAGCACAAAGAATTGTGCTATCCTTATTTCAGCCTATTTTTTTTTGATTTTTTTTAAGGGCTGTGGGTATCTATAAAGGCTTGTTATTTGCCGTAATAGCCTATAAATACAGGAGTACCCGTGCTACGCTCATTGATGCTATAAAAGAACGGACGGTCGAACTTCAATTCACGTGGCTGTGGGGGCTCATGCATATTGGCTCCTGCCCACATGATGTCTGTTACTGCTGCCGCTTCTACGCCCTCTTCATCCACTTTGATATATGTCTTTTGCAAGATATCTCCACCTTTCTGGCTTGGCATTTTCTCCAACATGTTTACGCCAAGACTGGCAAAGTTGAGACTTGGATTGATAGCGTTAAGTGCCGCTGGAAGTGACTTGATAGTGTATTCCGATTCAAACTTAGGAAGCCACAACTGTAAGTCGTAAAGGTCGCCTGTCGTTTGTTCATTCTTCAAACTTTCAATAGCCTCCGTGATGCTATGTCCCTTCTTTGGCAGGAAGAATGACATGCTGAAAGAGAAAGAGTTAAATGGCAGGGTGATATATTCTAAGGCCTCTGTTTCGACAACTACCATCTCTGCATGTTTGTACATCATATCCACATCCTTCTTGCTACCATCGGCATAGTGGAAGTCCTCTTTCTTGGTCTGCTTTTTATCAAACTGAGCCTCCCATTTGCCATAGAAGTAAAGGGCATTGATCAAATAGAACAGATCCTCACTGCTGGTCCTATCGAGCAGTTTCGGAACGCGTTTATTGGTCTTTTCAGAGCACCAGGCGTTGATGGCATCCACCGTACTCTTCTTGCTGAAATCCACACCCTTTGTCTCGGCTTTATAAATGTCACCAATGGTTTTCGTGAAACTATTCACCACTTTGTAGTTCTTGTTGTACCAGAAAGAATTGGCACTTTTGAATACTGCATGATTGTCGTCTTGACTAAGTCCCTCCACCATTACACGGAAGTACTCGTTGATGTCGCCAATCTGATAGTCTTTCAGATTCATGGTTTCTCGAAGCTTATCAAAGGATTCTTCATCCAATCCATTGAGCAACATTCCTAAATCCACATTGAGACTGAAAGGTGAGATGAGGATATTCTCCCCTTTTTTCTTCAGTTGGTAAGTCTGTGAGAACAAGTCCCAAGAAAACGAACTCAGCTGTTGCCCCATCATCCGTTGTGTTTCCGTCAGATTGATGGCTTCAAAACGTGTCCAAGCCTCATCTGGATTGATATTCGGCTCTGGATTCTCAGGGTCAATATTGTTTGGGAACAATGGTTCCTCATTGTGGCAAGCGCCTAATGTGAGGGCTGCCAACATCAGTGCAAAGAAGTGTTTTTTCATATGAAAGCATTTTAATGTTTTCTATGTAAACGCAAAGTTATAGAATCCTTGCATCGAAGATTGTTAAAAGTTGTTAAGCGGGGTGATGAGGTGATTGTTATAAGTCTATCCAAATGTTTTTGAAATGATGTAAAAATAGAGAAGATGGTGAGATAAAATTATTTTTCTAGTTAGGAAAAAATATTTTTCTAGTTAGCAAAAATAAAATCAAAGCTTATGATTGTGCAATCAAAGCCTTTAACTATGTAATCAGAGCTTATGATTATGTAATCAAAGGTTATGATTTGATTTTATCTGCTTAAACAGACAATTATGTATCGTTTCTTTTTGGTTTTTGTTCCGTTAGATATTATATAATGTATAGTTGTTTGCAGTTTTTTCATTTCTACATGCTTGAAACATGGCAAAATTTTGTATCTTCGCGAATTATTTGAAAGAAGTATGAAGAAAGACCGACCACTGATATTGATTTCCAACGATGATGGAGTGAACGCCAAAGGACTGAAGGAACTCATCCGTTTCCTCCGTCCTATGGGCGATTTGGTAGTGATGGCTCCAGATGCCCCGCGCTCTGGTTTTGCATGTTCCATCAGTTGCTATGTGCCAGTGAGTTACGAATTGGTGCATGAAGAAGAAGGATTGGTCGTTTATAAGTGTTCTGGTACCCCGACGGATTGTACGAAACTGGCGTTTTATTCCGTGCTTGATAGAAATCCAGATCTGGTGATAGGAGGTATCAATCATGGAGACAACTCATCGGTGAATGTGCATTATTCTGGTACGATGGGGGTTGTTATCGAAGGCTGTCTGCGTGGTTTCCCTTCCATCGGCTTTTCACTTTGCGACCATGATCTGGACGCTGATTTTGCACCATTGGAGAGGTATGTGCAGCGCATTACAAAGAAAGTGCTTGAAGAAGGACTTCCCTCACTGACGTGTCTGAATGTGAATTTTCCAAAGGCCTCGTCGTTTAAGGGCGTAAAGATTTGTCAGCAAGCTAAAGGACTTTGGATAAAAGAATGGATAAAGCGCGAAGATCAAGAGAGGCATGTGTTCGATATGGCTGGCGTATTCATGGATACAGATGCCGATTGTGAACTCAATGATCATTGGGCTTTGCGAAATGGCTATGTGGCCATCACGCCTACTACAGTGGATGCCACTGACTATGAGATGATTAAGCGGATGAACGACTGGTTTTAAGCAATGAAATACTACTTGATAGTTGGAGAAGCCTCAGGCGACCTTCATGCATCCAATCTGATGAGGGCGTTAAAGGAGATAGATGCGGAAGCAGACTTCCGTTTCTTTGGAGGCGACTTGATGGCTTCGGAGGGAGGAACCTTGGTGAAGCACTATCGAGAGTTGGCTTATATGGGTTTTATCCCCGTTCTTATGCATCTTCCTACAATCTTCAAGAACATGCGTTTCTGTAAGCAGGATATTGTGGAATGGGAACCGGATGCCTTGATTTTAGTGGATTATCCTGGATTTAATCTAAAAATTGCAAAGTATATCCATCGCCATACTTCCATTCCTGTGTTCTACTATATTTCTCCGAAAATTTGGGCGTGGAAGGAGTATCGCATCAAGAACATCAAGCGCGATGTGGATCAACTGTATTCTATCCTCCCATTCGAAGTGGACTTTTATGAAGGTAAGCACCATTATCCTATTCATTATGTTGGAAATCCAACACTTGATGAAGTGGCGCTTTACAAACAGACTCATCCACAGAGTTTTGAGAGATTTGTTGCAGAAAATAACCTGTCAGAAAAACCTATTATCGCCTTATTGGCAGGAAGTAGGAAGCAGGAGATTAAGGACAACCTCTCACGAATGATAGAGGCCGCTTCTGTATTTGAGGACTTCCAATTAGTTTTGGCAGGTGCTCCAGGTATATCTCCTACATTCTATCAGGATTTCCTCCATGGAAAGAAGGTGAAGGTTGTCTTTGGAAAAACATATGAATTGCTTAACCATGCCTCTTATGCTTTGGTAACCTCTGGAACAGCAACGTTAGAAACGGCATTGTTCCGTGTGCCACAAGTGGTTTGCTATTATACTCCTGTAGGAAAGTTCATCTCCTTTATGCGAAAGTTGGTCCTAAGCGTGAAATACATCTCTTTAGTCAACTTAGTAGCTGGTCGTATGGTTGTTCAAGAATTGGTAGCAGATACGATGACTGTGGAAAACATGCGCAACGAATTGGATCGTTTAATACATGATAAAACCTACAGACAACGAATGCTGGAAGGTTATTCGGAAGTTGCCCAAAAATTAGGAACCACAGGAGCACCTCAACATGCTGCAAGTTTAATGACTGACTATTTGCTTAGAAAACGAAGCAGTACAGATAAATCACAGAAGCAGGGATAGCTATAAGAGAACTGTCAAATCTGTCTAGTAAACCTCCATGTCCAGGTAAAAAGTTGCCAGAATCCTTCACTCCTAATTGACGTTTCATTAAGGATTCTACCAAATCTCCCCAAGTGCCAAAGCCAACAACCGTAAGTGCCAATCCTGCCCATTCCAAATAAGTCATAAAGGGGAAGAAGTAACCCAAAGCAAAAGAAGCCGCAAGAGCCACTATGCCTCCACCAATACTGCCTTCCCATGATTTCTTTGGAGAAATGCGCTCAAACAAACGATGTTTTCCTATTAAGCATCCCACACAATAAGCTCCTGTATCATTCAGCCATAAGAAAATGAAGACAGACAATGGGAAGATAGGATTATAAACAATGTCTTCTGTCAAACCATTCCTTTGGAATCCCAAAATATTCAAAAGAGCAAAAGGCAAAGCTATATAAAGTTGGCTAAGCATAGAATATGCCCAGTTGCCTATAGGATTCTCCCGTTTCTGATACAGTTCTTTAATTAAAATGAAAAGCAGAAACGCCAGATAAGGCATGAAGATGCGGATTCCCTCTACTTCCATAGAATAAGCCAAGAATGCCAAGAACAGAAAAGCGGCTCCTAAAGATGTCAGGATTTTGCTGATGTAAACCTCCCCGCTCTGATTAACCAATTGGCCAAACTCAAACACGGTAAGCATGCTAACAAGAGCAAACAGAAATCCGAAGGAAAGAGGATTGTACAAGATACAGCCCACCATGATGACAACAAACAAAATACCTGTAATGGTACGTGTGAAGAAGTTTTTCATTGTTTGTCCTCCTCTTTATCTTTTTCCTCTGTTGCTGGTTCCTTTTCTTTCTCAGCAGCTTCCTTGTATTCCTTGGAAATCTCGTTGGCACTCATAATCTCTTCGGAACGTGAAGCCCAAGGACGTTTCCCAAAGATATGCTCCACATCCTCTGCAAAGATGACTTCCTTCTCTATCAGTTGCTGTGCCAATTGATTGTGTCCTTCTTGATGTTCGCGAAGGATGTTTTTGGCACGTTCATACTGCTCATTGATCATACGCTTCACTTCTTCATCTATCAGTTCTGCAGTCTTTTCGCTGTATGGTTTATTAAAGGCATACTCTTGGTTTGGATTGTAGTAGCACAAATTAGGAAGTTTGTCGCTCATACCCATGTAGGTAATCATGGCAAATGCCTGTTTCGTCACACGTTCCAAATCGTTCATGGCACCAGAGGAAATCCGTCCGATGAACATCTCTTCTGCAGCACGACCTCCCAAAGTGGCGCACATTTCATCGAGCATTTGCTCTTTTGTGGTAATCTGACGTTCTTCTGGAAGATACCAAGCGGCTCCCAAAGCCCGTCCACGAGGAACGATGGTCACCTTAATAAGTGGATTGGCATATTCAAGCAGCCATGAGATGGTGGCATGACCAGCTTCATGGATAGCAATGGAACGTCGTTCTTCCTCTGTTGTTATCTTGGTTTTCTTTTCCAAACCACCTACAATACGATCCACAGCATCCAAGAAATCCTGCTTCTCCACCACTTTCTTCTTATGTCGTGCAGCGATTAAGGCTGCTTCGTTGCAAACATTCGCGATATCTGCACCAGAGAAACCTGGAGTTTGGCGTGCCAGAAGATCCACGTCCACGTTCTTATCCATTTTAATCGGACGGAGATGTACTCCGAAAATGGCTTTACGTTCATTCAAATCAGGCAAGTCCACATGAATTTGTCGATCAAAACGACCTGCACGAAGCAGTGCTTGATCAAGCACATCCACTCGGTTGGTTGCAGCAAGAATAATTACACCACTGTTAGATCCGAATCCATCCATTTCAGTAAGCAACTGGTTGAGTGTGTTTTCGCGCTCGTCATTTCCACCCATGGCAGCAGCTTTGGCACGTGCCCTTCCTACTGCATCAATCTCATCGATAAACACGATGCAAGGAGCTTTCTCCTTTGCTTGTCTAAAAAGGTCGCGTACACGTGAAGCACCCACACCAACAAACATTTCCACAAAGTCGGAACCAGCTAATGAGAAGAAAGGCACGTCTGCTTCGCCGGCTACTGCTTTGGCTAATAACGTCTTACCTGTTCCAGGAGGACCCACCAGTAATGCACCCTTAGGGATTTTACCGCCCAATTCTGTGTATTTCTGAGGTTCTTTCAGAAATTCTACAATTTCTTGAACTTCTTGTTTGGCTTCAGAAAGACCCGCGACATCTTTGAAAGTAACTTTCACAGAATTGTCTTTCTCAAATAACTGCGCTTTGGATTTTCCAACACTGAAAATACCGCCAGTGCCACCAGCTCCACCACCCATTCTGCGGAATATCCATATAAAGAAAAGCACCGTAAGTGCCAAAGGCCACATTTGCCAAAGTAAGGTTCCAAGCGTATTCTGACGCTTCTCATAGCTGATGGAACCGTCATAATGCATTTCGTCTTTTTCTTTCTGGATGAATTCTCCTAAACTTTCTCTGGAAGGAGCTTCTGTGGAGATTATCGGATTACGTTTCGCACGCTCGGCATCCTCCTTGAATACAGTGTTGATATAGTCTTGTTTGATGTAAGCCTCCACCGTATTGTCATCGAATCCAACGACTTTGCTCACGTATCCATTTCTTATGTATTGTTGGAATTCATCGTATGTGACTACCTTTGATGCTGTTCCGCCTTCACTAGATAACCAGAGCAAGATAAGCATTGTGGCGATAATAAGATAAAGCCAGCTCAAGTTGAACTTGGGCATGTTAATCTTATTATTTGACTTGTTGTCTCTATTATTATTGTTGTTGTTCTTCTGTCTTTCCATAGTGTGTTATTCTGATTCAGGAACTTGTTCCAGTTTCGCGTCTGCCCAAAGGTGTTCCAAGTCATAGAATTCTCGAATCTCAGGCAGGAAAATGTGAACAATTACATCGCCATAATCCATAGCAACCCATTGTGCATTTTGAACTCCAATGGTAGCTAAAGGCTTCAATCCCGTTTCCTTCTGTGCAGTTTCTTTCACTGAGTCGGTTATTGCCAATAGTTGGGTAGGGGAGTTGCCTTGGCAGATAATGAAATAATTGCAGATAGTATCGTTAATGTCCGAAAGGTCTGCAACAACGATGTGACTGCCCTTCTTGTCTTGTATTCCTTTAGTAATTTGACGTATTAACTCTTTGGATATGTTCATTCCTTTTTTAATTCTTTATAATTATAATGAGTGCAAAGATACATTATTATTCTCTTTCTTCCACTTCATTTATAGAAAAGTGCTACATTTTTTATTTTTTTTATGTTCTAGTCAAAAATGAAGAAAGTTTTTTGAAAAAATATCCAATAAAAAGTTTGCAATTAGAGTTTTCTTCGTATCTTTGCAACCGCAAAACGGAATTGGAGTATGGTGTAATGGTAACACTACAGATTCTGGTCCTGTCATTCCAGGTTCGAATCCTGGTACTCCAACCATAAAGCCCTGACGATTGTCGGGGCTTTTCTTATAAAAGAAATCCCTCCATTTTTATTAATTGGAGGGATTTCAATGATATGCGAATTATTTTATTCTTGTTCTCCTTGCTGCTCTAAGATATTCTTGTCCATTTCTCTGATTTTCTCTTCAGCCTCTTTGATATCTTCTTGCAGTTTTTCAACCTTTTTATTCAACTCATCCAGTAAACTGTTGCCTTTCTTTGAAGAAGCCGTGAGGAAACCTAAGTTGTTCTGATAAGTAATCAGTTCGCTCTTCATGGTTTCGTAGTTGCGTACCAGTTTCTCGCGCTCCTTGTAAATACTTTGTACACCTTTATCCTGAGCATCCTTTACTGCAGACTTGAAGTTGCTGAACTTCTTGCCTACACTACTCATGTTGAACTGCTTGAAAGCATTGTCCACCAGTTCGTGATACTGCTTGTAAATTTTGTCTTTCTCTCTAAAAGGTACATGTCCTGTTTCATTCCACTCCTTCATCAAATCGCGTACCTTCTGTGCCACCTCAGAATCTTCTGCTTGTTGCTGCAGTTCCTTCAGTTGGCTGATGATAGCCTTCTTCTTTTCCAGATTAATCTGTTCTGTACTGCGTTGTGAAGAAGTAGCCTTTCCCTTCTGCTCGAAGAAATAATCGCAAGCGCCAATGAACTTTTTCCATATGGCATCAGAATATTTTCTGGCAACAGGACCGATCTCTTTCCACTCCTTCTGAAGTTTTACGAATTGTTCGCTGGTAGCTTTCCAGTCAGTGCTTTCTTTCAATGCCTCTGCCTTTTCTATCAGTGCACGTTTCTTCTCCAGATTCTGAGTCATCACATCCTTTGTCTCCTTGAAGAACTCAGCCTTTTTGTGGAAGAATTCATCGCAAGCTTTGCGAAAACGTTCGAATATCTTGGTATTCATCTTCTGAGGAGCAAAGCCTATGGTCTTCCACTTATTTTGCAAAGCGATGATTTCCTTTGTCTTGTTGTCCCAGTCAGAGAAGTTTTTCAGTTCGTTAAAGTCGATGCCTTCTACGATCTCGCAGATGACAGTTTTCTGATCCAAATTCTGACGTTCCTGTTCCTTTAATTGCTCAAAGTGCTTCTGATGCCTACGGTTAACGATGGTAGAGGCATTCTTGAAACGTGTCCAGATTTCCTCACGCAAGTCTTTTGCCACAGGACCCGTATCGCGGAACTCCTGATGTAACTTCTGCAACTGATGGAAAGCTGATACAACATCTTCCTCTTCGGTCAGACGTTCAGCAGCTTCGCACAGATGTATTTTGATGGCTTGGTTCTTCTTGAAATCATATTCGCGGAACTCATTGTTCAGTTTCAGCAGGTCATAGAATTTCTCTACGTTAAGCTGGTAGTTCTTCCAAAGCTCGTTGGCCTTGCCTTGAGGAATCAGAGTAACTTCGTTCCACTGCTGTTGAAGACGCTTAAACTCAGCATAGTTTTTATTAGGATCTTCCGTAGATTCGATGAGGTCTTTCAGTTCCTCGATGATGGAAAGTTTCACCTGAAGGTTCATCTCTTTCTGTTTCTCCAACACTGCATTAGTTTGGTTGCGCTTTTCTTTAATGGCAGACATGAGTTGCTTGAACTCCTCCTCCAAAGGATCGGGAGTAGGCAGGAAGTCGGCTTCTGCGCCACCGTTTGCGATGAACTGCTGCTTAGCTTCCTCAACTTCAGAAACATGGATTTTGTAGAATGCCTGCTTCAGACCATCAATTTCTACTCTTGACGCGCTTTCCACGTCGTTTTCAATCTCTTTAAGCCTGTTCAAAATGTCTTCCTTGGTCAGTTTCTTCGCAGGTTCTGCGACAACTTCTTCCACTGGGCTTTCTACAGGTGCATCCACTGGTTGTTCTGGGATGTTGTTTTTCTCAATGTCCGTCATCTTTCTTATGTTTATTTTTTTTAACGGTTATACGTGACTTTTGCCACAATCAGGCACAAATTAAAGGAATAAAAACGTTATTTCATACTTTTTTGTCATTTTTTTTCACGGATGTCCCCTATTTTATGTTGAAAAGCATTATTCTAAGCCAATACGGCAGTAATAGCCATGTAAATCAACATGCCCACGATATCGTTAATAATGGTCACGAATGGACCAGTAGCGATGGCTGGGTCTATTTTCAGTCTTTCCATAATCAACGGAACCATAGCGCCGAAGAGCGAAGCGAACATTACTACACAGAACAAGCTCAGAGATACGGCATAAGTCACTGTGGCAGCACCTCCAAAGACCACAAAGTTGTAAATATATACCAGCAAGGTGATGATGGTGGCATTGAGCAGTGCCACGGTCGTTTCCTTGGCCACTTGCTTCCAAGTGTCCTTGGTGGTCAGAGAGTTGTTGGCAAGACCCTGTACCACGATAGCAGATGACTGCGTACCTACGTTACCACCCGTACCACCGATCAGTGGGATGAAGAGTGCCATCTCTGGATGCATGGCGAAAGTCTCGTCGAAGTTGCCAAGAATCAGTGAGTTGCCAATACCACCAGCGATACCGATGAGCAACCAAGGCAATCGTGCAGAAGTCTGTTTGATGATGCTGTCGTCGGTCTCAATGTCCTGAGAGATACCTGATGCCAACTGATAGTCGCGTTCCTGATGTTCACGCACTTGATCCATCACGTCGTCCACAGTAATCTGACCAACAAGTCTGCCGATGCTGTCAATGACAGGAACGGCCACCAAGTCGTATTTCTCAATCACTTGTGCCACATCGTCCAGAGGACTGTCAGCATGCACGCAGATAGGATCTTTCTGCATCACGTATTTCACCTTAGAAACAGATGGTGAGGTAATCATCTTCTTCAATGGGAATACACCTTGCAGGCGTTCATCGTCATCCACTACATAGACATAGTAGATTTCGTCCATATTCTCTGCTTGTTGGCGCATCTCACGCAGGCATTCGGGCATACTCCAGTTCTCATTTACCGTCACCATTTCCGTCTGCATGATACCACCGGCTGTATCCTCATCGTATTTCAGCAAGTCCACGATATCACCTGCTTGGTCGATATCTTCCAGATGCGAGAGTACCTCTTCCTGCTTCTCTTCGTCGAGGTCACGAATCATGTCTACGGCATCATCCGTATCCATGTAGTCCACGAAGCGCTTGGCAATGATTTCTGATGGTAGCTCCTCCAGAAAATCCTTACGCTCATCTTCATCCATTTCTGCCAATACATCGGCAGCAATCTCATTACCCAATTGTCGGAAGACGAAGATTGCTTCATCCTTTTCCAGTTCATTGCAGATTTCAGCAATGTCGGCAGGATGCAAATCAGCAAGCAGAGTCCTCAGCGTCTCTGCATCTTTCTTTTCTGAAAGGAGTTTGACCTTGTCGATATACTCCTCCATGTTCTTGAAATCCTCGTTTTCCATACTTACAACTGCGTTGCGACCAAGTTGGTCAGTTCTACAAAGTCCTGAACGCTCAGTTGTTCAGGGCGTTTATTGAATAAGGGCATCTCCGTGAGTGCGCACTTTTCTCCCAGCAGTGGCTTGATGCTGTTGCGCAGCGTCTTGCGTCGCTGATTGAAAGTGGTTTTCACTACCTGCTTGAAGAGAGCTTCATCACACCCTAAAGTGGTAGTGTCGTTCCTTGTCATACGTATCACGGCACTCTTTACCTTTGGCGGTGGATTGAATACGTTTTCATTCACCGTGAAAAGGTATTCCACCGAGTACCAGGCCTGTATCAGTACACTCAATATTCCGAAAGCTTTCGTGCCGGGTTTGGCAGCGATGCGTTCGGCTACCTCCTTTTGTATCATGCCCGTGCAACAGGGAATTAACTCCTTATTATCCAGCATCTTGAAGAAGATTTGACTGGAGATATTATAAGGATAGTTGCCCGTCAGCACGAAAGGTTTTCCGTCAAACAGCCTCTGAAGGTTCATGCGCAGAAAGTCTTCCTCGATGATGTCCTCATCAAGTTCGGGAAAATGCTCATGCAAATAGGCAATAGACTCAAAATCCACCTCCACCACCTTCAATTCCCGAGGCTTTTGATTCAGAAACTGCGTCAGCACACCCATACCCGGTCCCACTTCTAATACAGGGATAGCAGGACAGGCATCCACCGTATCTGCGATGCGGCGGGCGATGTCCAGATCCTTCAGAAAGTGTTGACCTAAGAACTTTTTGGGCTTAACTGACTTGTACATTGTTTTTTTCTATATCTTTGCGCTTATTCTATCTATGTAACCTGCAAAAATAGTTATTTGTCACATTTTTGCAAAGAAAAGAGACGAAAAACGATGAAGAGATTGTTCAGAAATACCCTACACTATGTGCTTCCTCTGCTTTTAGGAGCCTTTGTGTTCTATTGGGTTTACCGCGATTTCGATTTTCGTGAAGCGTGGAATGCCATGCTTTATGAAATGGATTGGGGATGGATGCTCTTTTCGCTCGTTTTTGGTATTTTGGCTCCTTTATTCAGAGGTTTACGATGGAAACAGCTTTTGGAACCTATCAAAGCTGATGTACAATCTTTGGATTGCATCGATGCCGTGTATCTCACTTATGCAGCCAATCTGATTGTTCCACGTGCAGGAGAAGTGACGCGTTGCGGACTCTTGTCGCACAATGATGACGTACCATTTGCGCAAGCAGTTGGAACGGTGGTTACTGAGCGCTTGATTGATGTGCTTACCATGTTGGTATTTTCTGCGTTGGTCTTCTTGCTCCAAATCCCTGTCTTTCTGGATTTCTTCCGTACTACTGGTACCAAGATGGAGAGTATCCAACATCTGCTGACTACCCCATGGACTTACGTTACTCTGTTTTGCATTATCGGCATCATGGTGTTGTTGCACGTCTTGCTCCGCCGTTTGTCTATATATAATAAGGTAAAGGGCGTGGTGTCAGGCATGCGCGAAGGCTTACTTTCCCTACGAGATGTGAAGAACAAACCCCTGTTCTGGCTTTATACCATTCTGATTTGGATGAGCTATTTTCTGCATTTTTACGTGGCATTCCATTGTTTCGGATTCTCTGAAAATCTAGGTGTGATGGCCGCTTTGGTGATGTTCGTCGCAGGTACCTTTGCCGTTATCGTTCCTACTCCCAATGGAGCAGGACCTTGGCATTTTGCCGTCATCACCATGATGATGCTCTATGGTGTCAGTGCGCATGATGCCAGCACTTTTGCCCTCCTCGTACATGGCATCCAGACACTGCTAGTAGTGCTTCTTGGCATCTATGGATGGATGAGCTTCAGTATCCGGAAAACTACATAAGTCTAATATGTATTTTTATGCAGTTTCTGTAGATTTTTCTGCATATATATTCATCTCCTAAAATAGGCTCTAAAATAGGTATTTTATTTTCCTAACGCAGAAAAATTTTTTTCCTCGTTAGAAAAATATTTTTTCTGTGCGTAGGAACAAAAAAAGCTGTTCGATGGTTTTCCTTGAGAAATGTATAAATATGCAATATTGCATTTCGTTTCAATTATTTTTAAAAATTGAGAAACACGATGCTTTCTGCGAAATAATCTTAATCAGTTGTGCGTATGAATTATAATTGTTATATTTGTTCCACAAAATAACTAACTATAAACAAAATACTATGACTACAATTTTAGACCTTGCTCCACAAGCTGTGTGGAAGCATTTTCATGCGTTAACGCAAATCCCTCGTCCTTCTGGACATGTGGAGAAAGTAAGTGAATATTTGGTAAACTGGGCAAAAGACCTCGGCCTTGAGGCTTTCATAGATAATGCCGGCAACGTGGTGATGCGTAAGGCGGCTACCCCCGGATGGGAAAACCATAAGATGGTGACACTGCAGGCGCACATGGATATGGTGCCTCAGAAGTTGGTGGATGTGGCGCACGATTTTACGAAAGATCCTATCCAGACAGAGGTAGATGGCGAATGGGTACATGCCAAAGGTACTACATTGGGTGCCGATGATGGTATGGGCGTAGCTGCTATCATGGCGGTGATGGAGAGCAACGATATCAAGCACGGACCGCTGGAAGCGCTGATTACCAAGGATGAGGAGACAGGCATGTTTGGAGCCTTCGCTCTCAGTCCTGATACGCTGAAGGGTGAGATTCTGTTGAACCTTGATTCGGAAACTGAGGGTGAGTTGTATATCGGTTGTGCAGGTGGTGTCGACATCGTTTCTGAATTGGAATACAAAGAAGAACCCGCTACTGAAGGATTTGTTGGTCGTAAGATTACCTTGAAGGGACTGCGTGGTGGTCATTCGGGTATCGAAATCGATCAGGGACGCGCCAATGCCGTGAAGTTGATGGCACGTATTGTACACGACTTACTGTTGGAATTCGACTGCCAGTTGGTTAGTCTTGCTGGTGGCAATATGCGCAACGCCATCCCTCGTGATGCAGAGGCAGTGCTCAATTTCAACCCTGAGGATATTGCAGATTTAGAGACCTACATCGCTGAGTATGAGGCTCAAATAGCCAGTGAATACAAACCTATCGAGAGTGGCATCTCACTGAAAGCAGAAGAAGTGGCAGCCAGTGCTATGGTGGTTCCTGAGGAAATTCAAGACAACTTGATCAATGCTCTTATGGCTTGTCAGGATGGTGTCACACGCATGATTCCTACAGTGCCAGATACCGTGGAGACTTCCTCAAACCTCGGCATCGTATCTATTGGAGAAGGCAAGGCAAGGTTCCAGATTTTGGCACGAAGCTCTTGCGACACGATGAAGGATTGGTTGGCCGATAGCCTCACTGCTACCTTCAATATGGCAGGTATGAAGACCACTTTGCTTGGTGGTTATAGTGGATGGCAACCCAATGTGGAGAGTCCGATACTCGCAGCTTTGAAGAAGGTATATAAGGAGAAATTCGGTAAAGAACCAGAAGTGAAAGTCATCCATGCAGGTCTGGAGTGTGGCATCATTGGTGCCAACTATCCTAAGATGGACATGGTATCCTTTGGTCCTACATTGGAGTCTCCGCATACTCCTAGTGAGCGCGTTCACATCGAGAGCGTGAAGAAGTTCTATGATCTGATAGCCGCTGTATTGGAGCAAATTTAACCTTTAATTAACGTTGATTCACGCAATGTCTTGACTTTTCGTTCATTCTTATAGAAAAAGAATGCGTATGAAAAAGTATGTCCAACTAATAGTGGGGGCCTTCGTGGCCCTCTTCTATGCCCCGTTATTGCCTATGTTGTCAGCACAAAGTTATGATGACCTGTGGAAACAACTACAGGAAGCCGAGCGCAAGAGTCTGCCTCAAACCGTCATTAAATTGGCAGATCAGATTTATGAGAAGGCCCTGAAAGAGAAAAATGCAGGGCAACTCTTCAAGGCTTATCTCACGAAGGAAAGCCAACAGGAGGAACTTACTCCCGATAGTAGCTATGTGCGCTATTCGCATATGGAAGAGTGGGTAAAGTCGGAAACGGAGCCATTGAACAGGGCCGTGCTGCACTCGCTTTTGGCAGAAATGTATGCCGATTATCTGAATAGCAACGCTTATGCTCTGACAAGGCGGACCGATTTGGTGGATGAGGTTCCAGAGGATATCAGGGAATGGACTGCGAATATTTTCATACAACGAATTGATGACTATGCACAAGCTTCTTTGGAGGATGAAGCCTTATTGCTTCAAACCAAGACTGATGCTTTCATACCTTTGGTGATTCAACGTGAAGGCAGTAAGTATTATGGGCACGACCTCTTTCATTTGCTTTTGAAACGAGCGCTGAATACTTACGAACAGATGTCTGTAGAAGAGGCTGAAGAACTGAAGACAGAATGTGCAGAAGCCTTGCTTAATCGATTGATGAAAGCTTATGAACACAGTAGTGACGAGGCTTTTATCTTAGCCAAACTGGATTATTGGAACTGGCGCAGTGGGCAAACTGAAGAGACTTCACTTTCTGAGCTTGATGCGCTGATAGCACAGCATGGTAAGAGCGAACTTTGTGCGGAAGTCTATTTGGAAAAGGCGCAACGCCTGCATAATAAGGGGAATTATAAAGAGGCGGATAAAGTATGTGATGAAGCCATCGCACGTTATCCATCTTACCGTCGTATTGCAGCGTTGAAGAATCTGAAGCAACAATTGTATCAGCCATCGGTGAATGTACGTTATCCTCAATTTGGTCATCCATCAGAAGATGTCAAACTGCAACTGCATTATGCCAATGTGCGAGGGGTAGATGTCTATGTCTATCAAACTTCACTTTCAAGTATCCCTGAGAATTATGAGCCTGATAAGATAGCTTATAAAAACTACAGCTTGTTAAAATCAGAACACTTTACTTTTACGGAGGCCGATTTAGTAAAGAAGGAGCCTGTTTTAGATAAGGATACTGTTCTGACACTGTCAGCTGTCGGCAAACCTGGAGTGTATTTGCTGCGTGTAGTGCCCATCGGAGAAACGGGTATGGTTAAGATGGACTATATGGCTGCCACTCGACTAAAACTGGTGTCTATGAATCTTGGCGAGGGTAAGTATGAATTGACTACCATAGATGGACAGAGTGGTCATCCTGTATCCAATGTGCAGGTTACTCTCTATACGGGTTATGGACGTTCGCGTAAGTCATTACAACAGTTTGCTACGGATAAAGAGGGCCGTTATCTGGTTAAGTTGGATAAGAATGAACGAGTAAGTGCCTATAGCTTAAGCAAGGGTGATGATACTGTGTTGAAGAACCAATATCTGAATTTGCAAAGCTATTATCGTAATCCTTCTTCTCAAGAAGATAGGACAGAAGTGAGAGCATTCTTGTTGACAGATCGCTCTCTGTATCGTCCTGGCCAGACAATTTATATCAAGGGCATACTCTACAATCAGAAAGGAAGGGAAACGAAAGTAAAAACCGACTATAACGATGAATTACTGTTGCTTGACGTCAATGGACAAGAAATCAGCCGTCAAAAGGTGAGTACAGGTGATTTTGGCTCTTTCCGTGCTGAGTTCATGCTTCCAACTGCTTGCCTCAATGGTGATTTCACCATTCGCCTCAATGAAAATGGAACGACGACCAATGTGAAAGTAGAGGAATATAAACGACCTACTTTTGAGATTGGTTTTAATCCGATAACCACTGCATATCGTTTAGGCGACGAAGTTGTGCTGACGGGTTTTGCCAAGATGCTTAATGGGGTCTCTCTGCAAAATGTACCTGTACATTATACCATAGTAAGGCAGGAAGAAGGTCGTTATTGGCGATGGGGAAAAGAAAAGCCTTTGGTAGCCGATAGTGTTATTATAGACAAAGCGGGCAACTTCAGCATTCCTTTGCATTTGCTGAAAGATGACATGCGCCCTCAAGTGAATACCTATCATTTTCATGTGAACGTTACTGTCACTGATGTAAATGGAGAAACTCAGGAAGCATCAACAACACTGACGGTATCACAGAAGGCGTTCTCAATCTATGCCGATATTCCAGGTGTTGTGGAGAAAGGAGATTCCCTGAATTATACTATTCATGTAGAGAATTTCCAAGGCGAGGATCAGGTACAGAAAGTACGCTACCGCCTTTATCGCATTGAAAGCACTCAGCCTAATGAGCGTAAGGAAGTAAAGGTTTCTGAAGCTGTAGTAGATGCTGGACAGAAAGTGGATTTCTCTGCATGGAAATCATTACCATCTGCAAAGTATAAGTTGGAATCATCTCTACCTATGGAAGATGGTTTGGAAGAAAGCTTACGTGCCGTGAATACTATAGAGTTTATGCTCTACTCTGTATCTGACAACAAATTAGGTACGTTCTCGGAAGTGTTCTGTCCTACAACTGATTTGTCGTTTTCAGAGAAAGAGGAAGCAGCTATAATCTATGGAACCTCTTTTAAAGATGCCTATGTCTTCTTGGATATCTTCAAGGGAAATGAACGACTAGAAAGTCGGGTATTGAATCTATCAGATGAATTGACCACCTTGCACATGCCTTATAAGTCGGCTTATGGTGAGGGCATCACCTTGTTGTTTTTCTTTGTGAAGAATGGGGAAGCCTATTCCCAAATGGTGACATTGAACAAAAAATACCCTGAAAAGGGATTGAGGTTCAAGTGGGAAGTATTCCGTGACAAATTACAACCAGGGCAGCAGGAAGATTGGAAACTGGTGATCAAAGATGCAGAAGGTAAACCTGCCATGGCAGAACTCTTGGCACTGATGAATGATGAATCACTTGATAAGATCTATCATCGCAGTCAGGGCCTGTGGGTGAATTATCCGCACTATTACAGCTATGTAAACAAGCAGATGACAGGTCGGATGGAGAATTCCCTGTATTTGCAGAAACTCATTCGTAGTCTTGATGTAGCGCCGATGCTGGATTTTGACTATTTTATGTCATTTTTCCATCGTTATTATTATAATAATAGTGTGCGAATGTATGCTAGAAGTTTGGGAGCTGCAGCTCCTCAGATGAAGATGGGTGTGGCTAGGGCAGAGGCAGAAGATGGAATGGTGATGGAGGAGGCAGTTATGGAAACTGCTGCATTCGATGACATGAGTGACGCGTTTAATGAAGAGGATTCTGAATCTCTGGCACTGTCAGAAGCGAATGCTTCTCTGAGAACAAACTTTGCAGAAACGGCGTTCTTCTATCCACAACTTCGCACCAATGAGCAAGGTGAAGTGGTGATTTCATTTACAATTCCTGAGAGTCTGACGCGATGGAGTTTCGTGGGTTATGCACACAGCAAGGAGATGGAGACAGGAACACTGAAAGAAACTGTGACAACTGCCAAAGACTTTATGCTCAGACCTAATATGCCTCGCTTCCTCAGGGTGGGGGATAAAACGCAGATAGCTGCTTCAGTACAGAATCTTAGTGAAAAACAAGTCGAAGGAACGGTGAACGTCATTTTGTTCAATCCTGTGGATAATCGTGTTTATTCTTCCCGAAAGTTGCCTTTCGATGTGAAAGCTGGTGAAACGAGCAGCGTGAACTTCGACTTTACTGTTCCTGAGGACATCGACCTTATGGGCATCCGAATGATGGCGAATGCTGAGGAATTCAGTGATGGAGAACAGCATGTGTTGGCCGTATTAAGCAATAAGCAATATGTGATAGAAAGCGTGGCCATGCCTATCCGTGGCAATCAAACTCGCGTGTTCAGTATGGAATCGCTATTTAACCATCATCATAGGAGTGCTACTCAGAAACGTCTGACAGTGGAATTTACAGGGAACCCTGCGTGGTATGCCGTTCAGGCATTACCATCGGTTAGTACTCCATTACATGACAATGCGATTGATTGGGCCATTTCATATTATGTCAATACGTTAGCTAGTCATGTTGCCAATAGTCAGCCTCGTATTCAGCAGGTGTTTAATCGGTGGAAGAATACTGACGCTGACAAAGAAACTTTTATCAGTCAACTTCAGAAGAATGCAGATCTAAAGGAAATCTTGTTGAATGAATCGCCATGGGTATTGGAGGCACAGAGTGAAGCAGATCAGCGACAGCGTATCGCTGCGCTCTTCGATATTAATCAGATGAAGGATAAGCAGACCTCGGCTTTGGTAAAACTGCAAGGTCTGCAGAATGAGGATGGAGGCTGGAGTTGGTATAAGGGAATGCGAAGCAGTTGGTATACCACTACTTTCATTGTTGGGCAACTGGCGCGTATTCCTATACTTACACAGACGACTTTATCTCAGCAAAGTGAGCAAATGCAAGAAAAAGCATTTGGCTATCTGCATGATGAGGCTATGGAAACATATAAGGAGATTCAACGTTGGATGAAGCGTGACAAACACTATAAGTACGAGTACTTGTCAAATGCTATGATGGATTACCTCTATCTGATTGCCATAACAGGAGCAGAAGTGCCTAGGCAGAACAAGGAAGCCTATGCTTTCTTCATGGAGCGTGTGCCGAATAATCTAACGAATGGATCTTTGACTTGTAAAGCCATGAGCGCTGTGATTCTAAAGAAGGCAGGACAGCAGCAGAAAGCTGGTGAGTTTATTGCTTCTTTAAAAGAGCATTTAATAATAGAAGATGAACTTGGCGCTCATTTTGCCTTCCTTGATCAGCCTTATGCTTGGGGTATGCTTCCCATTCCTACTCATGTAGCAGTGATGGAGGCTTTTGGTGAGTTCGAAGGTAATGAGTCTCTGATTGATGAAATGAAAATCTGGCTGCTAAAGCAGAAACAAACCCATGCTTGGAGTAATAACGTAGCCACTGCCGATGCGGTGTATGCTTTGTTGTGCACAGGAACAGACTTGCTGCAAAATAGAGGAGACGTACGAATAAGCATTGGAGATGAGGTCGTGGAGACATTGGCTCCAGCAAAGACAATTATTCCTGATTTGGGTTATGTGAAACAGAGTTTTACCGACAATAGAAAAGTACTGGATGCTCATGAGGCCTTGGTGGAGAAAAGAGATGCCGGTATTGCATGGGGAGCCGTATATGCTCAATATCTCTCACCGATGACGGACATTGTGCAACAAGGGTCAGAACTGAACATTGAACGTAAGTTTTATGTAGAGCGTGTGGATGAAAATGGGCGAAAGTCTTTGGAACAGGTGAGTGATAAAGCAAAGCTGAAAGTAGGGGATATGATAGTGTCGCGCATTTCCATCAAGTTAGATCGAAGTATGGATTTCATACAACTGAAAGATCATCTGGCTTCTTGTTTCGAACCACTCAATGTGTTGTCGGGTTATCGATGGAGTCAGGGCTTTGGATACTATGTAGAAAGTGAAGACATAGCCACCAACTTCTTTTTCGATGCTTTAGGTAAGGGAGTCTATGTTCTGGAAAGCAGATATCGTGTTTCAAGGGCAGGAACTTATCAAGTAGGTATCGCAAGTATGCAATGTGCCTATGCTCCAGAATATGTCTCTCACTCTTCTGGAATGACGATAGAAGTGGAGTGAGTTTTTGCTTGAGGTAAGTCTTTCTGGATGAAATTAGGGTTTTTCAAATAAAAACTGTACTTTTGTAGCATTAAAGCTATAATTGAGATGAAACGTTTTTTACTCATCCTATATTTTTTGGTCATCGGGGTGGGCTGTGCGTTGTGTCAACCGCAGTTCAATCCGATAGCTACTTCTATTGATCTTGGAAAAGTTGAATGGAAGAAACCAACTCAAATAAAATATACGATTACCAACTCTGGGAATGCTCCGTTGGTACTATCTGACGTAGAACCTGATTGCTCTTGCACAGTGGCAGATTGGACACAGAGTCCCATTGCTCCTGGTGAAAGTGGACAGATTAACCTTACTTTTGAGGCTGAGACTTTGGGGCATTTCCAAAAGTCGGTAGCAGTGTGGACCAATACAGAACCTCACATTGCTTATCTGTCATTCAAAGGGCAGGTACTTCCAGAAGTGAAAGACTATACAGCATCACATCCCTATCAGATAGGCGATATCCGATTGGATACCATGAGTATTGATTTTCCTGAGGTGCACATAGGTGAACGTCCTGTGTTTCATATGAGCATGGCAAACATGTCTCAAGAGAATTGGGAACCGGTCTTGATGCATCTTCCTCCTTATATGACAATCATGTCTACAAAGGAGATTCTAGCTCCAGAAGACAAGTGTGATGTGGAACTGACTTTGGATTCTTATATGCTTCCTGACTATGGTCTTACACAGACATCAGTTTATCTGTCTCGTTTCCCAGGTGATAAGGTTGGAGCAGCTAATGAAATACCTGTTACTATCGTGTTGTTGCCAGATTTTTCTGGTCTTACAGAGAATGATCGCATGAATAGTCCGCATATTCAGATTTCAACTACAGAAATAGACATGAGTACGGAATTACAAAGCAAATCGAAAGTAAAGCAAGACATCACCATTACGAATACAGGACATTCTTTACTTAGAATAGGAAAGTTGCAGGTTTTCAGCAGAGCCGTGAATGCTGATATTAAAAATACAAAAATAGCTCCTGGAGAATCAGTACCATTGCGAGTTACTGTGAACAAAAAGGACATAAGACCAAGTAGCCGGATGAGCCTTCTGATTATTAGCAATGACCCTGATCATACGATGGAGATTATCAATATTAAGACAGAATAACAGTAATGAAGATAGTATGATGGATCATCCTGAAAATAATGAAGAATACAAAGGTCTGCAGGTAAATGCAGGAGTAGAAGGCGGTGTGTCTATTGTAAATCCATATCGCAAGAAGAATCCACGTAAACCACAACCCTCAGTGTCTGAGTTTGTGGAAGGTATCGTGAAGGGTGACATAACCATGCTCAGTCGTGCTGTGACACTGGTTGAGAGTGTGAAGCCAGAGCATCAGGTAATTGCGCAGGAAGTCATAGAGAAATGCTTACCATATTCAGGCAATTCTGTACGTGTTGGTATAAGCGGTGTACCTGGTGCAGGAAAGAGTACTTCCATCGATGTTTTCGGTACTTATGTACTTGAGAAAAAGGGAGGTAAATTGGCAGTATTAGCCATAGATCCGAGTAGTGAACGTACAAAAGGAAGTATTTTAGGTGACAAGACTCGTATGGAACACTTAGCTATTCATCCGAAGGCATTCATTCGTCCTAGCCCTTCTGCTGGTTCTTTGGGAGGTGTGGCACGGAAGACTCGCGAGACTATCGTGCTTTGTGAAGCCGCAGGATTTGACAAGATCTTTGTAGAGACTGTAGGCGTTGGACAGAGTGAGACTGCTTGTCATTCTATGGTGGATTTCTTCTTGGTCATCCAGTTGGCTGGTACTGGTGATGAACTCCAAGGCATTAAGCGTGGAATCATGGAAATGGCAGATGGCATTGTCATCAATAAAGCAGATGGTGATAATGTTGAGCGTGCAAAGCTTGCAGCAAGTCAATTCCGCTCAGCATTGCATATGTTCCCTGCACCAGAATCAGGTTGGACTCCAGAAGTGCATACCTACTCTGGTTTCTATAATCTTGGTGTAGATAAGGTTTGGGATATGATTTATCGTTACATCAATTTTGTAAAACAGAATGGCTACTTTGAATACCGCCGTAATGAGCAGAGCAAGTACTGGATGTATGAAAGTATCAATGAACAACTGCGCAATAGTTTCTATCAGAATGATCTAATAGAGCCAATGCTTGCTATGGAAGAGGCGAGGGTATTACAAGGCAAGGTCACTTCCTTTGTGGCAGCAAAGCATTTACTCGATACGTATTTTGATGAAATGAGGAAATAACATTTAAAACTATAAGGTCATGGATAAACAAGCCAATTATATCAAACGCATAGAGATCCCGAATCTATGGGATCGTTATCGCATTGCTTGGGACCTGCGCCCTGATGTGAACATCTTGGGTGGTATAAATGGTGTTGGTAAAACGACCATATTGAATCGATCTATTGATTATCTGGAACAGACCTCGGGTCATGTGAAGAATGATGAGAAGAATGGTGTCAAGGTATTTTTTGATGATCCCGAAGCAACGTTCATACCATACGATGTGATTCGTAGCTATGACCGTCCACTCGTGCAGGGAGAGTTCACTGCACGTATGGCAGATCCTCAAGTGCGTTCGGAACTAGATTGGCAAATTTATCTTCTCCAACGACGTTACTTGAATTATCAAGTCAATATAGGGAATCGTATGATTGAATTGTTGGGTGGAGACGATGAAGATCGAATAAAGGCCACTAAAGTGTCTGAACCAAAGCGTAAGTTCCAACGACTCATTGATGACCTTTTCAGTTATACTAAAAAGAAGATAGATCGTAAAAGCAATGAAATTATTTTCTATCAAGGTCGTGAATGTCTCACTCCCTATCAACTTTCTGCTGGAGAGAAACATGTGTTGGTAATTCTGCTCACCGTTTTGGTGCGAGAAGGTGAGCACAGCGTGCTTTTCATGGATGAACCTGAAGCTTCTTTGCATATAGAATGGCAGCAGCGACTTATCAGTATGATTAGAGAACTGAATCCCAATATGCAGTTGATCCTTACCACACATTCTCCTGCTGTCATCATGGATGGTTGGATGGATGCTGTTACTGAAGTCAGTGAGATAGCAACAGAGTTATGAGCCTTTCTCTTCGAAATAACCTATCTTCCCAATACCTGGAGGCTGCTTCGAAACTTAGTCCCAGGCAGAAGCGTCGTCGCATCGTAGCTTACGTAGAAAGCTATGATGATATCTATTTTTGGCGGAGCATCTTATCAGAGTTTGAGAATGAGACGCGTTATTTCCGTGTGATGTTGCCTTCTAATTCGTCTCTTTCCAAAGGCAAAAAAATGGTGCTTACCAGCTGCTTGCGTAGTACCCAACTTGGAAAGAACCTTATTGCATGTGTGGACAGTGATTATGACTACTTGCTTCAAGATTCTACAGATGTTTCTAGGGAAATGAATACTAACCCGTACATTTTCCAGACTTATACTTACGCGATAGAAAATTATCAATGTTATGCTGAAAATCTTCATGACATCTGCGTGGAATCTACGTTAAATGATCATCAGATATTCAATTTCCCGGCTTATATGCGTGAATATTCTGAGATTGTTTGGCCTCTTTTTGTCTGGAACATCCTACTTTATCGTCATCACATGAACAATAGCTTTCCTATGAATGTCTTTTGTAACGTTACTATCCCACCTACGATTGACATTCGAAAGCCTAAATTCAGTCTCGATGCCCTCCGCTTGCAAGTGGAAAGGAAGATGGACGAGTTGGCCACACGACTCCCTCAGTTTGTGGATAAACTCCAAGGGATGGATGAAGAACTGCAACGATTGGGAGTAACTCCGCAGTACACTTATCTTTTCATGAAGGGTCATCATATAAAGGAGAATGTCGTGATGAAACTTGTCAATCCTGTGTGTATTCAGTTACGTCGGGAACGTGAAGAGCAAATCCGTCGTTTGGCTCAACATCGCAAACAATATGAAAATGAACTCTCTGGTTATAATAACAGCGCATCTCCTGTTGAAGTCATTATGCGCAAGAACGACAATTATAAGGACCTTTTCCTCTATGAATGGATACGTGAGGATATAAGGCAGTTCTTGGAGGAGTGCGAAAAGAAGTAATCGCGTTTTCTAGTTGCGATTCCAGAAATGGGGGTTGAATAGTATAAGTATGGTGAATAATTCTAGACGACCCAGCAACATCAAAAATGATACCAACCATTTCCCTGCATCAGGAAGTAAATTCCATTGAAATTCATGTCCTGTGGAGCTAAGCCCAGGTCCCATATTGCTGAGAGGAGAAACTACGCATCCTACTGCTTCAATGAATGGCAATCCCATAACCATGAAAATGAGAGTACAAATTACCACGATAATGAAATACAGCATGGTAAATCCCATTACTGTGCTGATAAGCTGTGGAGCCACAGCTTGTTTGTTTATACGAACAGGTAATACGGCATAAGGATGTAGGATATGACGGAATTCGTTTTTCACTGTCTTCATAAGTACAACCCAGCGTATCATCTTCATACCACCGCTGGTACTTCCTGCACATGCACCTATCATCATTGGGATAATAAGTAATCCCCATCCTACAGCTGGCCAAGTCATAATATCACTGGTGGCAAGACCGCTGGATGTGTGTAATGAGACTACCTGGAAGAGTGCTTTACGGAATGATTCTTCGCCCCCCATGCCTGTACGGGCAAACAGTATCAGTGTGATAATCAGTGTTAGAACAATAACGGAGCATAAGTAGAATCGTAACTCTGTATCATCGGAAAATTTGCGAAACTTTCGTTGTAGGAACATCAATTGCAAGTTGAAATTGATTCCGCAGATAAACATGAAAAGTGTGATGACATATTCAATATAGGCAGAGTGATAGTATCCTATGCTTTCTTGATGGGTAGAGAAACCGCCAGTACCAGTTGTTGAGAATGCATGGCAGATGCTGTCGAAAGGACTCATGCCCCCTAATAAAAGAAGTCCAAAGACAATAATGGTGAAACCTGAATAAAGCGACCACAGCCATTTGGCAGTGACACCAATGCGAGGAGTGACTTTGCTACGAGTAGGTCCACTCACTTCTGCGGCAAAAACCTGTAAGCTCCTGCTTCCGAAGATAGGGAGTATGGCAAGGGTAAACATCAATATGCCCAATCCACCTAGCCATTGTGTGAAACAGCGCCAGAAAAGAAGCCCATGCGGCATGGAATCGATGTCCGTCAATATCGTGCTTCCTGTACTGGTGATGCCACTCATAGATTCAAAGAATGCATCTGAAACGTTAGGAATATGTCCACCAATAAGATAGGGAAGGGTTCCAAAGATAGTAAAGGATAACCATGAAAAAGTCACCAATACGTAACCATCACGTCGAGTAAATTGACGAGGTGCCTTATGGCCAATAAAGAACAGTGTCAGTGCTGCAACAAGAGTTATCAGTGTAGAGATAAGGAAACTATGTAGGGCATCGTCTTGATAATAGTATGACACACCTGCACTAATAGCAAGCATCAGTGATTCTATTCCTAGCAACACACCTACTAACCTCAATATGGTTTTGAACCTTATCATTTGAAAAACTTCTCGATTTTCTGAATCATACTGCTAAGACAGAACACCATCACGTGGTCGCCCTTTTCAATTTGGGTGTTGCCGTTCACCACCATACCTTCCCCTCGACGTACCAGTCCTCCAATGGTTGTTCCCTTAGGCAGACCTAAATCTTTTACCTTGTCCTTCGTGATTCGAGAGCCTTCCTTGACGATGAATTCTGCTACATCAGCATCAGCAAAAGTGAGGCATTTCACATTCTCCACGTCAGCATCAAGCATCATCTGATAGATACGACTGGCTGCAATCTTCTTTTTATTGATGACCGTTCCAATATCCAGACTTTCAGCCATAGATATGTAGTCGATATTCTCAACTTCAGCCACAGATTTTTGCACACCATAGCGTTTAGTGGCCATACAAGCAAGAATATTGGTCTCAGCATTTCCCGTCAAAGCGATGAAAGCATCCGTATTCTCCAGTCCCTCATTGAGCAACATTTCTGTGTCGCGTCCATCTCCTCCTATGACAAGCACGTTTCCTGATAACACATTATTCAATCGAGCAATGCGGTCAGGATCTTGCTCGATAATCTTCACATTCATATAGTCGGGAACGTACATGGCTGTACGGATAGCAATGCGGCTCCCACCCATTATCATTACATTACGAACATCAGGATAATCTTCCTTTCCTGCTATTTTACGAATATATGGTACATATTTACGCGTGGTGGTAAAATAGACAATGTCCCCTAAACGGATGAAGTCATCACCACGAGGAATGAGCGTTTCACTTCCTCGCTTAATAGCCACCACATGATAAGGAAGGTTCGGATCACCCAATGTCTTTAACTGTACATTGAGAATCTCTGCTTTCTCTCGCATTTTTACTCCTACAAGGATAAGGGCCCCATCACAGATTTCCCACCATTGTCGCACCCAACTCATCTTGATGGCAGAGACGATTTCCTTCGCTGCCAAATGCTCTGGATAAATCAGAGAGCCTACTCCCATCTTTCGGAAGAACTCTTGCGCATGAGGGTCTAAGTATTCATAGTTATCAATACGTGCCACAGTCTTGCGGGCACCTAAATCTGCAGCAAACATACAGGAAGTAAGGTTGCGGCTCTCGTCGGGTGTTACAGCTATAAAGAGATCAGCCTTGCCTGCTCCCACATCCTTCAGTGTATGGATACTGCTTGGACTGCCCACCACCGTCATAAGGTCGAAGTTGCTACTAAGTGCACTGAGTTTCTCCTCATTCTCATCAATGAGTGTAATGTCTTGATTCTCGCGCGAAAGCATCTTGGCGAGATGGGTTCCTACGGCTCCTGCGCCAGCGATAACGATTTTCATTCCTTATAAGTTTTTTGACAAGCACTTAGCTATACCTTCCACATCGATACCGCAGATGTGATAAAGCTCAGTCACTTTTCCATGTTCGATGAATTGATCAGGAATACCCAGACGTATGACTTGCGGATGAAATCCATGTAAGTCCATCCATTCCAATACTGCACTTCCCATACCACCGGTAACCGCTCCGTCTTCGATGGTTACGATGCATTGGAAGCGCTTTCCTATTTCCATCAACATCTCCTCATCCAGAGGCTTTAAGAATCGAAGGCCATAGTGAGCGATACTTTTCCCTGTTTCTGCTTCTACTTGCTTGATGGCTTCTGAAGCCAGATTCCCTATAGGGCCGATACTCACTACTGCCAAATCTTTTCCTTCTTTCAGCATCTGCCCCTTTCCAACAGGTATTTCTTCCAAAGGACAATGCCAATCTGCCAATACTCCTCGACCTCTTGGATAGCGGATGACGAACGGACCTTTATCGGGCAGTTGTGCCGTATACATCAGTCGTCGAAGTTCATGTTCATTCAGTGGAGAGGCGATGGTCAGATGTGGTACTGTGCGGAGAATAGCCATATCGAGCATTCCATGATGTGTAGGACCATCTTCTCCTACCAATCCTGCTCTATCTAAGCAGATTACCACAGGAAGACGTAACAGAGCTATGTCATGTACGATATTGTCAAAAGCTCGTTGCATGAACGATGAATAGATGCTTAGGAACGGCTGCAAACCTTCTTTTGCCAAACCTCCAGAGAAAGTGGCAGCATGTCCCTCTGCGATACCCACATCGAAAGCCCTGTCGGGCATCGCTTCCATCAGTTTGTTCATCGAACTGCCTGATGGCATCGCAGGTGTAATGCCTACAATACGTGGATTCTGCTTTGCCAGTTCTACCAATGTCTCTCCAAATACATCTTGATATTTCAGTGGGAACTCCTGATGACTTTCCTTTTTCAGCTCACCTGTTTGAGGATCGAATCCTCCTGCTGCATGCCAAGCTGTAGGATCCTTTTCTGCAGGTTCGAAGCCTTTGCCTTTCTTGGTATGCAGATGCAGCAACTTTGGACCCTTCATCTCCTTCAGTTGTTTGAGCACACGCACCAAATTTAGTACATCGTGCCCATTGATAGGACCGAAGTAGCGGATATTCAAGCCTTCGAAAATGTTCTGCTGTTGGGCAATGGTACTTTTCAAACTATTACCCAAACGGATGAGGCTCTTTCTGCGATCATCATTCATCAATCCCATTTTCTTCAGCACCTTCGATGCCTTATCACGAAGGTTGTTATAGCCTTCCGACGTATGCAGATTGGCCAGATATTCTTTCATGCCACCCACACTGTTGTCTATCGACATGTCGTTATCGTTCAGGATAATCAGCAGATCATTTGGAGTGGTCGACACGTTGTTCAATCCTTCGAATGCCAATCCGCCACTCATGCTACCGTCGCCAATCACTGCTACTACATGACGGTCTTTTTCTCCTTTCAGTTGGGCAGCTACAGCCATTCCAAGTGCCGCGGAAATGGAGTTTGATGCATGTCCACATGCAAACGTATCATATTCACTTTCCAGCGGAGAAGGGAAAGGACGGATACCTCCTAATTTGCGATTAGTGGAAAAAGACTGTCGTCTTCCTGTCAGTATCTTATGTCCGTATGCTTGATGGCCCACATCCCACACGATACGGTCGTATGGTGTCTGGAACACATAGTGCAGTGCTACAGTCAGTTCAACGGTTCCAAGACTGGCTGCAAAATGCCCAGGATTGCAAGAAACCTCCTTGATGATGTCTTGGCGAAGTTCCTTACACAACTCTGGCAACTGATTTATATCCAATTTGCGCAGGTCGTCTGGAATATTTATATCATACAGCAATTGCTGCTGTTCTGTATCTTGATTCATATTATTGCAAATCAATTATGCTGCGAAGATAATAAAAAAAAAGATACTTGGAGAGATATTCGTATTTTTACTACGTGTAGTCATTTTTTTTCTTGTGCACAGCAACATTTTTTCTTACACACAGCAACAAATACTCTCACGAGTAAAAATTATATTTCTAGTTAGGAAAAATTTTTTTCCTAGTTAGAAAAAAAGATTTTGCCAGTTTTTTAATTTTTCTATCCTAATTGAGAAGAAATGAAAGATGTAAGTCTATCATGTGAAAAAAATGCATTATCTTTGTCCGATAATATGCAAAAACTTGATGCCTTATGCTGAAACTCTGCACTGCTGTGGAAAAGCCAATCTCCATGCCTGCATTGCATTATGGAGAAGATATGCTGATGCTGGGTTCTTGCTTTGCCGACCAGATGGGGAAACGCTTGATGAATATGAAGTTCGTCTGCGATGTGAATCCCTACGGGACATTGTATAATCCGTGTTCTATCAGCAGGGCTTTGCGCGAAATCATAGAGGGAAAAGAGTATTTGGCACAAGATTTGTACTTTTATAATGGATGTTGGCACAGTGCGATGCATCACGGAGATTTTTCTAGAGTGCAACAAGCTGAAACCCTGCGACTTATAAACGAGCGTATCAGTAAGGCCCACCAACATCTTAGCTCATTGAAACACTTGTTCATCACTTTTGGCACTGCTTGGGTGTATGAAGCGGATAATTGTGTCGTGTCAAATTGTCATAAACGCCAAGAATCCGACTTCGTTAGAAGGCGCTTGAGTGTGGAAGAAATAGTTGACGATTATGGTAAATTAATGGATCAACTGCTCGTGGAGTACCCTGACATGGATGTGACATTTTCTGTCAGTCCAATCCGCCATATTCGCGACGGTTTGCATGAGAATCAACTTAGTAAGGCCACATTGCTTATAGCCATCGACACTTTGCGGGAGAATCTGCATTCGGAAAGGATTCATTATTTTCCTGCCTATGAGTTGATGATGGATGAATTGAGAGACTATCGATTCTATGCAGCCGATATGGTGCATCCATCTGAAGTGGCGGAGCAGTTGATTTGGGAGCGTTTTGTGGAATACACCATGAATGCAGCCACTAAAGAGCAGATGAAAGAAGTGGAGAATGTGGAGCGCATGTTGTGCCATCGGCCTTTACATGAGGATACGGAGGCCTACAAACAGTTTTTGAAACAATTAATACAGAAGATAGACCAACTCACGGACAAATATCCGCAGCTGGATTTTAAAGAGGAAAGGAAAGAATGCCTTACGAAATTGGAAAAATAGCGCATATCATTGGTGCTCGAAGATTGGGCGATTCTACGCAGCAGATAACATGGCTGCTGACTGACAGTCGTTCTCTGACGACCAATCCCGAGCAGACATTGTTCTTTGCCCTTCAGACGGCAAGGAATAATGGTGCGCGATTCATTCCCCAGCTTTATGATAGAGGAGTGAGGAACTTTGTGTTGAATGAAGAAGGGCTTAGTAAATTGGATACTGCCCTTCTGAAAGATGCCAATCTGTTAGTGGTCAATCATCCGTTGCAAGCATTGCAGACTTTAGCAGAGCATCATCGTCGTCGTTTCCAATGTCCTGTGGTGGGCATTACTGGCAGTAATGGAAAGACAGTGGCGAAAGAATGGCTTTATCAGTTGCTAAGTAAGGGTGGCCATAAAGTGGTGCGCTCTCCACGCAGCTATAATTCGCAAGTGGGTGTCCCTCTCTCTGTATGGGGACTCGATGAGGATACAGAAGTCGGCATTTTTGAGGCAGGCATCTCCAAACCTGGTGAGATGGATGCGTTGGCAGATATTATCAAGCCTACCATTGGTGTACTGACGAATATTGGAGGGGCCCATCAGGAAAACTTCACTAATATGCGTCAGAAATGTCTGGAAAAACTCAAACTTTTCCGCGAAAGTGACGTAATCATCTTCAATGCTGACGACGAACTTATTAACAGTTGCGTACAGGAAACTATCTTGCCTACTCGCCAAATGGCTTGGAGTAGAAAGGATCCAGAAGCGCTCTTATATATTAATGAAATAGTAAAGGGAGAGCAATCTACAAAAGTGAGGTTTACCTACCTACATGATTTTATGGCAGGTTTCAATCTGCCTTTCATCGATGATGCCTCTATAGAAAACTCACTTCACTGTCTGGCCGTTTATTTGTTCCTACTTCGCGAGATACCAGAAGGTCTGCTGAAAGGTCTGGAGACTTTGGAACCAGTGGCCATGCGTTTGGAAGTGAAGGAAGGCAAGGATGGCTGTTTGCTTATCAACGATAGTTACAACAGTGACTTAGGCTCGTTGGACATTGCTTTGGATTTCTTAGGCCGTCGTTCAGAAAGTCACCAATTGAAGCGCACTCTGATACTAAGTGATATGCTGGAAACGGGATGGTCATCGAGTACGCTGTATAAGAAAGTGGCAAAGTTGGCAGAGACATATGCAGTAGAGCGTATGGTAGGTGTGGGACATGAGATCAGTAAGGCTGCCTCTTGTTTTGAAAAGATAAAGGAAAGTCAGTTCTACGAGAATACTGCAGAATTGTTGGATGCCATTAATCATCACCAGTTGGAACTGCGGAATGAAATCATTCTGATTAAGGGAGCAAGAAAGTTTGGCTTTGATGCGTTGACAGAACTGTTGGAGAAGAAAGTTCATGAAACGATATTGGAAGTTAACCTTGGTGCCATGATTGCCAATCTGAATCACTATCGTAGTTTCTTGAAACCTGAAACCAAGATGGTATGCATGGTAAAGGCCTCTGCGTATGGAGCTGGTTCTTATGAAGTGGCGAAAACATTACAGGAACATCGGGTAGATTATCTAGCTGTGGCAGTGGCAGATGAGGGCTCGGAACTTCGAAAGGCAGGCATTACTGCTAATATCTTGATCATGAATCCGGAACTAACGGCATTCAAAACCATGTTCGACTATCATCTGGAGCCTGAAGTATACAGCTTCCATTTATTGGACGAACTGGTAAAGGCTGCAGAGAAAGAGGGTGTGACGAATTTCCCTATTCATATCAAGTTGGATACAGGTATGCATCGTTTGGGCTTCTTGCCAGATGAGATTCCTACATTGATTACCCGTCTGAAAGCACAGAATGCAGTAATGCCTCGTTCTGTATTCTCTCATTTTGTAGGAAGTGACTCTCCGCAATTTGATTCCTTTACGCGTCGCCAGATTGCTGTGTTTGATAAAGCTTCGAATGAATTGCAGGCGGCTTTCCCGCATAAGATTCTGCGTCATATCTGCAATACGGCGGGCATAGAGCGATTCCCTGAAGCGCAGTATGATATGGTGCGTTTAGGCTTGGGACTCTATGGTATCAATCCTATTAATAATGGGACGCTACATAACATCAGTACACTGAAAACCACTATCCTCCAGATTCATGAGGTTCCTGCTGATGAAACTGTTGGGTATAGTCGTAGAGGTGAATTGAAGCGGACTTCACGTATTGCTGCCATTCCTATTGGCTATGCTGATGGATTGAATCGTCACTTGGGTAGGGGAAATGCCTATTGTCTGGTGAATGGCCAGAAAGCAAAATATGTGGGCAACATCTGCATGGATGTTTGCATGATAGATGTGACAGACATTGACTGTAAGGAAGGAGATCAAGTTGAGATTTTTGGCGACCACCTTCCTGTGCATGTGCTGAGTGATGCGCTGGACACCATTCCATATGAAGTACTGACAGGCATCAGCAACCGTGTGAAGAGAGTGTATTATCAAGATTAAAACAATAAAAGATTAGAATAGTAGAAACATTTAAAATTCAGAGATTATGGAAAACTTGATTTTATTTGGAATGCCTACGGGCTCCGAGTGGATTATTATCCTCGTGATTGTATTGTTGCTCTTTGGTGGAAAGAAGATTCCTGAGCTGATGAAGGGCTTAGGCAAGGGTGTTAAGATGTTCAAGGACGGTGTGAACGAAGCTAAGGCTGAGATCGATGATGCCGCTAAGGAACTGGAAAAGAAGGATGCAGAAGAGAAGAAGACTGAGAAGTAATTTTTTTAAGAATTCCTGACAATAAGAACACATGGGAATCGTTAAGCAAATCATAGAAGAGAGAGAACTGAGTTTTTGGGACCACTTGGATGTCTTGCGTTGGCTGTTGTTCCGAGTTATCTGTGCATGGGTGATATTGGCTGTGGGCTTCTTCATCATTATGCCCGATTTCTTCGACAAGATTATTTTGGCTCCTTGTTACAATGACTTTGTCTTCTATGATTTCTTGCGATGGATTGGACTGCAGTTGCATCTCAACGACCCGTTCTTCACACAAGACGAGTTTGAGGTTCACTTGCAGAACATTAATCTTGCTTCCCAGTTCTTTACGCACATCACCACCTCTTTCCTCATGGCTGTGGTGGTTACGGCTCCTTATCTGGTTTATGAGATTTGGCGCTTTGTGCGTCCTGCCCTTTATCCTAATGAATTGAAGGGAGTACGTAAGGCTTTCTCTTTGGGTACTGTCTTTTTCTTCTTAGGAGTGGCTGTGGGTTATTTCATGATTTTCCCACTTGCGCTGCGTTTCCTCTCCACCTATCAGTTGAGTGTGGCTATTGAGAATGAGATTTCACTGACTTCCTACATTGACAACTTCATGATGCTGGTACTCATGATGGGTGTGGCATTTGAACTTCCGTTGGTTACTTGGTTGCTTTCTCTCATTGGATTGGTGACACGCAGTTTCTTGCGCGAGTATCGCAAGCATGCTTTCTTGCTGATAGTCATTTTTGCTGCTGTGATTACTCCTACTGGTGATCCATTTACGCTTTCTGCCGTATCTCTTCCACTTTACCTTCTCTATGAACTAAGTATTTTCATGGTGAAGGAAGATAAGGATGAGGACGAAGAGGAAGAAGAAACAGAGAAAGAAGAACCTGATACTTCGGAAGGCAAAGAAAATAAGTTGGTAGAAAACAAGGGAGAAGAAACTAAAGCTTTGCCTTCTAAAGATGAAGACGAAACTACTAAGGAAAAAGATTCTTCTCCTGTTGATGCAGAGAAAAGTTCTGAGGCTGATACTGATACTACTGAAGAAGTGAAAGCGGAAACTCCTGCTTCTACAACAATGGAATTCCCTGAAGAGAGTGAGTTTACACCTGAGAGTGAGGGACCTAATCTCGCTGCTCCAGAGATGGTGGAATATGAGGATGAATATTATATGGAGAACGATATGGTTCAAGTTCGTCAGGTACCAAAAGAGAAGCCTGTCGATCCTGCCCCTGTCGAGGAAACTGCAAATACTGTTGAAACAACTCCTGTTGACGAAGTTGGAAAAACAGCAGAGGCGTCTTCTACTGAAGCTACGACGAAAGTATATGAGGACGGCGTGGCTCCTTATGAAAAACTCTATGTACGTCCAGAAGATCAGTTTGTAGATGGCGGAGATGAGTCTGGCTATATGTTTCAAGGTACTCCTCCTATTGATCCTTACGCTCCTTACAAGGAAATTGTTGAGCATCCTGCTACTGTCTCCTACGTAGCACCACAGGCATTGGAAGGTTTGGATTATTTGGAAGCTGCTCGCGTGGAAGCACGGGCCGCACAGAAAGCGGCTGACACTGCTGCGCAGATGGCGCAGAATGCAGCTAAAGAAGCTATGGAAGCTGCCAAGCGTGCTACTGAGGCTGCAGAAGAAGCTATCCGTAAGGCTGAGGCTGTGCTGAAGGAGATGGAACGTCGTAAAGAGGAAGAGGAACTGAAGAAAGCCATCAAGCCCATCATCGATGTGAGCAAGATCCGTTATGACATAGACAGTCTGCCTCCAAAAGCGTGAAATCACAGGACTATTACGACATTCTTTTGGCAGCGGCCTCATGTAAGGAGGATGAACAGAAGGTTGCCTATAGGCAGTTACGTGAACTCCTTGAGGAATGTTGCAAATCACAGTTAGACGAAATATCGTTTCAAAAAGCCGATTTAGCTGCTAGTATCAACTATGTAGCTGTAAAGCTTAATATCGACAATGTTGCACAGCATAGATTGCATACGTTTCGTCTAACTTCCAATGCTATCTTAAATCATCAGGAGGAACCTACTAGAGATTCTTTACTTAGGGATGTCAAAACCTTGGCATTCTTCGTGCGACTTCTATCCGACCAACCCATTCCTCCTTCACTGCTTCACTTGCTTCCACAAGCAGATGCCACTTATATCATTGCTCCTTCCTTTGTAGGCATGGAAAAGCGTATGCGTGTGTCTTTCCTCTATAAAGATGATCAGTATTTATATGTTCAATCACTGGATAAGTCTTTTGAAGCACCCTTGAAAGTAAGGTATGGCATAGAGGATGTTAATGCTGAGTTTGCAGAAACATGCTCCTTGCTATGGCCACAAGCTGTCTTGAATCTATTGGATGTCGGTATTGATGCTGAAGGTATCCTTACCCCTGCGATAATCGTACTTGAACCAGATTATCTATTGGATATCAGTTCTTTGGCAGAATGCTATAAGGAATATGGCCATCATCCAGCCAATTACCTGCTTAACCGACTTTCTCCTTCACAGAATACCTCTGCTATGCTTCTTGGAAACATTGCCAATCTTTTCTTGGATGAATGGATTTATGCAGCAGAGACTCCCAACTATCAGAAATGCATGCAGAAAGCATTTCGTAGGTATGCATTGGAACTGGTTGCTTGTGACGAATTGAATGATCCAGCGAAGGCTAGGACTTTCTTCAAACAATGTGAGCAGCAGTTCCTGAATTTGAAGCAAACGATAGAGCAGACTTTTCGGGCTGAAGGGTATAAACTTAAGAAAGAGGATGCCGTATTGGAGCCTAGCTTTATTTGTGAGGCCTTAGGTGTGCAAGGTCGTTTGGACTATATGCAGCGTGACATGAATTCTTTCATCGAAATGAAATCAGGCAAAGCTGAGGAGTTCAAGTCAAAAGGGCATTTACTATTGAAGGAAAACCACCAAGTGCAGATGCAGCTATATCAAGCAGTACTGGAGTATTCCATGGGGAAAGACCATAGGCATACCAAGGCCTACCTGTTCTATTCACGTTATCCCTTCCTTTATCCGGCACGTCCGTCGTGGGCATTGCTGCGTAGAGTCATCAATGTGCGGAATCAGATTGTGGCAACGGAATATACCGTGCAGCAACAGCATTCCGAGGAATTTACGGCCAATTGTCTAGCGGCGATTAATCCTGAGCTGATGAAGCAACAGGAGGTAAACGATAGGTTTTGGGATAGTTATCTGAAACCTCAAATAGCCAGTTTTGGCGAAAAAATGCAGGCTCTTAATTCGTTGGAACGCTCTTATTTTTATACACTGTATCAATTCGTCACAACAGAACTCTATACCTCCAAAGCTGGTGGAAGTGCGTATGATTTTCAACGTGGAGCCGCTTCGCTATGGCTTTCTACGTTGGAAGAAAAGGAAGAAGCTGGAGAAATTGTATATGACCTTCAATTGGTTGATAATCAAAGTGCTTCGGAGCAAAAACCTTTCGTGGTATTGAAAAGAAAAGTCGCACTGTCCATGCAGCCCAATTTCCGTGTAGGTGATGCAGTGGTGCTTTATCAGAGGAATCTGCCAATTGATAATGTGACTTGCCAACAAGTATTCAAAGGGAATGTGGAGGATATCGGGAGTGAACGACTAGTGATTCGTTTGCGTATGTCACAACGGAATCCTCAAGTACTCCCATCTGATAGCCTTTATGCCGTAGAGCGTGACTACATGGATACATCGTATACCACAATGTTCAAGGGATTGGCAACTTTCCTTTCGGCAAGTGGTGATCGCAGGGCTTTGCTCTTAGGTCAGCAGTTGCCTTGTTACGATTCTGCTTACGATGAACAAATATCAGCAGAGAAAGATGATTTCAAACGAATTTCCTTGAAAGCGCAGGCAGCAAAGGATTATTTCCTTTTGATAGGTCCTCCTGGTACGGGGAAGACTTCTCGTGCTTTGCGAACTATGGTGGAAGATTTTCTTAATAAAGATAAACAATTGCTCCTTCTTTCCTATACTAATCGTGCAGTGGATGAAATCAGCAAAATGTTGGAAAACATAGAACCTGTACCTGACTATATTCGTATAGGTAGTGAGTTGAACTGTGAGGAAACCTACCGTCCTCATTTGTTGGAGAATATATTGAATGGGCTGACCAATCGACGTGAAGTGCGCGAGCGTTTGGAGCGTTGCCACATATTCGTGGGTACTGTTTCCACCATCTCTTCCAAACCTGAACTCTTCCACATAAAGCAGTTCGATGTGGCGCTCATTGATGAAGCAACCCAGATTTTAGAACCTCAGTTGCTAGGTATCCTTTGTGCACAAACTCCCGAAGGAAAAGACGCAGTCGGAAAGTTTGTACTGATAGGTGACCACAAGCAGTTGCCTGCCGTTGTACAGCAAGCAACTCAATTATCTGAGGTAAAGAATGAGCAATTGAGAAACATCGGTTTACTCAACTTTCGGGATTCTCTTTTTGAGCGACTATACCGAAACCTGACCGATGAACACTGTTTTGATATGCTTTGCCGCCAAGGGCGAATGCATGATGAAGTTTCTGCCTTTTCCAACGAAACCTTTTATGAGAAACGCCTTATACCAGTAGGTTTGCCACATCAGTTTGATACGCTTTCTGTAGCTCCTGGCCTTCAAGGCATCGACTTAGCATATTTGCTCGACCGTCGCGTAGCTTTCTTGCCATCGGTACCTGAACCTCCTTTAGCTTCCAGCAAGCGCAATGCCTCTGAAGCCCGTTTGGTAGCTCGCTTGGCACATTCTCTTTTCAAACAATATGTTATAATGGATGATTTCAATCCCTTGCAGACGCTTGGTGTGATTACGCCATACCGAAGCCAGATAGCCTTAATTCGGCAGGAATTGTCGACTCTTGGCATTCCTGCCTTGAAGGAGATTACGGTTGATACCGTGGAGCGTTATCAAGGTAGTGAGCGTGATGTCATTATCTACTCCTGCTGTTTGAATCGTCCTAGTCAGTTAGATCAGCTCTCCTGTCTTACCGAAGACCATGGCGTGCAGATAGATCGTAAACTGAACGTAGCTCTCACGCGTGCTCGCCGTCAGCTTTTCATCATTGGAGTGCCCGAGATTATGGCACAGAGTCCACTTTATGCCCGATTGATGCATTGGGCAGCATCTTATTTATAAATAATGAAGATACATGGCTGTTTCGTGAGGTCAGGAACATGGCCTCTCCACTCTTTTAGCGTTCGCGTCATGATGAACTCCTCATCACAGGTGATGTTGGCAGCAATACAGAGTCGTGTCTGCGGACGACAGGTGGCAAGGATATCCTCCACCAGTCGGTTGTTCCGGTACGGGGTCTCGATAAAAATCTGGGTCTGTTGCTCTGTGTAGGCACGTTGTTCCAATAACTTCAGACGTTTGGCTCGGTCGGCTGCCTCGATGGGTAGATAGCCATTGAAGGCGAAACTTTGTCCGTTGAAACCTGCACCCATCACAGAGAGAATAATGCTCGAAGGACCTACCAGTGGTATCACCTTTAAGTGTTTGCGTTGTGCTAGTGCCACCACATCGGCTCCGGGATCGGCCACAGCTGGGCATCCAGCTTCGGAAATCACTCCCATGGAATGTCCTTCTTCCAATGGTTTAAGGTAGCCACTGATTTCTTCGGGTGAGGTATGCTTATTTAGCGGATAAAACTGCGAACCATCTATATCGAAATCCTTGTCTACTTTTTTAAGGAAACGGCGGGCAGAGCGTACGTCCTCCACAATGAAGTGGCGGATACCTCGTACCACTTCTTGATTATAGGCTGGCAATACGCGTTCCAAAGCGGTATCGCCCAGCAATACAGGTATTAGGTAGAGTGCTGCCATATTTCTTGTTTTTTGCAAAGATAGTGCTTATCTTTGTAATCACAAAATCAGAGTTATGATCAAACGCTATACACATAAGGAAGAACTGTGGAACTCGTGGTCACACGTAGGAGGCATTGTACTAGGCGTAGTGTTTGGCATCATCTTCTTGTATTGGTGTTTTTCTGAGAAAAACAACTGGGCTTCAGCTGGGGTTATTCTCTACCTTTTTGGTATGCTGATGTCATACATCGCTTCAGTAGTATACCATGCGCTGCCTGTAGGCAATTGGAAAGAACATTTACGTAAGTGGGATCATGCCGCCATTTATTGGCACATTGCAGGTTCTTATTCTCCCATTACGTTAGTTGCTATGCGCGAGCAGGGCTATTGGGGATGGAGCATCTTCTGCTTCATTTGGATTTGTGCTATAGTGGGCACGGTAATGAGTTTTGTTAGACTTCAGGAGCATAGTCATCTGGAAACCCTCTGCTTTGTGGGGATGGGTCTCTCAGTGCTGGTGGCTTTCAAACCGCTGATGGACTGTGTTTCGACTACAGCTATTGCTTGGATCATTGCCGAGGGCGTGTGCTACATCACGGGAGCCTTATTCTATAGTTTGCGCAAGCGCAAGTATATGCACACGGTGTTTCACTTTTTCGTTCTTCTAGGCTCTCTTTGTCACATCATTGCGGTGTGGGATGTTCTGATCCAATATGTCTGATGTGTTTCTCTGCATGATAGGATGAGCGTACTAGAGGACCACTTTCCACTTGCTGAAACCCTTTCTTCAAACCTATTTCTCGATAGACGGCAAACTGCTCAGGAGTGACGTATTCTTGTACAGGATAGTGCCTATGGGTAGGTTGCAGATATTGCCCAATGGTCAGGATTTGACACCCCATAGCCAGCAAGTCGTCCATCACTTCTTCCACTTCTTGAGGTGTTTCACCAAGTCCCACCATAATGCCGCTTTTAGCTGTAATGTCGTAATGTGCGATGGTCTTGATGACTTCAAGACTTCTCTCGTAAGTTGCTACGCTGCGCACCACGGGTGTGAGTCGTCGTACGGTTTCCATGTTGTGCGAGATAATCTCGGGATGGGTGGCAGCCACCATCTCTACCAATTCCATACGTCCTTGAAAGTCGGGTATCAGTACTTCCAACGTGGTTTCAGGATTTACCTGCTTAATGGTTTTAATAGAATTAGCCCAGTGAGTTGCTCCAAAGTCGGGCAGATCATCACGATCCACCGAGGTAACTACGGCGTGTTTCAGTTTCATTAATCTGATGCTCTGTGCTACTTGTTCAGGTTCCTCTTCATTCAATGGTAAAGGCTTGCCACTGCGAGTATTGCAGAACTTGCAGGCACGTGTACAGATATCACCACCTATCATGAAAGTGGCAGTACCCTTCCCCCAACATTCCCCTATATTGGGGCAGCGTCCACTGCTGCAGATAGTGTGCAGGTGGTGGTTGTCCACTATCTTTTTGGTTTCTGCATAGTGCTCATTGGCACCTATAGATACTTTCAGCCACTCAGGCTTTCTCAGATGGTTTGTCATTTTAACTCACGATTGAAGAATTCCGTCAGTCGGGTGTAGAGGTGATTACGAGTATTGCCTCCGAAGATGCTATGATTACGATTGGTATAAACTTGCATCTCGAACTGCTTGCCTACTTGTACCAACTTCTCTGCATACTCTGCCGTGTTTTGGAAGTGCACATTGTCATCTGCCATTCCATGAACGATAAGTAGACGACCACTGAGTTTGTCGGCACGCTCCATGCATGAGGAGGCCTTGTATCCATCGAAGTTCTGCTGTGGCGTTCGCATGAAGCGTTCTCCATACACGGTATCGTAGTAGTTCCAATCAGTTACGGGAGCAACAGCTACTCCGGCCTTGAATACAGGTGTTCCCTCACTCATGGCCATTAGAGTCATGTATCCACCGAAACTCCATCCCCAGATGCCTATCTTGTTGCTGTCTACATAGGGGAGTGAACCCAAATACTGTGCGGCAGCCACTTGATCTTGAGCTTCTTTCACTCCTAGCTGCATGTAAGTGCATTTCTCAAAGTCTGTACCTCTTCCACCAGTACCACGTCCGTCAACACAAGCAACCACGAAGCCCTGTGCTGCCATGAAGGTTTCCCAATCCACTCCTCCAAAGGAGTCGAGCACTTCCTGTGAACCCGGGCCGCTGTATTGTGTCATCAGAACGGGATATTTCTGTGAAGGATTGAAATTGGTCGGACGCATAATCCATCCGTTCAGTTCATCGCCACGCTGGGTAGTAAAGGTAAAGAACTCCTTGGTTGGCAGATTGTATTCTGCCAGTCGCTGCACCAGTTCTTTATTGTCCACCAGTGTGCGAAGCTCCTTGCCGTTATTGTCGTGTACGGTAATGATAGTTGGTGTGCTGAGGTTACTATAGCGATTCACAAAGTACTTCATGTCGCTGCTGAATTGGGCGCTGTTGGTACCTTCGCGTGGTGTGAGACATGTTTTCTTACCTTTCTTATCTACTTTATAGATGGCTTTGCGCAGCGGACTGCCTTCATTGCTCTGGAAATAGAAAGCACCTTCTGTTGGCGCATATCCCAGGAAGTTGGTAATCTCATAATTGCCATCAGTGATCTGCTTTTGAAGTTCGCCGTTCAGATTATACCAATACAGATGATTATGGCCATTACGCTCGCTCATGAAAGTGAATCCATCGGTGAAGAACTGAATATTGTCCAGAATGTCTTCCTTAATGTAAGTATCTGTCTCATCACGAAGGATAAGTCGGCAGTTGGTACTGCGAGGATTGCACATGTAAAGATCGAACTGGTTTTGTTGACGGTTCAATGTCATGATGGCCAGTTGGTCAGCATTCTTTGTGAAGCGTATGCGAGGGATATAGCTGTCCTCATTGATGGGCACTTCCATCTTGCGTGTCACACGACTCTGGATATCAAACGTATGAACGCTCACCTTGCTGTTGGCTTCTCCTGTCTTCGGATACTTGTACACATAGCTTCCAGGGTATTTCTCAAGGTCGGCATTATGTGGGGCCAAACCTGCAAAGAGTGGAAAGTCATATTGTTTCACGCCGCTTTCATCAAACTTGATGTAAGCCAGCATCTGACTGTCGGAACTGAATTCCAAAGCGCGATTGAAACTGAACTCCTCCTCATAAACCCAGTCGGGAATGCCGTTGATGATCTCGTTTCGCTTGCCATCAGTGGTCACTTGACTCTCACTGTTATTATAGAGCAACTTCACAAGGAAGATATTATTGTCGCGTACAAAAGCCACCATCGTGCCATCTGGAGAGAACACTGGACTTTGCTGTGGACCACCATCACTGAGCCGTTGGACGGCATTACGAATTTGTCCCGCAGTATTGCGTCTGAGGCTATAGAGGTAATACACGGCAGTGAAAGAACGACGGTAGATTGATTGACTCTCTGTAGCGATGAGCAAGTAGTTGCCATCAGGTGAAAATTCATAGCTGTCGAAATGCTCGAATGGACAGTCGCGTGCCGTTTTTACATCAAAAAGCACTTCCACTTGTTCGCCAGTCTTGTAGCTGTACTTCACTACTTGGCCGTCGCGCGTCATCTGTGTGAAGTGTTCTCCATCGCCTGGTATGGGCGTCATGCCACTGATGCCTCTGGCACTGAAAGTACCCTGCATTACATCACTGAACTGTATTTCTTTTTTGCCTTGAGCTGCCAATGCCAATGTGTAAAGCGCGCAAAGCATTATCAATGTAAATCTTTTCATAATCATTGTTCTTTAGTTTTATGGATGCAAAGATAATATATTTCTTTTCAGATTGCAATAATTTTTCGGCATCTTATGGGATGGTTGAACCGATGTGACAATGCACCATTTTTTATTTCTCTAGTTAGAAAAATATTTTTTCCTAGTTAGAGAAATAGTATTCACTAGTTAATGAAGATGGCGCTTTTTTGTATCTTTGCAGCATGATAGTACAGACACCATATCGTAAATATGCCGACTTGCTTGCTGAGTATTTTCCATTTAAAGTACAGAAACTACCAGTAGACGGTGGCTTCACTTGTCCCAATCGTGACGGAACAAAGGGTAGGGGAGGTTGTACGTATTGTCTGAATAGTTCCTTTCATCCAGCTTATGGGCCCTCGTCCCTTTCTATTACGGAGCAGTTGGAACAAGGCAAACGCTTTTTTGCTGGACAATATCCCAACATGAATTATCTGGCTTACTTCCAGTCGTTTACCAATACTTATGCTCCTTTGGTAGAGCTAAAACTTAAGTACGAAGAAGCATTGCGAGTACCCGATGTAGTGGGATTGGTCATCTCTACACGTCCCGATTGCCTTTCCGATGAGGTACTTAACTATATACAACAACTCCATAAGCGCTCTTTCGTGATGCTTGAGATAGGAGTGGAGAGTACAGACGACCAGATTCTGAAAGCGGTAAACCGCTGTCACACTTTTTCAGAAACAGAAGATGCCATCGGGAGAGCAGCGGCACTAGGTATTCCTGTTTGTGCGCACATTATCCTCGGTTTGTCGCATTTTGGTACATATACGGCACGTGAAGAAGCCCTACATTTGTCGAAAACACCGATTTCATCGGTAAAAATCCATCAGCTACAAATTCTACGTGGCACAAAAATGGCACATCTTTATGATGAAGTCCAGCGAAAACAGAAGAGTGAGCCAACTTATTGTCAACAAATGTTCCCCTGCCTCTCTCTTTCAAAATACATCGATGAATTGGGCATTTTTATATCTCATTTGCGCCCAGATATTGCTATCGAACGACTAGTATCACAATCACCATCCGAACTGTTGATAGCTCCACGTTGGGGGATGAAACCGGAAGCTTTCCAGTTGCTCTTTGAAAAGTATCTAATCGACAACAATCTATTTCAAGGAAAGTTTTATGATTCTTTTCTTTGTGAAGTGGCAAATAAAAGAACAAATAACGATAAACAATATTAAAAAAATCACTATCTTCGCCCCATTAAAATTAAAACGTGCATTATGAACAAGACATTGATTAAAGGAAAGATTCATTACGTAGGTGTCAACGATCGCAACAAGCATTTGTTTGAAAATATGTTGCCGTTGCCTTATGGTGTATCTTATAATAGCTACCTTATTGATGATGAGCAAGTTACTCTGGTTGATACTGTGGAAGTCAGCTTCTTTGAAGTGTTCCTGCAGAAAATTCATCGCCTCATTGGTAACAAGCCCATCAAATACCTTGTCATCAACCATATGGAACCCGATCACTCTGGCTCCATCCGACTGATAAAGCAGGAATATCCTGATATCACCATTGTGGGCAATGCCAAGACCTTCGGAATGATAGAAGGATATTATGGCGTTCAAGGCAACCAGTTGGTTGTGAAGGAAGGCGATACGCTGGATTTAGGTTATCATAAATTGACTTTCTACATGGCTCCAATGGTACATTGGCCAGAGGTCATGGTTAGTTATGACAGTACAGAACAGGTGCTCTTTAGCGCCGATGCTTTCGGATGTTTCGGTACCCTCGATGGTGGTTTCCTTGATACCCGTATCAACCTTGATAAGTATTGGTATGAGATGGTACGTTACTATAGCAATATCGTTGGCAAATATGGCGCTCCTGTTCAACGTGCTTTGGCAAAGCTTGGTACCTTGCCTATTCAGGCCATTTGCTCTACACATGGTCCTGTGTGGACAGAAAATATCCAGAAGGTAGTAGGTATTTATGACCGTCTCTCACGTTACGATGCCGATGAGGGTGTAGTCATTGCTTATGGTACGATGTACGGCCATAATGAGCAGATGGCTGAGGAGATTGCTTCCGAACTCTCTGCTCGAGGAGTAAAGAACATTGTGCTGCACAATGTGAGCAAGAGTGATCCTTCCGATATCATTGCGGATATCTTCCGCTATAAAGGATTGATTATTGGTTCGCCAACATACAATGCCAATCTCTATCCAGGTATCGAGGCATTGCTTAGCAAGATTTTGCTTCGTGAGGTTAAGGGACGATTCTTTGGCTATTTCGGCTCTTTCACATGGGCAGGTATGGCAGTGAAGAAGATGGCCGAGTTTGTGGAGAAGAGCAAGTTCGAGTTGGTAGGTGAGCCTATAGAATTCAAACAAGCCATGAAAGGCGATGATTTTGAGAAGGCTGCTGTACTGGCAGAGGCAATGGCAAAGGCTTTAGGACATTGAAAATGACGTGTTACACATTATCGCATTGCTGAGAATTGAGATTTTTTAATACATATAAACTTAATACTAAACAAAATGAGAGTAATTATTGAACCCGACTACAAGACATTGTCACGCTGGGCTGCTTGCTATGTAGCTTCACGTATCAATGCTGCGAAACCTACGGAAGAAAAACCTTTTGTATTGGGTTGCCCTACAGGTTCTTCACCACTAGGCATGTATAGTGAACTGATTAAGCTGAACAAGGAAGGCAAAGTTTCCTTCAAGCATGTAGTGACATTCAACATGGACGAGTATGTAGGCTTGCCAAAAGAACATCCTGAAAGCTACTATAGCTTCATGTGGAACAACTTCTTCAGCCATATTGATATTAAGCCAGAGAATACCAACATTCTGAATGGTAATGCACCCGACTTAGTGGCTGAGTGCGCCCGTTTTGAAGAGAAAATCAAGCGCTATGGTGGAGTAGATCTGTTCATGGGTGGTATTGGCCCTGATGGACATATCGCTTTCAACGAGCCAGGTAGCTCCCTGACATCACGCACCCGCCAGAAGACGCTGACTACAGATACCATCATCGCCAATTCTCGTTTCTTCGATAATGACGTAAATAAAGTTCCAAAGACAGCCCTGACTGTTGGTGTTGGTACAGTGATGGATGCCAAGGAAGTGATGATACTGGTTAATGGACATGGTAAGGCTCGTGCCTTGAAACATGGTATCGAGGGTGCTGTGACACAGATGTGGACCATCAGTGCGTTGCAGATGCATCCAAAAGGCATCATTGTCTGCGATGATGCTGCTACGGATGAACTGAAAGTAGGAACTTACCGCTACTTCAAGGATATTGAGGCTGCAAACCTTGATCCAGATAATATGCTTGAATGATAAAAGCACTTTTTTTCGATATAGATGGGACTTTGGTGAGTTTCAAGACTCACCAAATCCCTTTGTCCACGTTGCAGGCGCTAGAAGAAGCGAAGCAGCGTGGTATCTATATCTTTATCTCTACAGGCCGACCTAAAGTACTTATCACCGTGCTGGGAGAGATGGAAAAGCGAGGATTGATAGATGGCTTCATCACCATGAACGGTGCTTATTGCTTCATTGGCGATAAGGTAGTGAATAAGAAAGCCATTGATAAGGCAGAAGTGAAGAGTATCATGTCTTACTGTGAACAACGGGATATCCCCTGCATGGTAGTGGGAGAGCATGATATTTGTATCTGCCAACCAGATAAGCTTTATGAGAGTCTGTTCTATGGACAACTTCAAGTAGGCATTCACATCCCAGAGAGAACCACGGCAGCTGTATTAGAAGAAACGAAAGATGTGCTTCAGTTGACTGCCTTCCTCACTGTGGAACAAGAGGCGGAGATAAGACCCTCAGCAAATAAGGTGGAGTATGGGCGTTGGCATCCTGCTTTTGCCGACATTACACCACAGGGAGTCACCAAGCACCAAGGTATCGATGTGTTTTGCAAGCACTTTGGTATACAGCTAGAAGACACTATGGCGTTTGGCGATGGGGGAAACGACATTCCCATGCTCTGTCATGCAGGCATTGGAGTGGCGATGGGGAATGCCATTGATGAAGCTAAAGAGGCTGCCGATTATGTGACTACTGATATCGATGATGCTGGAGTGGCACATGCATTAAGACACTTTCAAGTAATCTGAGCCATGGAGTTTGCACCCGATAAATCCAACAAAGAATTTCAGGATGCGCTGAACATGATTCAGTACACCCGCCGCTCGCTTTTCCTGACGGGCAAGGCTGGTACGGGAAAAAGTACATTCCTACGTTATGTGTCTGAACATACCAAGAAGAAGCATGTAGTGCTGGCACCAACGGGCATTGCTGCCATCAATGCAGGAGGAAGTACGCTGCATAGTTTTTTCAAGTTGCCTTTCTATCCCTTGTTGCCCGATGATCCCAACTTCAGCGTTCAGAAAGGACGTATATTCGAGTTTTTCAAGTACAACCGCCAGACGCGCAAATTGCTTGAGGAACTGGAACTCATCATCATCGATGAGATTTCCATGGTGCGTGCAGATATCATTGATGCTGTGGATCGTATCCTGCGCGTCTTTTCCCATAACTTGCGAGAGCCTTTCGGAGGTAAACAGTTGCTCTTGGTGGGTGATGTTTATCAGTTGGAACCTGTTGTCAAAGCTGATGAACGTGACATCTTGAACCGTTTCTATCCTAATCCGTTCTTCTTTTCTGCCAGGGTATTTCAAGAATTGTCATTGGTTTCCATAGAGCTGCAGAAAGTTTATCGCCAAACTGATGCTCAGTTTGTGAATATACTGGACCATATACGCAAGAATACGGTAAGTGGCATGGATTTGCAGCTGCTTAATAATCGCTATGAGGCCGAATCCACTGAAGACGGAGAAATGCGCATTACTTTGGCTACTCGTCGCGACCAAGTGGATTATATCAACGAGCGCAAGTTGGCAGAACTACCTGGCGATCCTGCCATCTTCCAAGGAGAGATTATGGGTGACTTCCCCGATAGTAGTCTGCCTACCACGAAAGACCTTCTTTTGAAACCTGGGGCACAGGTTATCTTTGTTCGCAATGATTTCGACCGTCGCTGGGTGAATGGCACCATTGGTGTGGTGGAAGGCTTTGATGTGGAAGAGGAAACACTCTATATCATTACTGAAGCAGGGGAACAATACGATGTGAAACCAGAAACCTGGCGTAACATTCGCTATACTTATAATGAAGAGAAGAAACAGATAGAGGAAGAAGAACTGGGCACTTTCACACAGTTCCCTGTGCGCTTGGCATGGGCCATTACCGTACATAAGAGTCAGGGACTTACGTTCAACAACGTTGTTATCGATTTTACAGGAGGTGCTTTTGCTGCAGGCCAGACCTATGTGGCACTGAGCCGTTGTCGATCCATGCAGGGCATTGAACTTAAGACTCCATTGAGTCGAAGCGATGTTTTTGTGCGCCCAGAGATTGTGCAGTTCTCCCAGCGTTTCAATAATCAGCAAGATCTGGATAGAGCCATGCGAGAGGCACAGGCCGACCTCTCTTATGCTGCAGCCAATGAAGCTTTCGAGAAAGGCGATTTTGAGGCATTCTTCCCTCATTTCTTTAAGGCCATTCATGCTCGATACGACATAGAAAAACCAGCTGTGGTGCGTCTGATGCGTAGGAAACTAAATGTTATCAACGACCTAAAGAAAGAGATCGAAGCCTTGAAACAGGCAGAGAAAGACAAAAACAAAGCATTGATGCGCTATGCCAGGGAATATGTGGTCATGGGCGATGAATGTCTGAAACACGGCATGATGGAGGCTGCCCTTAAAAACTACGATAAGGCTGTCACCCTTTGTCCCACATACAAGGAAGCCTGGAAGAAAATTCGTAAAACTGAAAAAGAACTATTAGGAAGACAACAATGATACTTAAACTTTACACAAAAAACAACGCACCTGCCGTTTTACAGCAGATAGTTGACACGCTCAATGATGGTGGCATCGTGATCTATCCTACTGATAGCCGTTATGCCATTGGTTGTCATGCTTTGAAAGAACGCGCTATCGAGCAGGTCTGTCGTCTTAAGGGCATAGATCCTAAGAAAAGTCATCTTTCCGTGATTTGCTATGACCTCAGCACTGTGAGCGAGTACGCTAAGGTAGATAACAACACCTTCAAGTTGATGAAACGCCATTTGCCTGGTCCTTTCACCTTTATTCTGGAAGCATCTAGTCGTTTACCTAAGATCTTCAAGGGAAGAAAGGAAGTGGGTATCCGCATGCCCGACAATGCCATCGTCAGCGAGATTGCTCAGTTGTTGGGAGCACCAATTCTTACAACCTCTCTGCCTTATGATGACGATGAAGACATTGCCTACCTCATTGATCCTGAACTTATTGCGGAGAAGTGGGAAGATCAGGTAGATATAGTTATCGATGGGGGCATGGGAGGTGCAGACCTTACTACGGTAGTTGATTGTACAGAAGGTTCGCCAGAGATTATCCGACAAGGAATTGGGGAACTTGATGTCTAATCTCATAAAAATTATAGAAAAAAAAGTGTATCTTTGCGCCACATTTCAAAGGTTGGTATGAGCAATAGACAGTTTATAGCGTTTGATAAAGCTTTTGTGGAACTTAGCAGTTTCCAGATAGAAGGTGGTGTTTCTGAATACCACCTTATGGTGCATGTCACTGATGCTATGCTACCTTTCACTGCACAGCTCGACGCCCTTTTTGCAGCCTATGATACACTGCTGAAAGGTGTCTTGAAGGGTGCTCAACCCGCTTTTAAGCGTTACTTCCTCAGTGATGCTGCCAATCAAGCTGCTCATTTACAAGAAAAAAGTGTCGAAGGTTGCGACTGTGCGGTGTCCATCGTTCAGCAGGCTCCCCTCGATGGTACCAAAGTGGCGCTTTGGTGCTATCTGATTGAAGGAGCTATAGGTAGGATTTACTCCGATGGCATTTATGAAGTGCAACATGGAGGTTATCGTGATCTCTGGTCTATGGGTAACCTTAATCGTGCTGCTAATTCAGAATCCCAAACCCGTCTCTTATTCAATGATTATGTGCAGAAGCTCAACGAGCAAGGCCTTACGTTGGCTGCTAATTGTATTCGCACTTGGCTCTTTGTGAAAGACATCGACCATAACTATTCTGGCGTGGTACGTGCTCGCAATCAGGTTTTTCAGACACAAAACCTCACTTCTGACACTCATTTCATTGCCAGTACTGGCATTGGAGGCGGAAATCCACAGTTGGAATCCCTTGTACAGTTGGATGCCTTTGCTGTAGATGGCTTGAAACCTGGCCAGGTACACTACCTTTATGCACCCACCCATCTCAATCCTACCTATGAGTATGGCGTAAGCTTCGAACGTGGCACCTATGTGGATTATGGCGATCGTCGCAAGGTCTATATCTCAGGCACTGCCAGCATTAACAATAAGGGAGAAATCATGTATGCAGGTGATATCCGCAAGCAGGCTGCCCGCATGATAGAGAATGTGGAGATGCTCTTGAAAGAAGCCGATTGTACATACGATGATGTAGATCAGATGGTGATCTATTTGCGCGATCCAGCCGACTATTTGGTGGTGCGTGACATTTTTCTGCAACGTTTCTCCTCTATCCCCAAAGTTATTGTTCACGCCTACGTTTGTCGTCCTGGTTGGCTGATAGAGATGGAGTGCATGGCCACCAAGTCGCTCTCCA
>JAEEGH010002441.1_pt1 | contig 50353 bp, 42 predicted proteins | sample 9134181 | NCBI WGS metagenome assembly JAEEGH01 (sample SAMN16246544, study PRJNA631951) | gut metagenome | biome: gut microbiome; feature: rumen; material: DP-attached | host: Bos | place: Iran: Karaj | collected 2018-10
GTTTCAGCTGCTTCGTAATAATGCTTCTGAACATTCTGCACTCCGGTCATGGCTGATATTGTAACAGGGAACCATACACCGAGACCGATCAGAAATGCCGCACCTCCGAAAAGGGAGGATGCAAGCATCATGACAATGGGCATATACGTTGTGGTCGGAATAGCTCCCAGCACCTTGGTAACAGGCTGTATCCAATAATGTATCTTTTTTGACCATCCTGCGAGTATTCCGCATGCAAGTCCGATGGATACTCCGGCAAAATAACCTGTAAACATCAGTTTAAGCGAATGATACACGCATTCCCAAAGTTTGCTCCTGTCGGATACCATTGCATCAAGCACTCTGCCAACCCAGGGGAAATAGGGAAGTGCAAGAACACCGGTTTTGATCGTTGCCACATCGTAGGCCGTAAGCAGAACAGCAATTGCCGTGTAAAGTGCACTCTTGAATCTTATCTTCTCATAAGCTCTGAACGAGACATATGAAAGTATTATCCTTACAGCATGGAACAATGCCAGCAGCCCTACCAGAAATGCATAAACCGTCGATGGTTTATAGTTCTTGATTCCGGGAAATAACAGATGCTCGAACAGATGTATCAATGTAAAGATCAAAGGAAGAAAAACCGTACATCGTCTGAGGATCCTGTCCTTGGCGGTCAGGTCTTTCTGCTCGAGCAGGGATAATTCCCTTTCCGATATATTTCCTTTTTTGATTCCTGTCTGTTCAGCCATTATCTATTCTCCGTTATCACTCGATCTTGGTCAGATCATATTTTACAAGGAACTGGTCTTCCGCATTCGACAGATCGAAATCCTGGGGAAGAAGTCCGAGATCTTTATATTCCTGTCCGATGACATTGGTTGTTCCGATAAGTTCTTTGGTTCCGAATCCGTAGTGAAGTAGGTTTATGAGTTCTATTCCCATTTCCCTTGTACAGGATATGTACTGCTGATCGAGAAGAAGATCTACGGCCTGCTCACGGTTTTCTTCACTTTCCTCAAGCCACTTGGAAGCTCTGTATACGGCTTTGGTGATCTTATATACGGTCACGGGATTCTTCTCAACAAAGTCCTTGCTGAATCCGAGTGAGCAGCAAACCTCTCCTTCGAAGTCGGGATCATAATCCTGAGAACGGATGATCTTGGTGTAACCGTCTTCAACGAATTTGTAGATTAGCTCATCACTTGCAACGATCGCATCAACCTGTCCTTCCTGAAGTGCCGCAAGAAGTGTTCCGGCATCAAGAGCGACCCATGTGAAATCATCTGCGGTAAATCCGTCGTGATTGACGAATCTGAGTCCGATGTTATGGAAGATTCCTCCGATTCCGCCTGCAACACCGATCCTCATGCCCTTTTCGAATCCGTTAAATTCGGAATCGGTAAGAGCAGCTGCAGAGGCACATCCGGAGTGAAGAGCGAGTGTACTTACAACCTCTTCACCGTTCTGGTAGTAAAGGAGCCAGTCGGATAAAAATCCGATCGCTACGGTAAGATTTCCGGATGCAAGAGCATCTCTTGCGGCATCTCCGGAGATCTGCACGAATTCAAATGATTCTATTCCTTCATCCTCTACAAATCCGAGATACTTTGCTACAGGAAGTGCTACGGGACACAGCGAACCTGTATAGTTGACCGTTATGGTCTGTCCGTATGCGGGTTCCTTTTCATAAAGTGCATTGAGTTCTTCTTCACTCAGAGCGGAATAATCGATAAGACCGTCTGCATTAATGACTGCTCCCTGAGCCTGTCCGAGTGCAAAGCCGGACGAAGAAGATCCCGAGTCACTGCTTCCTCCGCCCGTACAGCCCGTAAGAAGTAATACCCCCGCAGAAAAAAGTGCCATGAGTTTTGCAGATATTTTTTTCATTTTCTTTCTCCTCTTTTTTGATTTAATCTTTGACATATGCGAAGGGATCCTTCTCATACCAGGATTTCTTATAAGGGAATTTCACATGCTTGGATACTTCCTTGACATAGGAATCATTCTCAAGTGCAAATGCAAGCTGCCTTGCGACCTGGAATACTCCGTTATACCCGAAATATGCTCCGCCGACGTCAAATTCGGGAACCGTGACCGCACCAAGCTTTGCGGGCTCCGAAAGGCCGTTTGCGTGACACAGTACGATATCCGGTTTATATGTCTTGACCTGATTTACAAATTCATAAGGCTGGTCACTGATGACAACAGGAACATCGGGATGATCCTTGGTGAGTTCTTCGAATGAAGGCTCTGCATTGGAGTCATACAGAAGTCCGATGACCGATACTATCTCCATTCCGAGATCATCATGTATAAGCGATGCTTCGACTGCGCTTCTTACAGCTCCGCCCGAGATCATCACGCGCTTGCCTTTAAGTTTTTCCTTGAAGGGTGCGATAGCTTCGATGACGAGCTTTTCTTCGTAATCCGCAAGTCTTTCCGCTTCAGCCTTCAGTCCGAAATGCTCTCCGATATCCACGAGCCACTTTCTTGTTGCCTTAAGTCCGAGAGGCATTCCCATATAGTACGGAACATCGTATTTATCCTTGAGGTACTTTACGAAGTAATCGTCATGCATCCAGCAGAGACTCACATTGAGAGCCGATTCGGATACGAATCTGATCTTGTCGGCATTGCTGTACTCGGGAAGTACATTTACGTTCAGGTTAAGTCCGTTCAGAATCCTTGTAAGTTCGTTTTCATCCTGGGGTCCCATGGACTCGAGCGTCATGACGTTTACTGTATTTTTCTTTTTGTATTCGTAACCTGCAGCAAGGAATCCGGAATTAGGATCTGCAGGATTCAAAGGAACATAATCCTTATACGCTATTGGTTCAAGCTTAATATGTCTGATCAATGAATGATAGAAAGCATCATATGCACTGGATACATACTTTGATCTGAATCCCGGACAATGAATTGCAGTAACCTGTGCCGAAACCACTTTACTTTCATCGGATACAATCTTCTCTACATCGTCGCCTATTATGTTAGGCGCACATGTTGATAATACGAAGATGAATTCCGGTCTGAATGTTTTGTCAGCGTATTCGATTGCTTCTCTGAGCTTCTTCTCACCGCCGTTTACTATCTCTGTGGTTGAAAGGTTGGTAGAGATCCAATTAACCGGTTTGGGAACAAGTCCTCTTGCTGTCTTACCTGCATTGGTGGAATTAGTTACCATATGTATCTGATGACCGCATCCAATGGGACCATGCATTATAAGAACAGTGTTCTCAATAGGTGCCGACATCATTACGGACAGGAACATCTGACATGCGGAACTTCCCTGCCAGAAATCTCTGTCTCTTCCTTTGAGGCAGCAGTTTCTCGAACATTCAAGAAGATCACAGCTGCATCCGTGATATGTGTCGGTCGCTTCAAGCCTTTCCTCTCTGGTAGGAGGTATGGCTTTTTCTACATATTTATTCTCAAGTTCGCTCATATTTCCTCCTATCTGCCTGAGACCGGAACGGTAATAAGATCGGTCAACAGATTAAGTCCGCCGTTATATCCGGAATATCCGCGATATGTGATCACTCTGTTTGATACTGGATAAGATACCGCGAAATACAATGCTCCGATATCCTGAGCCGCATATTTTTCAAGTGAGCTTCCCACTATATAAAGAGGTCCATGCTGATCAAAATATCTCTGTCCCTGATTGCGTGCATGTCTCTTATTGAGTGCCCATGCTATCTGTTTGGTATCCGATTCCCTGATAAGTTCGCCGGGAGTTTCGGATGCTTTAAACGCTTCTTCGAACTTCCTAGCCCTGGGCTTGGTCAGAAGATCGGTTACAAATACATCATCAACCTTCCAGCCGAGTTCTCCCTTCAAAAACTTTGCAAGAGGGATCGCATAATTGGAATTGGTTACCGTAGCTCCGTAGTAGAAGAACTGTGAGTTGATAACCAGATCCAGTGTTTTGATAAAATAGTTGTAATATCTCTCTTCTTCCGAAGCGATGACTTTCTCGAGAAGTTCCTTATTGATATCGATGTGTTCGGAAAGTTCTCTGAGGAAAGCCGTTGTCTGTACCGCGCCTATCGGAAGATCCGTTATCCAGGAAGGAGTTCCGTGCTTATCTTCAAATTTCTTTTCGAAATCTACTCCCCACACTCTTGAGAAATGAATATTGAGTGATGCCTTTGATGCACTGAGTATGTTTTCGAAGGTCTGATCGGGTGTGAAAAATGTATTAACCCTAAGCCCTAAACCTTCAAGTATTCTTTTTATCTCTTCAAGGTCACCTCTGTATGAAGGATCAAAATTTGGAATCAGTCCAAATATGTTTACCAGCTTGGGATCTTTTTCATCCGAAACAGGTACATAACTGTTAAAGACTCCTTCCAGAACACGTTCGTATCCTGAATAGGCATCCCCTTCGAAGCTGGGAGTGTTGACCCCGATGACCGGTGTTTCGGCATCCGAAAACTCATCCACAACCGCCTGTACATCATCTCCGATGATCTCGGTCATACATCCGGTTACTACTACGAAAAGTTTTGCTTCCAAGAGTTCCTGAGCAGATTTGATCTCCTGTCTTAGTCTGTCGGTTCCTCCGAAAACTACATTTCTTTCTCTGACGGCACTTGAAGGTATCTGTGTTCCTCCGCAGTATCCTTCCCCGTTATATCCCGAGAGATTTCCGATGGATCCCGCAAGGTTTCCGGCACATCCTTCCGCAGCATGTGATATAGCGATCACATCAGGCAGTGAGGACAGAGTTGCCAGAGCGCCTCCCTGTGCGCAGGTCGTTCTCGGTCTTTCTACGATTCCTTTTGCTGAATTTCCCATTTGTCACCTCTTAGTGAGTATCTGTAGGATACTGATACAATACTGTTGAAAGATATCTCTCTCCGGTATCCGGAAGGAGTGCAACTATTGTCTTGCCTTTGTTCTCCGGTCTCTTCGCAAGCATAAGCGCTCCTGCGGCTGCGGCTCCGGAAGATATTCCGACAAGCAATCCTTCTTTTCTTCCGAGCAGTCTGGATGTGTCTATTGCTTCATCGCCTCTGATCTGAAGAATCTCATCGATCACATCTTCTCCGAAGACCTTGGGAACGAAGCCGGCACCTATTCCCTGTATCTTGTGAGGTCCCGGATTTCCGCCTGACAGAACAGGTGATTCAAAAGGCTCCACCGCAACGATCTTCACATCGGGATTTAACTTCTTAAGACCTCTTCCCACACCGGTTACGGTTCCGCCGGTTCCTACTCCGGCAACGAAGATGTCTACTTTGCCGTCCGTATCGTTCCATATCTCCTGCGCGGTCGTATTTTCATGAGTCCTTGCATTCGCACCGTTTTCGAACTGCTGAAGTATCACGCTGTTTTCGATCTGTGCATTAAGAGCTTCGGCCTGCCTTATCGCTCCCTTCATTCCCTGCGCTCCGGGTGTACGTACCACCTGTGCTCCGAGTGCTGTTCCGAGAGTTCGTCTTTCGACGCTCATCGTATCAGGCATTGTAAGTATCACGTTGTAGCCCTTGATCGCTCCGACAAAAGAAAGTCCTACTCCGGTATTTCCACTGGTGGGTTCTATGATTGTCGAACCGGGTTTAAGAATTCCCTTCTCCTCGGCATCTTCTATCATTCCGAGTGCGATCCTGTCCTTGACGGAACCTGCCGGATTAAAGTATTCGACTTTGAAGTACACTTCCGCATCCGTATCATTTTCCTTCAGGAATCTGTTTGGTTTTAACAGTGGTGTATTTCCCACGAGTTCCGTAAGATCCTGTGCTACTTTCATCTGCTTCTCCTCCGTTCATGCATCAGATCCTGTAATCGTTCTCGATGTTATCCATCAAGCCGTACTGCATAAGGATCTCTTCAAGTCTGTCCTGGGTCATCGGTGTAGGTACCGTGAAGAATGTATTATTCTCGATCGCTTCAGCCAGATTTCTGTACTCACCTGCCTGTTTGGAATTAGGATCGTACTGTATTACTGTCTGTCTGTGTATCTCAGCTCTCTGTACTATGTTGTCCCTGGGAACAAAATAGATGAGCTGAGAATTGAGTTCCTTGGAGAACGCCCTCAGGAGTTCTTCCTCACGGTCTACATTTCTGCTGTTGCAGATGATTCCTCCGAGTCTTACTCCGCCGGTCTTGGCATATTTCGCAATTCCCTTTGAAATATTATTGGCTGCATAAAGCGCCATCATTTCACCTGAGGCAACAATGTATATCTCCTGCGCCTTGCCTTCTCTTATGGGCATTGCGAAACCGCCGCACACAACATCTCCGAGAACGTCATAGAATACATAATCAAGGTCATCGGTATATGCTCCGAGGTTTTCAAGCATTCCTATAGATGTGATGATTCCTCTTCCCGCACATCCGACACCTGGTTCGGGACCGCCGGACTCAACGCATCTTGTTCCTCCGAATCCGACACTCATGATCTGTTCAAGTTCGAGATCCTCACCCTCTTCTCTGATGGTGTCGAGAACAGTCTTCTGTCCCAGGCCGCCCATAAGAAGTCTTGTCGAATCAGCTTTGGGATCACATCCCACGACCATTACCTGTTTGCCGAGTGAAACAAGTCCTGCGGTAAGGTTCTGTGTGGTGGTGGATTTTCCGATTCCGCCTTTTCCGTAAATTGCAATCTGTCTAATCTTGTGGTCTGACATTTTCTTATCTCCTTATCCCTGATACATTTGATCTATTCTTCATCTTCTATTCCGTAATCATGGAGAAGCTTTTTTGCTTTTTCCAACCGGAGTCTTTTCTTGTCCCTGTAATCCCTGACTTTGAAAATTGCTTCATCGATCGGTCCGACATGATCCAGTGTGATGATGTCTTTTCTGGCAAGAGCCTGTGAAGCTCTTCCACCCGTTCTGGCCGCGAGTACGAACTCTACATCGGATAACTGTTCGGCGATCTCTTCAAATGCCTTATCTCCTCCGCAGGTCGCACCCTTGCATGCCGTCTGATCGATATCCCTGAACCGGGAATCAACGATCTCCCCGGTTTCGGAATCCACTTCGAACACCACGAATCTGTCAGTATGTCCGAAATGAGAATCAACATTTATCTCATCGGTAGTTGCTACCGCAATCCTGAACGTATCACCCATGGGAAAATGTCTCCTTTACATTAAGTCTTCCTTTATAAAGGGAAGCACCTATGTCATATACTCCGGGAACTCCGCATGCATCCGCTCTGCAGTGCTGGCAATGTCTGAATACGTTTATATAAACCTCTGCTTCAGCTCTTGCCTTGTATAACTCTTCACAGGTCGGTGCCTTCAGATCCTTCATTTCATTCTGCGGAATCAGCGGAATGATGTTATAGATCGATGCACCGGCAGTCTTTACTGTAGCTGCGACATCTTCTATATGTTCATCATTCACCCCCGGGACAAGTACCGTGTTTACCTTGACCAGGGTTCCGGCTTTCGAAACCTTTCTGATACCCGATAACTGATTCTTTATAAGGATCTCTGCAGCCTCAGTTCCGGTATAGATCTTGCCGTGATAGATGATCCTGTTATTGATCCTGGCTTGTATTTCCGGATCGACGGCATTTACGGTAACCGTCAGAGTATCTACCAGTTCGATCACTTCATCTGCTTTTTCATCGAGAAGAAGTCCGTTCGTGCTCATGCACTTTATAAGCTTCGGATATCTGTCCTTGATCAGGCGGAATGTCTTCAGCGCCCGGTCCGTTGCGAGTGTATCTCCCGGGCCCGCGATTCCGACCACGGTTATCTCCGGACATTTCTCAAGTGCCAGATCGATGAAGTGAGCCGCCTCTTCAGGTTCAAGGACCGCGCTTGTTACTCCGGGTCTTTGTTCATCTTCATTGATCTTCCTGTCACAAAATCTGCACTCTATGTTGCAGCCCGGTGCTACAGGCAGATGAATACGTCCTTTATTCTGTTTGCACGGTCCGAAGCACGGGTGCTCCTTGAAGACCGTTTCACGATCAAGTGCCATTTCACACCTCTTTCTTATTGGTGAAATTCTATCAAACGATAATATTTCGTAAAATCATACATATCTTATAGTGAGCCATTACTTTTTCTTATCGCCCTATAAGTATTTGTTATCTTCGGATAAAAAAGGAGGGTGCGGATCAACCGCACCCAAAATGTGGAGGTAAATATGTAAAAGCGCTTGTCACTTGCTGATTACATACTACGATATCAATATGCATTTGTATAATTCTCTTTATTTAGAGCAAGCTATAGCTTTTGTTTATAACAAAAAAGACCGCCATAGGCGATCTTTTCTTAGTCAGAACTATCTTTTCGCAGCAGAACCGGCAGTATGCTTTGCTCTGAAATCCCCAATCCTTCCGAGCATTTTTCCGAGGCTGTGATATCTGCCGGAATAAATTACAGGATCGAGTATGGTAAGGTTAACATCAAATGTATCTTCGCAGATCAGATTTTCATCCATCTGAATATTTCTTATGGGGCAGAAGAATGTAGTTGAATCACCGGTCTCCACCGATCTTGCGACCTCGCACTCATATACCCAGGGACTTTCATCCAGTGTAGGCACTTCCAGCACTTCACCGTGCCCCACACCGTACACGGGTTCTTCCACTTTTTTGTCCGCTGAATGTTTCGTCCCGAAATAATCCATGAGCGGAAGCATTGATGTATTCACAAGATTTGCGCTGAACTTTCCGTCCCTGATGACATTTTGTTTGGTCTTCTTGGAACCGAACATACTGATCACAAGCATATAGCTGTCTCCCTCACACGTCGCGCTTACCCATGTGATCGGTGCAAAGTTATATGACCTGTCTTCGTTATATGTTCCGATTATGAATGACGGCTGTACGCACATCGAATATATAGGTTCTACAGATCTTCTTTTCATATCAGTCCTCTGCTTTTCTTATACATAAAGTGACGATACATGGAAGAATTTGCATTCGTCACCGAAATGATTTTCGTATTTCATAAGAGCGGGATGATTATCATCAATGTATATGAACGATCCATACTTCTCCCGTATATCTTCCAGATGCACTATCTTGTTTTCCGGGGATGTTGCCATCAGAACATGTTCTTCGGGAATGATGGGATAGAATTCGGAAATTTCTTTCTTCTTATTGGAATATTCAATCTCATTATGCATATAAGACAGAACATAAAGATCGTTTTTGAGAGTATTAACCCAGTCAACCATAAACCCGATAGGTGCGGTGCGCAGATTCTCGCCTCTCTTCATAGCCTCTAAAAGCAATTCCTCTGTCTCATCACGCATGTTGATGCGCTCTTCGTACCATCTTGCTTCAAACAGCACTCCGTCGTAATCAAATACAACCGGTCTGCTATTGTCTTCGATCAATTTATCAAGGTAGTTATTCATTTCAGTCGTCAATATTCAGAACATAAACATCAGATTCAAACGTAGCACTTCCGTCATTCTTCGAATACGATGAACTATGATCATACACCATTCCGAGTTTTTCCTATGCCTTTCTCAGGCTCGTTAACTCTGAAAATCATTCTTTATATCATCCACCAGACTTCCGAAACAGTTAGTGAATTTTCCCGTGCACACATCCCCATATTCATTATCGAAATTCAAGATGAAGTATTTTTTGTTTTCTCCAACCACTCTCGGATTGTTCAGTTTAAAGAAACCATAGTGGGCATTTTCAGTATTTATCGTAAACGGCGCTGCATTCTGCAGATTTGTTTTAAATATCTTATCTAAGCTCGTTCTTTCGGAATCCGGAATCGCATGATATACATCCGGATTTTTCTCCAGAAATAAAAGAATATCATCAAGTGCCTCAATAAAGGAAGCCGGATTATTTCGCCTTGCCCTGACTTCCCTCTCATGAGCCTGAACATCGTTTGCAACTTCGATATTGTTGGGAAGAGATGCTATCTGTTCGGCAGATCCGGCCGGAGCATGGATCATTCTGCGGTCAGTTTCCGTTCCCAGTTTTTTGTGTGTATAAAACAGCTGAACAACATAGAGCTGTCCCTTCCTTAAAATGAATCCTGTAGATTTAGAAATATTACGGGATTGATTGGTCAGGATGCAGATAGCCGCGATCCCGAATATGCCGGAAAGTGCCCAGACAGTTGTAATAAAATCGGACAGCCTGTCGCTTGAACCAAGTTTGTGTTCCAGAAATGTTTCGATAGGTACAAGAATATTTATAGATGCCAGAAACAGAACCGTTCCGACGATCATATATACGGCAGCGCCCTTGGTTGCATTCTTCTCCCAAAGTCCGTCGTTGCGCGTTTTTAAATATATCCTGTCTTCCATCCGCTCTCCCGAATTATATATTTAGAATAAATCCAAAATTTCATCTATGCTGTCAACGATATGATCAGGTCTTTTGCTTTCATCCACAAGTGTTGCACCAAGATCAAAAAATCTCATTCTATAAATAATTTGATATATGTCTTTCCGTCCTTTTCTTCGCTTCCGTTGTAAACATGCTTTCCGACGATCTGCAGCAGCTTCTCAATGTCTTCTACAGCCGAGCCGGTAAATTCCAGATAGCAGACATTACTGCTTCCATCGTTTAGTTCGGTGTAAAAATCCTCCACCGCTACATAGAACTTATCAAGTATATCTTCCAGAGGATACCGGGAGATGTCGCTTGAATCCGCACCCTCTTCATATTCAGGTTCCTGTTCAAAGGAAAGGGAAGTGACATATGCGTCCTGATTCATGAACGAATCATATGTCTTATATATGTTTTCTTTTACTTCTTCGTATTTATCGGAATCATACTTTTCAGCCTTGTAAACTTCTATGTTCTTCATGACGACCTCCCTGATTATCAGTTATCTTCCACGTATTCCATCGGTGAATATAGTTCAAACTCGCATACGCTGCCGTTTTCCTCAGCCTGTCCCATGTAGTAAATGCCGGGTTCTTCGGCGGTGTCATACATGGAATAACTCACTTCTTTGGATATGGGTCCGTTACCGTCACCGTAGTCGATGGTAATGTAATATGAGTAAGAATCGCTGTTTTCTTCATCACCGCGATGCAGCACATCACGCCTGGAACTGATCGTTACAGGCACCGCCGATATCACCGCATTATCGGGATCCGGTAAATTTACGGTTCCGAAATTATCCTCTATTATCCGTACTCCGGCGATGATCGTGGGTATGAGAAGAAGGGTTGCACCTATGCTTAGGATGCTTACTTTCTTCTTATATAAAAGGAAGCCGATAATGTATGCGATACAGCTCCACCCGCCTGCTATGAAAACTGCTGATATGAATACCATCTCGTACATTGTTGAAGCAAAATCGGAACCGGATTGCTCACTTGAGACGTAGAGCTTATAGTCTCTGCGAAGGTAGGCCTGAGTCAGGATCCTTTTCCCGCTCTCCGGATCGACATTATCTTCGTTCAGTTCATCATATTCCGCGAAGATTGCTTCACGCCTTGCATCGTTATCGTTAAATCCTTTTGCTATCCAGTCTCTGTTATGAGCAGCAATGACATAGGCAAGAACAACCACTATCAAGGTGATCGGCGCCCGCTTTATAATGCGGATGACGATGCTTCCGCCGCTGTTTTCGGGAAAGAGCGGATTGTCGGGCGTTTTTTTGAATGACTTGCCAAGCACTCTGGATATGATCAGATAGGCGAAGATAGGTACGAAGACAACCAAAATGAGTATGAGGTTTTCTCTGAGTTCTTCCGGCATTTGTATTCCTCCCAATAATTTACTCCGGCTTTATCGCCACTAACCCCCCTATTGTTACGATCATCTGAATCTGTTAATGGAATTACGGACTTTATTCCAGATCAACACCATATACATCGATTGATTCACATAAATAAATTGCCTCAACACCAAATTCTTTTAAATCTTCGTTTGAAAATTGCCATATCGATAAATGTCCTTTATGCCCAAACACGCCTGTATCGGTATTCCTGATCAGATCCATGCTCACATTTTCGTCTACGGCAACCAAATATAATAATTCATAATCTTCCTCATTCAGAATCGATCTGAAGAATTCTTCATCTACGACGGTTCCCAAAGGAAGCACATCGTTGAAGCTTCCGCATAGCGAATCCGGATCTTCTGAATAATACGGTAAGGTTATTGAGTATGACAGATCAACATCAACATCTGCCTCATCTATATGATACAGATCCGTGACAAGTTCCTTCGCATATGATTTGATCAGATCATTCTCATATGCTGCATATATCTCCTTAGTAACAGTATTGACCAGAATGAGATCATTATCGTCTTCATAGGTCATTCCATAAACCCAATCCGTCAGTTTAGTGCTTTCCGGATAAGTAACCGTTTCGAAATAATAATATGGTGGGTTTTCATTCGGATAATATTTCGGAATTTCTTCTTCCGCTATATCCCGGGCTATGTTTTCAAGATTTCTTTTTTTCGCATTTTCCATCGACACTCGTGACACGATGCATACGATCCAGATAACGGCAACGATAACCACCAACAATAGCGCAAGAACAATCTTTTTGATCATTTTCATAACTATCCTCCTAATCGCTGCATTATATAACCGGCATTCATACCGTTATATCCTTTGATTCAAGAAACTCGCGGATCCTTTCATACCGCTCACGGACGGACGCATGAGTCTTATCCGGGATCCAGCTTCCGTTATGATGATGCACTGTGTAGCTGAGTTCCGTATTGTAGACAATTCCGGTATCAAAGCTTTTTCCGGTCAGCACTTCGAACGGATATACGGTTATGTCCTCTACGAACTGGAAACCGCCGTTTTTCTTAAGGCCATGCTTTTCAATGACTTCGGTGTAACGCACGGGGCATGTGGAATTATCCCAGGTTCCGTCAGGCTTCAGATACGGTCTTTTTTCGTAGCTCTCACATATCTCCTCAATGACGGGATGTCCCGGCCCGGCACCCATTCCGGAACCGCATTCTATCCTGTCTGCCGACTCGAAGCTCATGTATGCGTCATTGTACAGCAGATCATCGATGGGGCGGAGCATCTCCACATCCAGATCCATGTAAATGCCTCCGTATCTGCGAAGCAGATCAGCCCTTGCATAGTCCGATGCAAAAGCCCAGTTTTTGTGTTCCACAGCCTGTTCGAAAAACAGACAGCGGCCGGGCTTGTACGTATCAAGGCTCCAGATCCTTATCTCCAGATCCGGCGAATATTTTCTCCAGGAATCAAGGCATCTTTGATACAGCTCCGGCATCGGGTTATCCGAAAACCATATGCCATGAATGATCCCGGGGATCTTCTTACAGTCATTCTTACGGAAACCCGCCGGCGGCTTTGGAGCGGACAAAAGCACCATATCCTCATACAGAAGCTCCGGATAAACCGAGGGCACGGCTTCAAAGCCTGACAGGATGCGATCGGAGTTAAGCCCGGCAAGTACCTCTTCGTAACCGCTGACGGCAATAAGGATCACGGTGTTTTCGCGGTTCATCTTCGCCAGGTCTTCCCTGACGAACCTGTGATACTTCCGGCCGCCCGCCTCAACATCCCCGGTGCCCGAAACGTCCGCAAACCCGGCAAGATTATCGATAAGAGTGCTTTTACATAAAAACGGATATGTGATGTTGCGGAAACGCTTACCGCTTCCCCAGCAGATGATATTCTTCGTTTTCAGTTCAGCAAAATATTCTTCGATCGTCATTACAATGTCTTCAAAAAGAAGCGGTTCATCGTACTGTGTCCGACCTCTTTGGGACGCTCAATCTCTTCGTATCCGCTTTTCTCATACAGGTGGATCGCAGCCTGCAGGACATCGTGTGTTTCGAGATACGAATATTTATATCCCGCTTCTCTCATCCTGTCCTCGACATGATCTATCAGTTTGTAGCCGAGCCCCGATCCCTTAGCGGATTCTTTGAGATAAAGCTTCTGGAGCTCTGCCGTATCCTTCATTGCTTCGAACCCGGCAAATCCGATGCCGCCGATCACTTCGCCGTCATCACTCTCCAGGACAAAGTATTTAGCATCTTCTTTTCCGTAACAGTCGCTGAGATGATCAAGACCCTTGTCAAAATATGCTGTTCCCGGAATATCAAGCCCGACCGCCTCGAGATTATCTCTCACAAGTGCGGCAACCGCGGCATTATCCGCTTCCGTTATTTCCCTGATATGTGACACTTTCTTCCTCCGATACCACTGCTCACCGGTCATCACTGTCTGCCGGATTGAAGCGCTCACTCATCATCAACGTCTATCGCATCGCAGTTTCCCACTGTCCCGGTAGCCCACGGGCTTCCCACATCGCATCTTCCGTGATGGTACGCTTCCTTCTTTTGCCCGTCCGGAAGTTCTTCGCTGAAGCCGACCTTTAGCCTGCTCACGCCGTCATTCATCTTGCCTTCTATCATATTTATAAGATCATCTATCTCGCTCATTTTGAATCCTCATCTTTATCCTACGGACGGATTAACGTCCTGAACCTTATTACCTGTTCATCAACCGGCACACAGCTTTGTAAGGCATTCGAACAACTCGGGAAAATCCTGTTTTACCCTTGCCGGTCTTCCTTCCCTATCCAGAAAGGCATGTGACGACTGCGCCGTACATACAACCTCTCCCTTATCGTTCTTCATCTCATAAGAAAGGAATAACTTGACCCCTCTGAATTCACTTACGGAAACCTCGATGGATATCTCATCCGAAAAGGTAGTTGTTTTTCTGTAATCACATGTCACGTTCAGCACGGGAGAAACAAGTCCCATCTCTTCAAGCCTTGAATATTCCCATCCGATGTCTGCAAGAAAAGCGATCCTTGCCTCCTCCATCCATCTGATGTAATTGGAGTGATGGGTTATTCCCATCTTGTCCGTTTCATAATATTGAACCCTGTGAATGTATGCCATTATTTTTCCCTTCAGTGATATAAGTACCTTACCCGCAGGCGAAACATCATATTGCGGAGCGTATCAGTTCCGCAAGTCCGTCGCGGTTATTGTCGGTCTTCGTGACGACATCCGCATGTGCCTTGACTTCATCCGAAGCATTGATCATCGCTATGCCGCAGCCCGCGGCTTCTATCATGGAGATATCATTCATCTCATCACCCGCCGCATATGTATTGGATATCGGCACATCAAGATATTCGGCCAGCCTCTTTACAGCAGATCCCTTTCCGGATTCTTTCATGTAAATTTCCAGATAGTACGGATTGGAATAGCAGGTTGTAAATACATCCCCGTATTTTTCATCCACAGCCTGCTTGAAACGTTCAAGTTTATCGGCATCGTGCAGTTCGATGGCTATGACTTTGCATGGATCCTCGGTCAGATTACCCGCGATATCCTGCGTGACCACAAGAGGTCTTTGGATGATGCGGTTGTAATACTTCATCTCTTCGCCTTCATCAGGAGTTATCATATGATCCGATGCGTATGTGTGACAATGTATACCGTGTTCCGAGGCCAGCTCAAAGAGTCCCGGTATATATTTGAGAGGAATACCTATACGTGAGATGACTTTCTTCGTATCGCATTCATAGATTATTCCGCCGTTAAAGCATATAAGATAGGTTCCGGGAAAATCGAGTCCGAGCTTTCCGCTCACATCGATCACATTGTCGAGGCCTCGTCCCGTACATACGGCAACATGATTTCCGTCCAGTACATATTCCAAAAGTGCGGTCCTTGTCGCGTCGGAGATTGTCTTATCATCGGTAAGAAGAGTTCCGTCCAGGTCAAAGAAAAAAATCGTTTTAAAATCGTTCATCGGTATCAGTCCTCTATCATTACCCTTTCCATGATGTCGTAGGGAAGCCTGTCATATCCGCACTTTTTATATGTCTCTATGGCCCGCTCATTCTCAGGCTCCACCTCAAGCTTGAATCTCACAATACCCGGATACAGCCCCGGAAGCTCTTCAAAAAATTTTTTCGAGATCCCGCGTCTTCTGAATTCTTCCTTTATATAGAGATCCTCGATCCAGGCACATATCCCCCCGTACTCGGTGGTAAAGCTTTTGGATACCATGGAGTATCCGGCTATATTTCCTTCTTCGATAAATATATACCCGTCGAGGTAGGGACAGTCTCCGATGCATGCATCTATATCATTCCTGAGCACATTATCTGATGATGTATGAAGCACCGCAGGAGAATCGTAAAAGACTCTCATCATCTTCAGTACTTCTTCGTAATGATCTGCTGTCATCTTTTCGATAAGCATAAAAAATCTCCTGTGGTATCCGGGTAAGTTAATCCTCCCAACACTTACCCTATAATACCACAGGAGCAGGACTAAAAACTATTAAAGAGAGTTTACGGTTCCGAGGAAAACGGGAAGTCCGGTCTCGTTGTCGACAACCGCATAAACGAAAGGTCTGTCAAGAGTGATGATCATGGGAGGCACGAAATCAGGCTCAGCACCTGCGCAATCCAGTGTGATCGATGTAACGGCCGCTGCCCTGGTTCCCTCCCTGTTTACATCGATATAGGTCTTCTGAAGAACACTTCCGATATAAGCAGGGTAATCTGAACCGTCTGTTGTCCTTAAAAGTCCGGAGAAATCAGCTTTTTCGCTATCGAAAGGAGTTTCCATTCCCATTCCCATGAGAATACCTGTCAGATCAACGGTATATTCGTTATTAAACTCGGGGAACTTTACGATTATATCGGATTCATAACCCTTTGCATTTCTGAAAGCCTCGGCAAAATCAGCCCCGTCCTCTGCAAGTGATGCGATATAGTCTTCAACCGAAGTTCCTTCCTCGGGAAGGATACCAACGAATGAGTAATCACCGCCCTTATACGGACGGACGAAACCTATACCGTTTCCGAGTTCCAGATATCTGCTTTCTGTGCTGCAGAGCATGTTGACGTTCGATGTGCTTCCGTCATAATTATGAAACTCATAATCTTCCCAGATATCAGTGTCTTCATACTCGTGCATCCACTCGCCTTCAAATGCTACCGCATTGATCAGGTACATATATGTCTCAGGCTCGATACCCTCGATAATCTCCTTGATCATTCCGTAGGTCTGTTCATCGGCCCATGCGTTGATATCATTTACCGTCTTCTCATCAAATGCAGCCATCCAGACATCGGCATTATAGTAGCTTCTTGCAGCCTGTGCAAACTCGGGAACGATCTCAAATCTTCCGTCATCCCTGAGCCATACCGAATTGGCTACATTCCATCTGACATCCTCCGAGCTTTCAAAGCGATCCGCAATTGAGTACATGAGCGGATTCATCTGTCCGACCTTTACGCCGCCTCCGATGACATTCTCGATCTCGGACAATGTCTCACCGGATGCGCCGTTTTCAAGCATTCCGAACGCCATCATCATGGATGTGGGAGAGATCATGATATTATTTCCTTCTCCCTGTTCCTCCATTATCGCTTTCAAAAGGTTCATGGATGAGGATGAAAGAGAATTGATCCACTCTTCTTCTATATCGCCGTTCTCAACATTTATCTCGATGGGCTCCACTGTCTGACAGACATTGGTCGAAGAATACTCTCTTGACCTTGTGCCCGATCCGTTACCTGTATTTCCGGTCGAATCTGCTCCGCATCCCGCAAGCATCATTATTGCAAGTAAACCTGCTACGATTCTTTTCTTCATTTCTTAATTCCTCACTTTCATATCCAGGGCCTTTGCCGGCCCGCATGTTTTTTGTTTTGTACCCCGTACATCTTTAATGACGGCGGCCGTATCCTTCAGGTCACAAATACCGAAAGAAATTGATGAATTTAAGAAGAAAAGGTTTCTCTGTGCCGTCAGATCCGGCATTCTATCTAAAATCCGCATAAAAAGAAGAAGACCCGCGATGAGTCTTCTTCCTTATCATATGTTTATTATGTTCAGTCGCTGAGTGACTGTGTAACGGGAACTTCGTTCTTCTTGTCATAGCAGGAGAATATCCTGTCGATCTCTTCCTTGCCGGGCTTCTTCGTGATCAGGGACACTACGGGAACAATGATAAGTCCCGCAAGCATTACGAATGCACCCGCATTGATGGGAGACTGAAGGAGCTTGGGAAGAGTGCTCCTGAAGAGCATGTTATAGGTCATGAAGCCTGCTCCGAAGATAAAGCTTACCGCACAGCCGGCCTTGGTTGTTCCCTTCCAGTAGAGACCATAGAGGAAAGGTGCAAGGAATGCGCCTGCCATTGCTCCCCATGAAACACCCATGAGCTGTGCAATGAAGGTTACGTTTGAACGATACTGCACGATCGCAAGCACAACGGAGATCGCGATGAAGACAACGATCAGTGCCCTTATCCAGAGAACCTGCTTCTTCTGGCTCATATCCTTGATGACGGTTCCCTTGATGAAGTCAATGGTAAGGGTTGAGCTTGAGGTCATAACAAGCGATGAAAGAGTGGACATTGAAGCCGAAAGAACAAGAATGACAACAAGTCCGATAAGTGCGGGGCTTAAGTTGGAAAGCATTGCGGGAATGATCGCATCAAATCCCTGCGTTGAAACATCGACCATATCTCCGAAGAGTCTTCCGAAACCGCCGAGGAAATAGCATCCGCCGGCTACAACGCCTGCGAAAAGTGTTGAAATAATTGTTCCCTTGGTGATTGATTTCTCGGACTTGATCGCATAGAACTTCTGGACCATCTGGGGAAGTCCCCATGTTCCGAGCGAGGTAAGGATAACAACTCCGATAAGATTAATGGGATCGGGACCGAAAAAGGAATTGAATACACCGGGTGTGGTGCTTACGGCCTCATCGGTGACGGCTGCGAGCTGGTCGAGAGAAGCAAGGAATCCTCCCTTGGTGTTGAGAACCGCAAGGATAACCGCAACGATTCCGAATAGCATGATGATTCCCTGAATGAAATCATTGATCGCGGTTGCCATATATCCGCCGGCGATAACGTATACGCCGGTAAGAATGGCCATTACAATGATACATACGGTGTAATCGATGTTAAACGCCATTCCGAAAAGTCTTGATAATCCGTTATACAGCGATGCGGTATAAGGGATCATGAAGACGAATACGATAAGGGAAGCGAAGAGCTTAAGTCCCTTGGAATCGAATCTCTGTCCGAAGAACTCGGGCATTGTTGCGGAATTAAGATGCTGTGACATGATCCTGGTACGTCTTCCCAGAACTCTCCACGCAAGCATGGATCCGAGAAGCGCATTTCCTATACCGATCCAGGTTGAAGAAATTCCGTACTTCCATCCGAACTGTCCCGCATATCCTACGAATATAACTGCGGAAAAGTAGCTTGTTCCGTATGCAAACGCGGTAAGCCAGGGACCTACGCTTCTGCCTCCGAGTACGAATCCGTTGACATCGGTAGCATTCTTACGGCAGTAGAATCCGACTCCGATCATTACGGAAAAGAAGATCACGAGCATTAAGATTTTGATTATCATGGAATACCTCCGGTATAAACTTACGCCCCTCTTTAAGCGGCTACGGGATTCATTTTAGCACTTTAAAGCGTTAGTGTAAATAAGTAAAAAAAATTTCGGGGCAATTATTTTGCCCCGAAACATTTTTTCCTTATCAATCCTTCAGATCGTATTCGAATCCGTTCAGTACAACCCTTGCCCTTCCGTACTGGATCTCTATTCTCTCGGGCGGCAGGTATTCCCTGAGCTTTATCGCGGTGTTGATCTTTACCGTTGTATCCGAATTGATGAGAGTCAGATCGGTATCTCCGGTAAATCCGCCGAAAGGAAGGACCCTGTCTCCCTTCGCATAAACCCTGAGTGATGCTCTTTCAAGCTTGAAAAGAGTCGTTCCGTCAAGTGCCGCAACACCGGAACATCTGTCATCATGGGTCTTGAGGACAAGGCTCGCATCATGGACATATACTTCCGTCTTCTCTCCGGTAATGCTTCCGATACCGACGGCTTCGTTACCGCTCATAAAGATCTTGACCGATGAATTCGACAAGGTAACCTTGCTGTTTGCACTGTCGCATCCGATCGCGGTTCCCTTGATGGTATTGAGCTCTATATTGATATCACAGCTGTCAACATCAATGCTGACATCATGATAAAGAGTACCTATTCCGAGAGCCCTGTCACCGTTCATTTCCAGAACATACTGACCTCTCTTGAGATCGATATCTCCGCCGTAACCGGATCCGATACATACACCCATATTTCCGTTTGCATCAATCCTGAGAGCTCCGCCATGATCGAATATAAGGCTTCCGTGGAATTCGTCCACACCGCCTCCTATGCCGAAGTATTCGTCATCATCAAGCTCTATGCTGAGATTACCGTCTCCCTTAAGGGTAAAGGTAGATGACTTGGGAACACGTATGCCTCCCATGGAGAGATTGTTCTCTCCGACAAGCTCCAGATCCACCTCACAGTCATTTCCGAGCACTATGCAGGGAATCTTGTTCTTGCTTTCAAGCTTTATATTCTCAACGGTGAGCTCACATTTGACTCCGTCCGCTATCTCGATGCCGAGTGCAGCCTGTCTTCTGGAATCACCGGTGATGGAGAACTCGCCGTCATGAGCTATGAGTATGGTCGTGATACCGTTCTTGACAAGCCGTCCGGTTTCAACATGCTCACCGATATCGAGATCGTATACCTGGGATGCGACTCCCGCCTGACGTTCATGCAGGTAATTCTTTATCTCTTCCCTTATATCGAAGGGGATCATTTCCAAGGGCTCGGGTGCGGGCTTTGCGGTATGGAATCCCTGTATCAGATCGGCACCCAGAAGTATTACCGCCCTGAGTTCTTCGCTTGTCTCAACGCCTTCCGCAAGTGCTAGGATCTTATTGCTGTGACAGAAATCTATGATCTCACGTACGAAATGCTTTTTCTTGGAATCGTTCTGCATGTCGCTGAGAAGAGATCTGTCTATCTTGACGTAATCGGGCATGTAACGCAGAAGATTCTGTACATTGGAATATCCGGTGCCGTAATCATCGATCGCGGTCTGGACTCCTATCTCCTCAAGTCTCTTTTTAAACTCGCGGTAGTCATCCTCATCAAGTTCGGATTTTTCGGTGATCTCTATTACGGCCACTTCATTATGTCTTGTAAGAAGTTCATCAACCTTACTTCTCTCGGGCTCGGGAAGAACCGTTCCCGGAATGCTGTTGATGAATACTTTCTTTCCGTGAAGAATATCCGGATCCTTCTCGAGGATTCCGAGAATATTAAACAGAGTGGCTCTCTCGATATCATTGAGCCTGTTTCTCATATCCGCGTATTCGATCACCTGAAGGGGGCTTTTAAGCAGATCGCTCCTGGGACGCATAAGTGCTTCGTATGAAAAAACTTCACCGGTCGCAACACTTACGATGGGCTGGAAATGATAATCGAAAAGATTATTGTCGATGATGCGGTCGGCTTCCCTGAGCTCGGCAATCTCCTGCTCGGAAAGCGTTGCCATGAGGCCTCTTCCGGCTTCGTCATCGCTTCCCGTCTTAAGATAGATCAGTTCCTTGCCGAGAGTGACGATATCATCCCACAAAAGCCCGGCAGCGTCCTTGGTATCGCCGAGCTGTTTTTCGTAACGCGAAGCAATCTCATCCAATTCTTTATTGGATGTGACGCTCATTATTTCATTAAGAAAACTGTGAACAGTCGAATAAATATCTGACATCTTAGCCTTCTTTGAACAGTTACTTTTACTCCTGTATTATATCATTAAAAATTTATTAATTAAATCCAAATTTTCATTAAATTGCACGGTTTTTATGCTTTTTACTAAACGAAAAAAGCGGCCGCAGGAAGCGACCGCTTTCTCTTTATAGAAAAGTTTTTGAACCGTATGGATTATTTCTTCCACTCGTCATACTGGCGCTGGAACTCAGCAAGGACATCCTGATATCCTGCTTCGTCAAGAGCTGCCTGGTACTCAGCGAGCTTAGCATCTACATCAGCTGAAGCGAATCCGCCGTTCTCAAGGATGAATCCATACTTCTCGAATGCGAGCTGGCAAGCGCCATACTGACCCTCAACAGGGGTCTTGTCGAACTGGAATCCGTTAGCGCATGAGATGAGTGCTGAAGAGTTGAAGTCAACATACATCTGAGCGGTGTAAGGGTTCTCAGCTTCGCAGGTAACTACGGTAGCGGATGCGGACTCCCACATTGAGTGGTTGTACTTAGCATCAGGAACCTTCACTACATATCCGTCAGCATTGTAGTTGTAATCTTCGCCTTCGATACCGAATGCATACATATCAGCAAGCTTGGGATCGGTGTAAAGAAGCTCTACGAAATCGATGCAAGCCTGAGCCTCTTCGGGAGTGCAGGAAGCAGCGATTGCGAAGCATGATCCGAGCATGGAGTCGGTGTGCATATATCTCTGGGAAGCGGGCTGCATAACAACAGTCTGTCCGTATCTTCCGTTAGCCTCACCGTTGTTGGGGATGTCGGTCCACCATGAAATAGCCCAATCCTGAGTCTGAGTGGTGGTCTCCTCGGTAGCCTTGGTAGCTTCGTTCTCGGAGATGTATCCTTCCTCAGCCCACTTGCACATAAGAGTTACGAACTCTTTGTACTCGGGAGTCTGGATAACGTTAACTACTTCGTTGGTGTCTCTGTCAACAGCAACCCAGTCAGAGGTGTTGTCGCCGGTGAAGAAATCGAACTCATCGATGTACCATCTGTAGAACATAGCGGTCTTCTGAGTAAGGAAGGGATACTTGATTCCTGCAGCCTTTGCATCAGCGAGCATGGGCTCGAGATCAGCAAGCTTCTTAACACTTGTGGTGTCCCATCCGAACTCGTCAACAAGAGCACCGCGGAACATGAAGTCATATCCTTCAACATTGTCCTTGTAAACAGGGATGTAGTAGTTTCTTCCGCCGTACTGAGAAGCCTTCCAGGTGTTCTCATCCATTGAAGAATAAAGTGCGGTTCCGGGAAGAAGATCGGTGATGTCGTAAACAGCGTTTGCTGCATAGAGATCCTTGGTTCCTACGGTTCCCATCCAGGCTGCGGTCCAGAGAAGGTCTACTTCCTTGTTGTTGATGGCAAGGTTAGCCTTGTCGGGATAGTCAGCATTGGGGATGTCGTGAAGAACGATCTGAACATTGATCTTATCAGCGATGTAAGCGTTGATAGCATCCTCTACCTTCTTAACCTGAGCATCATCTACAGCTGCAAGGTTGAAGCAGTCTCTGTAGACATCGATCACAACTGCTCCGCTCTCGGATACGGTTGTGGTGCCGGTGCTTCCGCCATTTCCGGTATTGCCTGATCCGGTGTTGCCACCGCATGCGCAAAGGGAAACGGTCATAAGGCCGGCAAGAATTGCAGAAGCAACTCTGTTGAGCTTTTTCATAACAAAAACCTCCCTAAAAAATTGGTGTTATATATTCGAAGGATGCGAAGCACAATGCCACGTTCCCGAATACCCGGTTAAGTGATCAGCCCTTTACGGAACCGACCGTAAGTCCCTTGATGAAGTACTTCTGGAAGAAGGGATATGCAACCATGATGGGTCCGATGACTACGATAACCGTTGCCATGGTCGCGGAGTTCTGGGGGATTGTTCCTCCCATTGCCGCTCTTGCGGATGCGGGAACGTTCGTATTGTTGAGAAGGAACTGTATGCTCTTCTGGATATTGATGAGAAGGAGCTGCAGAGGCTTCTTGCTGTTGGTGTCTATATAGAGCATCGCATTCTGCCAGTCGTTCCAGTATGCCGTAGCCATCATGAAACCTACGGCCGCAAGCGAAGGCTTGAGAAGAGGAAGTGTGATCTGGAAGAAAGTTCTGTACTCTCCCGCTCCGTCAATCTTCGCTGCTTCCATAAGTTCACCGGGAATACTGTTTACGATATATGTCCTCAGAATGATGACATTCATCGTGGTAACACACAAAGGAAGTATGAGAAGGAGCAGGTTATCCTTGAGGTGATACACAGATGTGAAGATGATGTATCCGGAAAGCTGTCCTCCGTTGAAGAGCATGGGGATCAGAAGAAAGATCGCAAGGAACTTTGAAAGTCTGAAATCCTTTCTGCTCATCGCATATGCATACATACTCATGATCAGAAGGCCAAGCAGAGTTCCCGTTACCGTAACGAAGATCGTTACGGCGTATGAAGAAAACAGCTGCTTACCGTATTTGAGAACGGCATTCATTCCGGCCATTGACCATTTCTGGGGGAAGAATGAGAAGCCGTGCTGCACGATATACATTTCATCCGTGAACGCGGATACGAAAACCAGCACCACGGGAGCAAAGCAGAATATGGTAAAGATGGCAAGGCAGATAAGGAGAACGATCTGTCCCGGTCCCATTTTTTCTTTTTTCGAAGGTGCCAGATCAAGGTTGGCGTCTTTTTTCTTGCGGGCCATTTCTCTTCCTCCTTAGAATAATGCGTTCTCAGGCTCGATCTTTTTGACCAGTGCGTTAGCGCCGAGCATCAGCAGAAGGCCCACAACCGACTGGAAGAAAGAGGTTGCCGCGGTAAATCCGAAATTGGAGTTCTTTAATATCGAATGCAGAACGAATGAATCGATAACCTGCGTGGTGTCGTAAAGTGCTCCGGTATCTCTTGTGACCTGATAGAAAAGACCGGTGTCGGACTTCATGATGCTTCCTACGGAAAGAAGGAGCATAACGGTTATCATCGGGATGAGGCTGGGAATTGTGATATGCCATATCTTCTTCCATCTGTTCGCACCGTCGATCTCAGCTGCCTCATAAAGCTCGGTATCGATTCCCGCAAGTACGGACATGTAAAGAACCGATCCGTATCCGGTATCCTTCCATATCTTGGTGATCGTAAGGATCACCGTCCAGTAACTCGCATTCATGTAAAAGCTGGTATTGGTTCCAAGCAGGTTGTTGATCATTCCGGTATCTTTGCTGATGAATGCATAAACGATGAACTGCACCGCCGCATAGGAAATGAAGACGGGAATGATCATAAGTGTCTGCATAGCCTTGGTGGTCTTCTTGAAAATGCACTGATCGATGGCGATCGCAAGTGCAACATTGAGAAGGGTTCCGAGTGCGGTGAAGATGATGTAGTACTTTAATGTGTTCGTTGTAAAAGTGATGAACTGTGCTTTGGATGCGATGAGGAACTTGAAGTTATCAAGTCCGCAGAAAGGGCTGCCGTAGATTCCGAGTCTGGAGTCGAATCTTTTGAAAGCGAGAACAAGACCTGTCATAGGAACATACATGATGAAAAACAGTACCAGAAATGCAGGTAAAGCAAGTACCACGTGTGCTCTGTGTTTCCATGTATTGCGTAGGAAATCCTTCATTGATGTGCCCTTCCTCTGTGCTATGAAAAAACTTGTATGTCAGGCAATAATTCCTTAATCGTTATACTTAATCGTTATACTTAATCGATTTCGAGGAGAATGATAAAACATTTACCTCGTCAATGCAACTACTTTTTGCTATTTTTTGTGCAAAAGTGAAGAATTGGTGAGATTTTGCCGATACGGCTTTATGATTTTTGTTGAATATTAATCCTTGTCATCCGACCAGGAAAGTGCACACTTGACAGCACGGTGCCATCCCTTCAGGCACTTCTGTACATATTCCCTGTCCTCACAAGGTTTGAATTCTCTTCCGAGCTCCCATTTATGGCGGATCTCGTCCTTATCCTTGAAAAACTCAACGGCAAGACCGGCAAGAAAAGCCGCACCCATTGCCGTAGTCTCTATGCATTTAGGCCTGTAGACCGTGGTTCCGATCAGGTCGGCCTGGAATTTCATGAGGAAATTATTGGCTGAAGCGCCTCCGTCAACCTTAAGTCCCTGCAGGGGTTCTCCGAGATCCTCTTCCATTGCCTTCATTACATCGACGGACTGATATGCGATCGATTCAAGCGTCGCACGGATGAAATGCTCCTTGGTTGTTCCCCTGGTTATACCGACTACGGTACCCCTTGCATACTGATCCCAGTAAGGCGCACCCATTCCTGTGAATGCCGGAACAATATACATTCCTCCGCTGTCGGATACACGGTCCGCATATTCTTCCGTCTGAGCGGCACTCTTGACCATACGCATGCTGTCACGGAGCCACTGCACCGCAGCTCCCGCAACAAATACCGATCCCTCGAGGGCATACTCGGGCTTTTCGGATGTACATGCCGCCATTGTGGTGAGCAGTCCGTTCGAGGATTCAACCGGAGTATCACCGGTATTCATCAGTATGAACGAACCTGTTCCGTATGTATTCTTTACATCACCCTTTTCAAAACAGCACTGTCCGAACAGAGCGGCCTGCTGGTCTCCTGCCGCACCCGCAATGGGGATCCATCCTCCCATTACCTTCTCGCTCGAATATCCGTACTGCGCACTGCTGGGCTTTACATCGGGAAGCATACTCTCGGGGATATTGAAAAGATTCAGAAGATCCTTATCCCATTCGAGGGTATGGATATTAAAAAGCATGGTCCTCGCGGCATTTGTGTAATCGGTCACATGGACAAGTCCGCCGGTAAGATTCCATATAAGCCATGTATCCACGGTGCCGAAGATTATCTTGCCTTTTTCCGCTCTTTCCCTGGCTCCGTCGACATTATCGAGTATCCATGCGATCTTGCTGGCACTGAAATACGCATCGGGAACAAGACCCGTCTTTTCCCGGATCATATCCGTACGGCCTGCCGCAACTATACGGTCGATCATCGGAGCGGTCCTTCTGCACTGCCATACGATGGCGTTGTAGACAGGCTCTCCGGTCTCTTTATCCCATACGATGGTTGTCTCTCTCTGATTCGTTATGCCTATTGCGGCTATATCCGAAGCACCGATGCCGAGGTTCGCCATTGCTTCCCTTGCGACGGAAAGCTGGGATGACCAGATCTCCCTGGGGTTATGTTCAACCCAGCCGGGCTGGGGATAGTACTGTTCGAATTCTTTCTGTGCGATTGCTTTTATCTTCGCGTCCCTGTCGAAGATTATTGCTCTTGAGCTTGTTGTTCCCTGATCGAGTGCAAGGATAAATTTTTCCATATCCGTCCTCCCGGTAAAAGAGTGATCCCGCTGCGGATCACATAAACTCATTATTTCTTCGCTACATTCGATGTTGCAACGATATCAGCTCCGGTGCCCTCGATGTCTTTCACTATGACATCACCGATAGCAACCGGTGCTTCGACCGTCACGCTCTTAAGCGCACTGACAACGTCCATCATTTTTTCCTTGGGAACATTTCCGGCGGTCTTTACCGATACCACGGGTCTCTCACCGTCTGTAACGGCAACAAGACTGGTGACCGTGCGCACCGGATGTGTGACTTCACTTGCGGCATACTCCTCGCCTCTCGGACAGGAATTACCGGTGATGTTCTTTACTTCACCGTTCTCCAGTTCCACCGTTATGTGGCAGCCTATAGGGCATCTTATGCATGTAAGCTCACGTGTTTCCATATTGTTATTCCTTATCCTCAACGCGGATGATGAGTTCGTGTTCTTTAACGCCGCTTTCGGAAATGATCTCGCTGACCTTACTCTTTACAAGTATGATCTGCTCCATCTCTCCGGGTGCCATGACACGCTTGGGCAGCTTCATCAGCTGCTTTCCGTCCAGATATACCGAAAGATTCTTGTCGCGGTATTCATTTCCGACACGGAATCTTACGGTAAGTGTATCGGGCATGAAAGAAGGTCTTACGACGGAAGGCACGGAATATCTTACTCCGTTTTCGGTCTTTATATTTATGACACTTCCGTCACTTTCCTGTGCATTCCTTCCGAGCAGGAAAAGCGCCGCATTCCTGCCTGCCGCAGCAGCTTCACCCGAAACATAATCGACGAGATCATGAACATGGAGAACGTTTCCGCAGGCATATACACCGGGCACATCGGTCTCCAGGCTTTCGTTTACTAACGCACCGCCCGTGACGGGATTCATCTTCGCACCGAGCTTATCCGTCAGCTCGTTCTCAGGGATAAGTCCGCAGGAAAGAAGGAGAGTATCGCATTCATAGAACACCTCCGATCCCGGGATCGGCTTTCTGTTTTCATCAACTTCGGCGATCGTAACGCCCTCGACTCTTCTCTTTCCCCTGATATCTACGACTGTGTGGCTGAGAAGAAGAGGGATCCCGAAATCATCGAGACACTGAACGATGTTTCTTTTAAGTCCTCCGGAATAAGGCTGGAGCTCGGCAACACAGAGTACCTTTGCTCCCTCATAGGTCATGCGCCTTGCCATGATGAGTCCGATATCGCCGGAACCGAGAATGACTACCTTTCTTCCCGGAAGCTTTCCCTCCATATTGGTATAGTACTGCGCCGTTCCCGCGGAATAGATGCCGCTCGGTCTGAAACCGGGAATGCTGAGCGCACCCCTGGGCCTTTCACGGCAGCCCATGGCAAGTATCACGGCGCGGGCCCTTACATAGAAAAGCCCTTCCGTTTTGTTCATCGCGGTGACGATCTTCTCTCCGGTATTTTCATCAAAGGAAAGATCGATGACCATCGTATCAAGCATATAAGGGATCTGCTCTTTACGGACCATGTCGATATATCTGTCCGCATATTCCGGACCCGTAAGCTCTTCTTTGAATGTATGGAGTCCGAAGCCGTTATGTATGCACTGATTAAGGATACCTCCGAGACGGATATCCCTTTCGATGATCAGTATGTCCTTAACACCCTCGCCCGCTGCGCTCACAGCAGCTGCAAGGCCCGCGGGACCGCCGCCGATTATAACGAGATCTTTTTTTATCTCTGACATATCCGCTCCTTACAGTGTATCCTTGATCTCACCGTCTATGTAGTACGAACCGTGACCGCTCTTTTCGATCTCATCTGTGCTCTTTCCGAGAAGCTCCGCAAGTATCGGGATGGTCCTCGCAAGACAAAAGCCCGTCTGACATCTTCCCATTCCGGCTCTTGTCCTTCTCTTTATGCCGTCAACCGTCGTTGCTCCAAGTGTTCTTTGTATCGCATCCCTTATCTCGCCCTCGGTGACCAGCTCACACCTGCAGACGACCTTTGCATACAGGGGATCCTTCTTTATGAGCTCCGCTCTTTCCTCATCGGATGCGAGCGCGATGCTCGGTATTCCTTTTCTCACCGGATCAAAATCTTTCTTTTCAGGTGCGTTAAGCTTTGCTGCGATGAGCTTTGCAAGATGCACGCCGATCGCGGGTGCGGCGGTAAGTCCGGGCGACTCTATTCCGGCTGCATCGAAAAATCCCGGAGAATCGTCCGCTTCACCTATTATGAAATCCCTTCCGTCCTCACGGGCCCTCAGTCCCGCAAAGGAAGTGATCGTCTTGCGGGGAAGATCCTCCACGGAAAGAGATGCCTTGGACAGAACCGTATCAAGTCCCTCCGCGGTTGTGGAAGTATCCTCGCGGTCATCCGATTCATCGGCGGTCGGGCCGTACATGAGGTTTCCGTGCACGGTGGGAGTTACCAGTATTCCTTTGCCGGATTTCGTTGGAAGCTGGAAGAGAGTGTGCTTTACATAGCCGCCTGCCGTCTTGTCCATAAGGCAGTACTGACCCTTGACCGGTGTGATATGGATCTTCTTTTCGCAGACCATATTGTGAAATACATCCGCATATACACCCGCCGCATTTACGACGGTCCTGGTATCGAAGGTTTCTTTTCCCGCAGTGATCCTGTAGAAGACCTCTCCGTTTTCATCCCCCAGCTTTTCGATTCCCGTAACGGCATCGAAGATAAAGGAAACACCGTTGTCCGCAGCGTTTTCAGCAAATGCGTACGTCATGTTGAAAGGACAGACAATGCCTCCCGTCGGGGCATAGAGAGCACAGACCGCATTCTCCGAGACATTCGGCTCCATCCGTTTCAGTTCTTCTTTTTCGACAATACGAAGACCCGGAACGCCGTTTTTGTTACCGCGTTCCAGCAGCTCTTCAAGACTCTTTCTTCCTTCCTCTTCAAGGGCAAGGATGAGCGAGCCGTTTTCTTTGAATGGGAAATCAAGTTCTTGGGAAAGTTCGTGGATAAGGCGATTGCCCTCCACATTGAACCGTGCTTTCAGAGTGCCCGGTTTTGCATCATATCCGGAATGAACTATTCCGCTGTTGGCTTTGGATGTACCCTCGCAAACATCGGCTTCTTTTTCGAAGACAGCCACATCGAGATCGTATCTTGAAAGCTCTCTGGCAATCGCACATCCGACGACACCTGCTCCAATTATCGTGACATCCTTCATATGATCCCTCCATCATACCAAAACAGATATCGGAAACTATATTTAATTATACAGTTTCCACACTTTTTTGCAAGGATTTTACCTTTTTTGAGCGGATCCCCGAAAGAGACTTCAGCACATCCTTCATGTCCTTACAGGTTTCCCTGTAATCGGGATCGGATATGCTTTCTTTGGAAAATGCCGCGGTCCTGACAGTGCGGCCTATGCTCCGGATCCGGTCTTCCGGATCACCTGTGCGTTCGAAGGCGGCCTTCACTTCACCGGCTTCGGTCAGCTTCTTAAGGACTCCGGCCAGTTCCGCTGCAAGATCGACGCTGTCCGTATTAACGGATGCGATAAGATTTTTTCCGTAAAGCTTCCTGACATAGGATCTGTATCTGACAAGAAGGGCATCGCTGTAATTGCCTTTCTTTTTCATGCGTCCGATCTTTATCAGCGTGATCACATCCTTCACAAGCGGGATCAGAAGAAGGATCAGAATCACCGTGACAATCGTAAATCCGAGTGGCTTTATCAGGAATTCGACACTTCCGAACACTCTCCTGAATGTACTTGCACCGGCTTCAACGGCTTCACCTGCATCTCCGTTGCCCGAAGCTTCTTCCCTTGATGCGGCACTGAAAAGACCTGAAAGAATGCCCATGATACCGTTCATCGGAACGGCATCCTCATCACCGAATGACGGAGGAGTCATTTCATAGGGGATCCATCCGTAGCCGGGTATATAGATCTCGACCCATGCATGGGCCTGTGCGTCGGTCAGTTCGACCTTTACCTTTCTTTCTCCGTTTTCATCGATCAAAAGCTCCGCTTCCGCAAGCTGATTTGCTGTAAGTGCATAGCCTTCGCAGTATCTTGCGGGAATGCCTATATATCTGAGGAGCAGTGTGGATGCGGATGCGAAATGCATACAATAGCCTCTGTCCTGTGACGAAAGGAAATATTCGACAACATCCCTTCCCATCGGTGTCCTTCCGGGCTGAAGGGAATATCTGTAATTCTCGGCAAAGTACTGCTCCAGACGTGAGCAGCTGTATAACATACCCTGATATGTCCTGTCGTCATTGATCATGTCCGCCTTTTCGACAGTCTCGTCCAGGATTGGGATCAGATTCTCGGGAATATAGGTATAGGTATCGAAAACGAATCTGGAATACTCCAGCATATCCTTATCGTTGATATCGTAGACCTGATCATACTGCAAAGGAACGTATGTGATGACGGATGTTCCGTCCATATCTCCCTCCGCGTTTAACGAATGATAGGGAAGATAATAATAACCCGGATCCGCACCGACATTTTCGATGATCATCTCAACAGGTTTGTCCGTTATGTTGAACGGCTCAAAACTGCCGTCACCGAAAACATTCTTGTCTTCCGCGAATCTGTCGATAGAATATCTGTCTCCGATAAAAGCACGAAGATATATCGTATCCGGTGTTTCGGGTGCATAGGTGATTATCAGATCGGTTTCGTAATCCGAAGAAACGGAACCGACACCTCCGAGTCTTCCGTGTGCAAGACCTCCGGTCGCTTCATAGCGGTTGAACATGGACGTGATGCCGTTCATGACAAGAACCTCGACATATTCGTCGGTCTTGTTCTTCAGTCTGTTTGAGATGTATTTTGTCGAATAGTTATCTCCGAACACCGCTCCCGATACAACGAAGAAAACAAGTGAAAGAACGACGGAGATACCGAATACGGAAAGCATTCCCCTTGCGGAAAGAATGTATGAATCATCCATACCCTTTCTACGTCTTCTTCTCAGATATATCTCATATTTTTTGTATCTGTACGGAAGCGCATAGTATCCGGCCCTTGAAAGCACAAGTACCGAAGCGTAACACATTATGAGCATCGACATGCACAGATAAGAAGGAGTGATATCGATATAGAATGCTGCCTGAAGAGGAAGGAATGTGATAAGGAAAGTAAGAGCCGGGTTCATGTAACTCGAGATCGTCACATTGAGCATGATGCAGTAGACCCAGCCCATGAAGATACATGCTATCGGAACGGTAAGGCTTCTGTCCGCAATTATCTCTTCGGAAACCCTGACCGCGGGAAGCGAGAAATAGTCCACATAGTGCTCATTAAGTTCATTCATGAATGCCTGGAATCCGGAGTTGATATACGAATACATCAGCACCGAGAAGACGAAGAACGAAATGAACATAACGATATAACCGACATAAAAGGTTGCCCGGTTATAGTATACGGATGCGGAGATCAGAGCCATGACAAGGATCCACACGAACACCTTGACGGGATCGTAAGCAAGGTCAAAAGCTCCGGCAAGCCCCCACACGGTTCCGTATGCACCGAAAAAGATAAGGATTCCCCTGAGAAGGACCGCAATGAATTTATGCGGCGGCTTATCTCCCGTGATATCGCCCTCGCATACTCCTCTTTCGGACAATTCCTTATTCCTGTCCTTAAGCTCTTTCCTTCCTTTTAATCCCGGATGGGGATCGTTTTGTAAGGAAAGCATTTTTTCAGTTTTCAGGTATTTTGTATTCCTTCCGGACATATCCTTATGATCCCGTAGCTTACGGGGTTCTGTGCCATGAACACCGGATAAACTTCCGTTTCCGATGCCCTCTGTCTGATAATCTCATAAACGCTCTCATCAAGATCCGAGGCGCTGCTTACGTTGCAGTAATAAAATGTTTTTTCGTTGGGATGATAAACCGCTGTCCTGAATCCCATATTCTCAGACAGCATTTTCTTTCCGAGCGAATAGTACAGTCTGAGCGTCTGTTCTTCCTTTCCCTTGATGATCTCGGGAAGAAGCAGATACATAAGGTCGACGCTTCTTTCATATTCCTTGACCACCAGCTCCTGCGCTGAAGCGGATGCTTTCCAATGTATATCCTTAAGTCTGTCCCCGGCCCTGTATTCCCTTAGCTGTCTTATATCCCTTGTAAGTTCTCCGTTCTCGGATGGAATGTCATCCGCAGGTTCTCCTTCATATTGGGAAAAAAACATATCCGGAACCGGTACTGTGGAAGGCATTACAGGTATCATGATATGTATTTCGTTTTTCAGTGTGAAGGTTCTGAAATGCAGGGGATCGCTCACAAGGATCTTATCCGCATCGAGATGAAACATTCCGGGTATCGCGGTCTTGAAGGAAATGTTCACATGATCTGATATGAAGCTCTCTCCCGCAAGCGTAATGGTGAATGTCCTGTCATCCTTCCGGTATGAATTACAGAAGGTATAAGGAATAATGCACCTGAGAAGAGGTACGAAGGTTGTGTTCCTGATGTGGAGTCTTATCCTGAATTCATCGCCCTCCGTTATCTGCTCCGGCGGAGCGGATGCCGTAACGGAAAGATGCCTCGAGCCGTATGCTCCCGCGGCGATCGATAAAAAAGGAAGAACTATAAGAAAAACAAGAAGAATCGAGGCAAGGGGCTGTCTGTAAAAGATCGCAAACAGCAGCACCGCTACCGTCATCAATACATATGAAATAATATACAGAACGTTTTTGAAATGTTCCATCTTAACTGATCTTGGGAATGGGAACTCTCTTTATGATCTCAGAAAGTATTTCTCCGATCGAAAGGCCGGATGCTCTTCCCCTGGGTGAAAGCTTTACTCTGTGCGCCGATGTGTAGATCCATGCCCTGTGTATGTCTGCGGGAGTCAGATAGTTTCTCTCCGACATATATGCAAGAGCCCTGGAAACCTTGTACAGTGCGATACTTCCTCTGGGAGAAAGTCCGAGTGAAAATCTCTCATCACTTCTGGTAGCTTCCGAGAGAGCGACAACATAATCATAGAGTACAGGATCCGTATAAACCTCGGAAGCCGCTTTCTGGATATCAATTATCTCATTTGCGCTGAAGATCGCATTCACGGTATCCATCTTGGAACGCGCATCACCCGCGAGAACCTCGACCTCGCTTCCGTGATCGGGATATCCCATTGACAGGCATGTCATAAATCTGTCGAGCTGTGACTCGGGAAGCTTCTGTGTTCCGCTCGATCCGTAAGGATTCTCAGTTGCGATAACAAAGAAGGGGTCGGGAAGAGTCCGGGTATTGCCTTCGACCGTTGCACGTCTTTCCTCCATTACTTCGAGAAGTGCGGACTGGGTCTTGGGTGAGGTTCTGTTTATCTCATCTGCAAGAAACAGGTTTGTGTATATGCTTCCCTCGCGGAAAACAAATTCACCCGTCTTCTGATCATAATATGTAAATCCGAGAAGATCTCCCGGAACTACATCGGGTGTGAACTGTACTCTGGAATAATCGAGGCCCAGAGCTCTGGAGAGTGCAACTGCAAGAGTGGTCTTGCCCACGCCGGGGATATCCTCGAGGAGAACATGTCCTCCGGCGATGAGAGTTGCGAGGACCATTGTTACAACCTCTCTTTTTCCCCTGACTACTTTTTCTATTTCGTTTATTACATCATCTGTTCTCATTGATCAATTTCCAGTCTGTGAATTTTTAAATAATAGATTAAAGGTTTCTATGTCATCCTTGGTGAGCTTGATATTGGATACGGATGTTTTGCCCTCGGGTGTGGTCACCTTAAGTTCTATTACCGATCCTTCCCTGAGATCACCGTTCGATATCGATTGGATAAATGCGATGGCCTTCGGATGCTGTTCCTGAAAAATCCTGATGCGTCCGGCAGCCTGCATCATAGCTATCGGGTTCACTGCCATATGTACTGCCTCATTTCATTAAACATTTCCTGATATAAATGCGATCTCTTCCTTGAGAGTATCCGGAACGTTCTGTCCGGAATTTACCAGTTTCTTTTCAAGTCCCTCAAGTCTGTGGAGTTTCTGTCCCTTCTTGAGCTCGCTTCTGTCTATCAGTTCGGTGTAGATCGGATTGGTGCGGAGCTTGGCGTTCTGCTTTCCGCTGAAAGGACAATAGGTATGGATTATCTGCCTTGCTGCCTTATTTAGTCTGGGCGATCCGTTTCCTTCATACATGATCCAGAGTATGTAGTCGCGGATGAACATTTCCTTGAAACTGTTCTTCGCTCTCTGAAGGGAGGTCCTGATCTTCTCCTTGATCTCGGGACTCAGATCCCTGTTCTTCCTGTAGAACTGGACATAATCGAAATACTCACTCGTAAGCGAATGCTCGGTGACATCGTTCCACCTTGCGCCCTGGACTCTCTTGCACATCTCCCATCTGAAATCTCCGGTAAGCCTGATAAGTGTTCCGAAGAGATCCTCCGCATGGAATATGCTTATCGCCATCCTTGAAGGTGAATTGCGGAGCTTTCCTTCTATCTCCTGCCACATGACAGCCCTTGTTCCCATATTGGGCATCAGTATGAAGTCGGGAAGATATTCGAGATGGATCGTTTCCTTGCCCATGACCTCCATGTTCTTCTGATCGAGGCTCTCACGGTAATATGCGGAGTAATCGATATCCCTGATCTTTCCGAGCGAGTCGGAGATGTCTTCGAGAGTGACCAGTGTGGATGAAGGATCCTTAATACAGGTCTTCTCAAGGAATATGGGACAGAAGGTCGTGATCCTTCCGTAGGTTACCTTATCTGCCGAACGGAAGAAATTATCGAGCTCGAAGTTCACCCTTGCTCTTCCGTCCAATAGTCTTTTCTTTTCTTCCGCAGCATCGATCTTGTTCTGTATCTTCAGTTTATGAATTGTATCCGTATAGTCGGTATCAAACTCGTCGCGGCTGGGATCCTTTTTGCCTTTATAGATATTCTTCAGCCAGTCATAGAAGGTATAAATGCCGGCGCCGGAATGATCCTTCAGTGTCGATGCTATCCCCGCAAGATATGCGGAATACTTCTTCCCCGCAAGCTGCTCATCCACATATCCGAAATAAAGGAACATGAGAACCGGAAGAGTCGGGGTTTTTTCGAGAGTTTTGAAAAATACCAGCTTATATATATCATAGAACTCATTTGCGATCCGTTTCCTGAGAGTCGATACGTCATCGTCAACGGATTCCGGATCGTCTACATTCTTAAGATCGATCACGTGGGTCTTAAAATTGATGACCGTTTCGGATTCTTCTCCGATAAAGTCGATGATCTTATCAAGCGAGCCGCTCAGTTCCTCGGTGAATCTTGCTTCATCCTCGTCTCCGCCTTCTTCCTCTTCATCCGGAGCTTCGGGAAGGTTATCCGCCTTGTCGGCAAAAGCATCCATCCTGCTTCTGTAGATTCCGTCATCAAGTCCGACCTCGTCATAGAAAGATTCTTCTATTCTGGTGATCGTCTTTCTGAGTTCGAACATATCGTCACTGCCCGAGCTGAGCCTGAAGAACAGTTCGGTCAGATGATCGTAGAGATCGTTTCCTTCGGGCTTGAAATAGATATTGCCGAGTTCCTGCCTGAAGGTATAGTAATTGTCGAGAAGCTGGTATGCCTTTCTGGAATCGAGACTTCCTTTTCTCAGCATGCCCATGGTGACGGAAAGATCCGTAGCCACGGTCTTTCCCGTTTCGGACTGGTAAAGCTTTGCAAGTCCGGCATAATAATCCGCAAGCCAGGTATCCGAAGATTCTTCTATCAGATAAGTATCCAGCTCGGATATCTCGCTGATATCCTCTGCCTTGACGCGGAACTTTTTGCAGAGACTCTTGTACAGGTCGACATCCCTGCCAAGCTTCTGATACAGGTCGCCGGAATGGATCTCGGAGATCTGGCACTGTCCGAGAAGGCCGGTTATCTGTTTGAATAATGAACAAAGAGAAACCCTGGCAAAGTCTGAGTGCTGTGACAGGAGTTTCTCTAAAGTTTCAAGATTCGTATAGGGATAAGGAATGACAACCGTGTCGGAAACAGCTTTATAGCCGAGGAAGTGAACCTCGTTCACCACCTCGGTTATACCCATGACATCCGCACGGTCGAGCATCATGGCACCTCCGGGATAAACAGCCGCCACGCGCCCCGATATGATCAGGCCCAGTGAAGATATCGCCGAGCCTGCCTCGATTATCGTCTGTCCTCTTTTATATGTCCGGTTTTCAGCCATTTAATGTTCCATCAAGTTCCTGAGCTCTGGTTTCATTAAGTTTCTTACAAGCTTCGACAAATGCATCGACGGGAATATCATGAAGCTGTTCCTTCTGACCTCGTACGGTGACTGAAAGAGTTCCTGACTCAACCTCCTTATCACCGATGACGACGATGTAGGGGTCCTTCATCGTCTTGTAGAACTTGATCTTCTCATTCATATTCCTGTCAGCATAATCGGCTTCAACCCTGACGCCTGCTGCCTCAAGCTTGTCCTGAAGCTCTTTGGTGAAATCATTATGCTCGGGCTTGATCGGAACAAGTCCGACCTGATAGGGTGAGATCCAGAAGGGGAAAGCACCCTTGAAGTTTTCGATGATGATGCCTATGAATCTTTCGAAGGATCCGAAGATCGCTCTGTGGATAACGATGGGCTGGCTCATTGCGCCGTCCGCATCCTGATAGGTAAGTCCGAAATTGTGGGGAAGCTGGAAGTCGAGCTGGATGGTTCCGCACTGCCACTCTCTTCCGAGCGCATCCTTCATCTGAAGGTCGATCTTGGGACCGTAGAATGCTCCGTCGCCTTCATTGATCTCATATCCGCCCTCACCGTACTTCTTGTCGAGGATCTTCTTCAGAGCAGCCTCCGCTCTGTCCCAGGTCTCGATATCTCCCATGAAGTCCTCGGGTCTGGTTGAAAGCTCGGCTCTGTAGGTTACTCCGAAGGTGGAATAGATCTGGTCTGCGATCTCCATGATATCGGCGATCTCATCCTCGATCTGTGATTCCATTACGAATGTATGGTCATCGTCCTGACGGAATTCCTGTACACGGAAAAGACCGTTCATCTGACCGGATTTCTCCTTACGGTGTACGAGTCCTACCTCGTTGTAACGGATGGGAAGTTCCTTATATGAGTGGATGGTTCTCTTATATGCGTTCATCGCATTGGGACAGCTCATGGGCTTTGCAGCCATGGTGTCGTCATCCGTCTGATCGTATACGGGATCGAGGGTCACCTCCGAAACGGATCCGTCCTCCTGGGGAATCTTGGCCGTAGCTGCCACGTTGCCGAGAACACCGGGAACGATGAACATGTTATTTACATAGTGAGCCCAGTGGCCGCTGATGAGCCAGAGCTTCTTGTTGTTGATGATGGGAGTCTTGATCTCCTGATATCCGTGTCTGTCATGGATGTCTCTCCAGAATTCCATAAGAGTTCTGTAGAGTCTCCATCCTCTGGGAAGCCAGTAAGGCATTCCGGGAGCGGATTCGCTGAACATGAACAGATCGAGCTTGGGCCCGAGCTTCTTGTGGTCTCTTTCCATAGCTTCCCTGATCATATTGAGGTGTGCCTTGAGTTCATCCTTATTAGGGAATGCATAGACATAGATCCTCTGCATTACATCTCTCTTCTGGTCGCCTCTCCAATATGCCGCGGATGCGCTTCTGACCTTGAATGCAACACCCATAAGATCTCTCGAATTCTCTACATGAGGGCCCCTGCACAGATCGACATAGTCGTCGCCGGTGTAGTAGATCGTGAGCTTCTCATCTTCGGGAAGGTCGGTGATGATCTCGGTCTTGAACTTCTGGTCCTTGAACATCTCAAGGGCATCTGCCTTTGAGATCTCTTCTCTTCTCCAGTCCTCTTTTCTCTTGATTATCTCGTTCATCTTGTTTTCGATGACCTGATAATCCTCTTCCGTGACCGCACGGGGGAGAACGAAATCATAGTAGCATCCGTCGGATATCTGTGGTCCGATGGCGTACTGTACGTTTTCTTTTCCGAAGATTTCGATGACTGCTTTTGCCAGAACGTGGGCAATAGAATGACGATAGAGACTTAAAAACAATTCCTGATCCATAATACTTTTCTCCTTTCATGCGTCCTGCTACCGGCAGGAATTCGCTTAAAACAATGGGGCAAGCCTCAAAAGAAGGCTTACCCCATATTTTATAACTATTGTTAGTTAATCGCAACCTTTTATCCTTGATTTACGGCTTTTTGCGGCTGTTTTCTCCATACCTTGCGGACCTGCCTGATGAAGATGATAAGGAAGACCAGAACCGTTACCGCAAGAAACGCGTAAAGAACCGACTTCATTGTTTCGTCGGGAGTCTCCGTCACGGCATAGACTGCGGAAGCGGAGTCCGCTCTGATCTGGACATAGCTTCCCTCCGTGCTGCATGGAATCTCGGTCCATATATCATTTACTCTTTTCCATACCCGGCATTCCTTAAACGGGGCATACAGTCTCAGATCGCAGCCGGTCCCGGAGGCCTCGCCGAAATCATTTCCGGAAAAGCAGACCTCATAGATCAGCAGATCCGTATAAGCACTGTTGTCGGGAGCCTCGAATGTCATTTCGGGTGTGCGCACGGAAAGCTGATCCGAGGACCTGAACTCACCCTGGATAAGTGCCAGCGGCTTTCCGTCCGGATCCGTTTCCTCCGCCGATCTTATTACCGCAACATGGGATACATACCCGGCTTCGATAACAAGATTTCCCCTGACCGTCATTCCCGTAAGATCGGGCCAGACACCGTAGCTTCCTTCACGGTCACGTACCGCGGGAAGCGAAACCGAGTCAAGTGAGTCGCCGTAATTCATATGGCATACCTTAAGGATCGTTCCGTCCGATACAAAGGTAACCTTCAGGTCCGAAAATTCGGAAGGTATGTCCTCAAGCATCAGGACATCATCGTATCCGATCTCCTGTGCGATTCCGCTGTAGCTTATATCGTCGATGCCGTAAAAATCATCCGCAACAAAATAATTGGATGTGTAATCAGATCTGTCTATGCTCTCCGTGTCTGCGTCCCTGAGGATCTGTCCGGCCACTCCGCCGCAGACACCGCTGACATTTCCGAAGACGGGCATCGAGACACAGTTCTTTATTGCGGTGGCATAGCCTGCAACTCCGCCCACATACTGTCTTCCGGAAAGAGTGCAGAGAACATATGATGAAACAATGCTTCCCTCTGACGAGCCTGCGATACCTCCGATATGGTCTCCCTCTTCGGATGTTACCGCTCCGTAACCCCTGCAGTTCCTGATGCATCCGTGCTCGGCCTCTCCGGTTATTCCTCCTCCGCAATCGGTACGGACAATGACGATTCCCGAGTTTTCACAATCGTATATGACACTGGAGATCGCATATCCCTCTCCGGTCTTAAGATCAAACTTTCTGAGAACATTGCTCTCGATGTTTTCCGTATCGACCGAAAGGCATCCCGCAATTCCGCCGGTATTCAGATCCCCGCTTACCGTTCCGAAATTTCTGCAGGAGATCGTTCTTCCGTATAAGTCATCCGGAAGATCCATTTCGGATACATCCGAGAACAGATAATCGACTCCCTCTTCCTCGACACCGGTTATAAGGTCATCAATAAGATCGTAGGTCGCATTTATCCGGTCATTGATCGCGGTCAGATCGGCGGTAAGCTTTGTCGAATACGTATTAGATACGGCAATAAGCGAATCCGCCGCTTTTCTTATCTCATTCAGGTCACCCGTTAAGAGCTCGGTATTGGCGCTCAATGTATCGATTCCGGAATTCCAGTCCGAAACCGCACCGTTTACGGTACCGTTCAGCTCTGCTGCGGCTTCGTTCTTTTCATTATCAAGCTGCTCCCTTGCATGTTCCCCGGCCTCATCTGTCCCGTCCTTACCGTCACCGGAAAGTCCGCCCTCGATATCGGTTATAAGGTCATCGATATCGTCTCCCGTATATGAATCGAAATCCCCGATATGTTCTTCATAAGTGTTCCTTACCGAATCGGCTGCGGCACGTCCCGCGTTTTCGGCCTCGCGTTCGATCATTTTGGCCCAGTCTCTTTCCTCGATCCTGTACCTTGAATAATCCCCGGTCATTCCTTCGGCATCATCCATCGCCTTGCCGGAAACAGTCTGCAGATCGGAAACTGCGGCCTGTATGTCCGGAGTCATTCCCGATGCATCCTGAGCGGTGCGGCGTGCCATGGCATTGATCTCCGCTATCGCATCCGAAACGGACTTGCTTCTGTCGATCTCTATATAAGGTTCCTGCTGCCCCGTGATACCGCCGATGTCCTTCTTTCCGTAGACCCTTCCGTAATTGGAACAGTCATATATCACTCCGGAATGTCTTCCGCAGATGCCTCCGACATTGTATCCGACACGCTCGTATCCGACGGTCGACTCATTTCTTGAACTTACGATCAGGCCGCGTGAAAAGCCCGCTATACCGCCGGTGTCCACACCCGACTGATATGAGATAAGGGATACGTCCCCGGTGATCTCGGATATGATGTCAACCTGTCTTTCATCATTTGCCGAAACCCACTCCGGTGTGGCATTTACCGTTCCGGCATTGACGCTTCTCTTTATAACGCCGTAGTTTCTTCCGGCAACTCCACCCGTATAGTAAAATCCGCTTATGACGGCATTGTTCCTGCATCCGGTGATAAGTCCCGTATTTCCGTTTATTCCGGCTATTCCGCCGGTAGCTGTATTTCCGGACATCACTCCGGAAACACTGCAGTCGGTTATGCGTCCTTCGTTGATGCCCGCAAGGAGACCGCTTACATAGCCTTCTTCCGCGCATGAGATATCGCCGGATATGTTCAGCCTGTCGATGGTCGCCGTACTTCCGACGTATCTGAAAAATCCGCTGACATATCCCGTTCCGCCATAGGTATATCCGCTTATCGTAAATCCGTTTCCGTTAAAGTATCCGGAAAAGATAGGTATCGATGTAAACTCACTTCCCGCCAGAGAAATGTTGTTTTTAAGCACAACATATTTGTCAGCGGACCACGCTTCGTCATGGCAGCTGCGCTCAAGCTCAAGCAGGTCGTCCGCTGTGCTTATCTCTATCCTGGTATAAGAACCGGTCCGGCCTTCCGCCGCATACACGAATTCACTTCCGGCAGGAACGAAGAATACGGCCTCCAAAGGTGACATTACCGTCATAAATACCGCGGTCATTACGGATAAGATTTTTACAGAGAGATGTTTTTTCATTTTCTCACCTCCCCGGAAAGTTCTTTTGCGTCCGGCGTATCTTCCGGCAGCTCCTTCATTCCGCCCATTGTGACAACGGCTGCGATGTCTCCTTTTACAAGTGCATGCATCTCGCCGACAACATATCCGTTTATCTGACCTCTCACAATACCGTCGACCCTTACGGTTCCGAAGCCGCGGTCAAGCTTGATGGGTACGGATACCTCGAATGACGTGTGCTCTATTATCTTCTCCCCTACCATCAGGATCTGGGGAAGCACGAACATTACGAGTGCAATGGAAATAAGGGTCCCGCGTCCGAGACACTGTCCTATTCCGCATATGGTCGCATCGGATGACAGATTGCCGATCGCAAATCCGGAAAGTACCATCATCGAGCCCGATGTGATGATCGTTGGGAATGCAAAGTTCAGAGTCTCGATGCACGCCTGCTTCTTATCCATGAACTTTCGAAGTTCGGTATATCTTCCCGATATTACGATCGCATAGTCGATATTCGCACCCATCTGGATCGAGCTTACGATCAGGTATCCCATAAAGAACAGATACGAATGATGAAGCGTCGGGAAGGAGAAATTGATCCATATCGCACCCTGTATTACGAGTATGAGCAGTACCGGCATTCCCGCTGACAGGAAGGTGAAAAGAAGAACCGCCAGAACGGCCAGTATCGAAACGATGCTGACCACAAGATTGTCTCTTGAGAATGTTTTCTTAAGATCGTACTGGCTGGTCGATTCACCGGCAACGAGAACGCTGTCCTCGCCGGAATAATAACTTCCCGCGATGGAGTGCATCTCATCCAGGAACGTAAATGTCTCGTCACCCTCCTGGGGAAGGTTCAGATATACCAGTATCCTGCTGTAGTCTTCGCCCTGCAGCTGGTCCCTCGCCATCTTCATCTGTGCATTTGCGTCATCGAGAGTATTCATGAGATCGGCATCGAGGGTTACATACCCCTCTTCAACCTCGTCATGCAAAAACATCACAATGTCTATAAGGGGAACCTCATATCCGGAAAAGCCGTTGATGATCTTCGCATAATTCTCGTCATTTATCGCATATGCCATATAAAGAAGCTCAGCCACTTCGTAATCGACATTGAACAGTTCGGAGAATTCCCTTGCACTGAGTGTGTCGGTGAGCATATATCCGTCCATTGCTTCCGTATTGGCAAGTCCCTGACAATGATCGACCTCTTCCCTTGCTTCGAGAGCTCTCATCACTTCGGCTTCCTTCGTATAATCACCGGCGGGAACCATCAGTGCCACGAAATTGGAATCCCCGAATGAATTCCTTATCATCTCGTCCGCGATCTGCGACTCGTTCTTGACCGGTGTTTCTATCAGGGAATAGCCGTAAACATACGGACAGTTTTCGGAGAGATAAAATGCCCCTATGACAAGAAGAACAAATACGGGAGGAATGACAAACCTTGTAAGATGATCGAATTTGCCGATGAATGAGATCTTCGGAATGAAGCTCCTGTGCTTCGTCTTATCCATGGCTTTTCCAAATACCATGATCAGTCCGGGCATGAGAAGGAATACGGAAAAGAGCGAGAAGAAGATCGCCTTGATAAGACATATTGCCATATCCTTACCTATGCCGTACTGCATGAACATCATGGCGATAAGTCCGCCGACCGTGGTAAGCGAACTGGATGTTATCTCGGGAATCGCTTTCGAAAGCGCAACTATATCCGCTTCACGTATGCCCAGTGTCTGATGTTCTTCCTTATACCTGTTACAGAAGATGATCGCATAGTCGACAGACAGTGCGAGCTGTAACACTATCGTAACGGAATCGGATACAAAGGATATCGTACCGAGGAAGAAATTGGTTCCTGCGGCAAGAACCGCCGATGCCCCGAATGTGAGAAGAAGCACGGGAACCTCAGCATAGGTTGATGAAGTGAAGATCAGCACTGTCAGCACGACAACGACAACCAGTGCGGAGACCACCTTCATCTCCTCGGCGATCGTCTCGGCAGCCTGATCCCCCATGGAGGTGCTGACATATATATCCAGTCCTTCGAGCGAAGCCTTTATCTCTTCAAGGCCGTCCAGACATCTTTCATCATCTTCCGGATATGCAAAGGTTATTTCATACAATGCGGAAAAATTGTTGTAATGATCCGAATCGTCCCCGAATGAAACAAAGGTCACATCATCCCTTGCGGAGATATCGTCACAGATCGACTCAGCCTCATCATAGGTGATGTTGGTCACCATCAGGGAGGCACTTCCGTATGTGATGAACTGATCGTTCATCAGAGCGATTCCACGGCTTGTTTCCGAAGAATCCGGCAGATATGCGGCAAGATCGTTTTCCACCTTGACCCATTTGGACGCTATGGCACTGAAGATAAGTGCTATGCCTATCAACAGAAAGAACAGGTTTCTCCTGTCAACTATAAAGGTGGCAACCTTCAGCATTACCGAGTTGCCACCTTCGTTTTTCTTATTATTTTCCGAACTGCTCATTTCTGACTTCCCTTTAGATGCCTTAAGTCGCACAACACACTGTACGGCTTCTAAAAGACATACCAACTAAAAAAACCTTGGCTGTAACAGTCATATTTATAAACGACTACGTATTATAGCACTTTTAGCAAAAATTGATCAGTTTTTTTGGCTCAGGCAGCCGATTCCGGAAACCAAAAAAATCTGCCCGGCTTTTCGGGCAGATTTTATCAGTATTCTTCGAAAACTTGATAAATAAAAAATTTTAGATAAAGTGACTCGGGACACCCCATAAGATAGGGGTGATCGGGTGACTGCATACGGTATTCGACAAGTCTGAGTCTCTTTCTTGCTCCCTTAGCCGCTTCCATAATGGTCTTCTCCAGAAGCTCGGGTGTCATGAAATGCGAGCATGAACACGTGCAGAGGAATCCGCCGGGACGCACCAGTTTCATTCCCTTGATATTGATCTCGCGATACCCCTTTACCGCATTCTTCGTCGCCTGTCTCGACTTCGTAAATGCGGGAGGATCGAGGATCACGACATCATAGCTCTCACCCTTTGCGACAAGCTCCGGAAGCAGGTCGAACACATCGGCACATGAAAACTTCACCCTGTCTTCGAGACCGTTAAGCTTTGCATTTTCCCTCGCCTGCTCCACCGCAAGTTCGGAAGCATCTACGCCGAGTACACTCTGCGCACCCGCAAGTCCCGCATTAAGCGCAAAGGAACCCGTATGCGTAAAACAGTCGAGAACCTTCTTTCCCTTGCAGAGCTTTGCGACCGCAGCCCTGTTGTATTTCTGGTCAAGGAAGAATCCTGTCTTCTGGCCATCTTCTATATTGACTCTGTACTTTACTCCGTTTTCACAGATCAAGGCATCCGTATCGAAAGGCTCTCCGATAAATCCCTTTACCTTTTCGAGACCTTCGAGTTTTCTGACAGATGCGTCACTTCTTTCATAGATTCCCCTGACCGTGATTCCGTCTTCCGCAAGAACCTTCTTAAGGATGTCGCAGATAAGTTCCTTATGCCTCTCCATTCCGAGAGTTTCGCACTCGGCAACGAGTACATCCCCGAACTTATCAACCACAAGTCCGGGGAAATAATCTGCTTCCGAAAAGATCAGTCTGCAGCAGGATGTGTCGACAATGGCTTTGCGGTACTCCCAGGCATCCCTTACACGTTTTTCCCAGAATGCTTCGTCAATGGGATCGTCATGATATCTTTCAAGCATTCTGATACGAATGGTGCTGTTGGGATTGATATATCCTTTGCCCAGTCTGTATCCGTCGAAATCGTGAACGTCCACAATATCTCCGGGCTCAAATGCCCCTTCCGTGCGGTCGATCTCGTTATCATATATCCAGAGTCCGCCGCTCTTTAAGTAGCGGCCTCCTCCCTTTTTCAGAATAACCTCTGCCATCCTTATCACTTTCCGTACTTTTTCATTTCCTTGATGAAGCTCTTTGCGATATCGCTGAGCTTCGCATCGCTTCTCTTTATATATCCGATCGTCATCTTCTCGTCGCTTTCGAGAGGAACCGCCGCATATCCCGTTCCGTTGAGTTTCTTGCAGATAACGCCGCTGCAAAGGGTATAGGCATTGAGTAGTGTCATCATGTTGAGAGCAGTGGCGCGGTCATTGACATGGATGATCTTCTTGTAGGGATATGTGCTGAGCACTTCCTCCGCATAATAGAAGGAATTCTTTTCACCCTGGTCAAAGGAAAGACAGGGATAATCGTCAAGCTCCTTGAATGATATCTTCTTCTTTTTCGCGAGCGGATGGGATGCGCCGAGATATACATAAGTGTCACACGAGAACAGCTCGGTGAAAACAAGATTGTTCTCCTTGAAATCATTCTCGAGGATCTGTCTGTTGAAATCATTCAGGTAAAGTATTCCGAGCTCACTTCTCTGATTCTTGACATTGGAAATGATCTCGTGGGTTCTCGTTTCATAGATCGCAAAATCGAATTCGTCGATGCCTGCCTTGAGTACCGCATTGGAGAAGGCTTCGACCGCGAAGGTGTAATGCTGTGCGGAAACGTAGAACTTCTTTTCCGAAACGCCCCTGCCCTGGTAACGGTCCTCCATCAGCGAATACTGATCGAGTATCTGCCTGACATAACCGAGGAATTCACTTCCTTCCGTCGTAAGCTCTATGCCGCGGTTGCTCCTGCGAAATACGGTAATGCCGATCTCATCCTCGAGATCCTTGATCGCCTGGGATAAACTGGGCTGCGACATAAAGAGATTCTTGGCGGCTTCATTCATGGAACCGCGCTCCGCTATCTCTATTACATATTTCATCTGCTGAAGCGTCATAGGCTTACCTCCCGGGCATTTTGCATGTAGCTGTTACAAGACCAAATGATACCATACCATTATCAGAAAAATCTATAGCAAAAACCCGCAGGACATGTCCGCCCTGCGGGTCAGTACAGTTATTTACTTCAGGATCATCCCATTACGACTTCAACCTTAACGGTCTTCTTGGATGCGTCATAAGGAATTACGGTTCCTTCTACCTGAGCTCCGTCAACGATGAGCTGCTTAACGCCCTTCTGAACGCCGTTCTGCTTAACGGTGATATCGTACTCAACTCCCCTGTAGACTCTCTTTACGCTGAAGTCGCCGAAGTCTGCGGGTACGCAGGGATCGACTGAAAGTCCCTTGAGAGTGGGATATACTCCGAGGATGTACTGGGAGATGTTAACGAAGGTCCATGCTGCGGTTCCGGTGAGCCAGCTGTTCTTGCCTTCGCCGTGGAACTTCGCATCTGCGCCTGCTACCATCTGGCAGTAGATATAAGGCTCTGTTCTGTGGATCTCGCTGATCTCCTCGGTGTATGCGGGGCAGGTCTTCTTATAAACTTCAAATGCCCTGTCGCCTCTTCCGATAACGGTCTCAGCGATGGAAACCCAGGGATTGTTGTGGCAGAAGATACCTGCGTTCTCCTTATACCCGGGGGGATATGAGGAAACTTCGCCGAGTTCTTCGTGATAAACGGTATATGCGGGCTGAAGGATCATTACACCGTACTTGGTATCGAGCTTAGCCTTTACGGAATCAAGTGCCTTCTGTGCCTGTCCGGTCTCCTTGCCTACACCTGCAAGTACGCAGAAGCCCTGGGGCTCAATGTAGATCTGGCCTTCTTCGCAGTCCTTGCTTCCTACCTTGCCGCCGTAAGAATCATATGCTCTTACGAACCATTCGCCGTCCCATCCGGCGCCCGAATCGAGAAGGATCTCGGTCATTTCGGCAACCGATGCGCGAACCTTGGCTGCTTCATCGGTAAGTCCCTTGAGATCGCAGATGTCCGCATATTCGTTACCGTACTTTACGAACATACCGCCGATGAATACGGACTCCGCAACAGGTCCCTCACTGGGGCCGAAGGTCTGGAAGGATTCACCGGGCTGGGTTGAATGGCAGTTGAGGTTCAGGCAGTCATTCCAGTCCGCTCTTCCGATAAGAGGAAGTCTGTGAGGTCCTCTGTGTGTATCGACATATCCGAATGATCTGCGGAGATGCTCCATAAGAGTCTCTGCAACGGATTCATCATTGTCAAAAGGAACCATTTCGTCAAGGATGGTCGTATCACCGGTCTCCCTGATGTATGCGCTTGTTCCTGCGATGAGCCATAAAGGATCGTCTCCGAATCCGGAACCGATGTCCGAGTTGCCCTTCTTGGTAAGAGGCTGGTACTGGTGATAAGCTCTTCCGTCCTGGAACTGGGTGGAAGCGATGTCGATGATCCTCTCACGTGCCCTGTCGGGAATGAGATGTACGAATCCGAGAAGATCCTGGCAGGAATCCCTGAAGCCCATTCCTCTTCCGATACCGGACTCATAATATGAAGCCGATCTGGACATATTGAAAGTTACCATGCACTGGTACTGGTTCCAGATATTGACCATACGGTTGACCTTGTCGTTGGACGAATCAACGGTATAGATGTTAAGAAGCTTATCCCACTGATCGTTCAGCTCTGCGAAAGCGGCATCAACCTTAGCGTCGGTGTCGTACTTGGCAAGGAGAGCCTCTGCGGGCTTCTTGTTGATGACATTGTGGGACTCCCACTTATCCTCTACGGGATTCTCGATATAACCGAGAACAAATACATAGGACTTGCTCTCTCCGGGCTTAAGGGTCACATCAAGCTGGTGAGCTGCGATGGGGCTCCATCCGGATGCCATTGAATTTGTGAGCTTTCCGTTAAGGACAGCTTCGGGATCACCTGCATAGTGGTAAAGTCCGAGGAATGAATCCCTTGCGGTATCGAATGCGGTGATGGGAGCATTTACGGAATATACGGCATAGTGATTCCTGCGCTCTCTGTACTCGGTCTTGTGATAGATGGCGGAACCCTTTACCTCAACTTCACCGGTGGAGAAATTTCTCTGGAAGTTTCTGCTGTCGTCATCCGCATTCCAGAGACACCACTCAACATAAGAGAAAATGCTGATGCTCTTTTCGGCGGAAGAATCATTGGTAACGACAAGCCTGGATACTTCGCAGTTATCATTTACGGGAACGAAGGTAAGAACATCGGCCCTGACACCGTTCTTAACACCCTTGAACTTGCTGTATCCGATACCGTGGCGGCACTCATACTCGTCAAGATCGGTCTGGGTCGGCTTCCAGCCGGGATTCCATACGGTATCTCCGTCCTTGATGTAGAAATATTTTCCGTTGATGTCCATGGGAACATCGTTGTAACGATATCTTGTAAGCCTGAGAAGCTTGGCATCCTTATAGAAGGTATAGCCTCCGCAGGTGTTTGAGATCAGCGAAAAGAATTCCTTGCTCCCCAGGTAATTGATCCAGGGCAGAGGAGTCTTCGGGGTCTCAATGACATACTCTCTGTGCTCGTCATCAAAATGGCCGAATTTCATATTGACTTCTCCTTTAGAATAAATTGATTGGGTTTATTGAAGGACACAAATTAATGTGTCTTATCAAACATTCTGAATTTTGGCAACGGATCCGCCTTCGTAGATTCTTCCCTTTACCACGATCTTCTCAGGTTTCGTCTCTGAGGGATTTTCAATGAGTGAGATAAGTTTCTGGGCTGCTGTCTCACCGATGAGTTCCGTTGGCTGTCTGAGGGTTGTAAGAGATGGCGTAAGATGTCTGCCGACTCTGATACCGTCGTATCCCACTATGGAAATATCTTTAGGAATCTCAAGTCCCGCTTCCTTGATGGCTGCAATTCCACCTAAGGATGAGAAATCGTCGGGGTAAAGAATGCAGGTGGGACGATCCTTTAGAGCAAGAAGTTTCTCTGTAGCCTTTCTTGAATTCTCGGTCTTTCTGTATTCCGCTATGGGCATATACTCTTCGGGAACGGTCAGTCCCAGGCTTTCCATGGTCTCCCTAAAGGCCCCTACACGATCCTTTGTAACTTCACTGTCATTTCCGTCGTGAACATAAGCGATCTTTCTGTGTCCCATCTTCACGCAGTAGAGCACAAGCTCCCTGATTCCGGTAATGTTGTCCGAAACTACCGACATCCTGTTTTGAAAGGTGTAGTCAATGCTGACTATGGGAATATCACTCTCTGCCAGTTCAATGATCTCCGGATCATGGAAATCCATACAGGCGATAAGGACACCGTCAAATGAACGGTATCTGGCATGGGCAAGATAGCTCATATCAACGGCATTACTGGATGATAATCCTCTGTTGATGAAGGTGATATCATAACCCTTTGAATCGGCTATATGCTTGAATCTGTCCAGCAGAAGTGCGAAGAATTCGTTGGTCAGACCGTTATGAGCCTCATCAACAAAAAGCACGCCGATATTATTGGATCTGTGAGTTCGCAGGACTTTTGCGGCGGAATTGGGCTGATATCCCATTCTTTCAGCAGCCTTTTTG
>JAEEGH010002442.1_pt1 | contig 50346 bp, 42 predicted proteins | sample 9134181 | NCBI WGS metagenome assembly JAEEGH01 (sample SAMN16246544, study PRJNA631951) | gut metagenome | biome: gut microbiome; feature: rumen; material: DP-attached | host: Bos | place: Iran: Karaj | collected 2018-10
TGGCAAAAGAAAAAAAGCAGGAGCTTACAACTAAGTATCCGGCGCCCTTTATCAATGACGCTATAGATTTTAAAGAATATATGTCTGTAGAGTCAGAGGCTGCAGTCGCCATTAAGTCCGGAGTCAGTGCAGTTCATGATCTCTCAAATGGCGGAGTTTTTGCAGCTCTTTGGGAAATGGGAGAACGCGCAGGCTGTGGACTAAAAGTAAATTTGAAGAGTATACCTTTGAGGCAGGAAACAGTTGAGATCTGCGAGTTTTTTGAGATAAATCCTTATCAGCTTTTATCAGGTGGGGCACTTCTTTTTGCCACAGATGACGGAGAAAAGCTTGTAGATGATCTTAAGAATGCGGGAATCCCCGCTTCTGTCATAGGTTTTTTGCAGGAAGGTAATAGAAAAGATATAATTAACGAAGATGAATCAAGGTTTTTGGAGATGCCACAGGCAGATGAGATCCATAAAATCCTTGGATAAAGATAATTTGGAGGAGCTTTTTGTTTATGAATACCAGAGAAGAGATATTAAGCATTATTGAGAAAAACAGCCGCATTGATGTACATGAACTCAGTGTTCTTCTGGGGGCGGAAGAGGTACTTGTTGCCAATGAGCTGAAAGCTCTTGAAGATGAGGGAGTTATCTGCGGATATCACTCAATGATCGATTGGTCTAAAACCAGCATAGAAAAGGTCAATGCCCTTATAGAGGTTAAGGTCACACCTACAAGAGGACAGGGCTTTGATAATATTGCTGAAAGAATTTACAAATACCCTGAGGTTACAAGCGTTTATCTTATGAGTGGCGGCTTTGACCTTATGGTTATAGTTGAAGGCAAGTCTCTATTGGAGGTTGCAGGCTTTGTAAACAACAAGCTTGCTACTTTGGACAACGTGCTTAGTACAGCGACACACTTCATTCTTAAGAAATATAAGGATCACGGAACTATTTTGACTAAAAAGTACGAAGACACAAGGGAGATCATTACACCATGAGAAATCCAATAGGAAAAAAGGTAGTAGACATCAAGCCTTCGGGAATCAGAAAGTTTTTTGACATTGTTCAGGAGACTGAGGGCGCTATATCTCTTGGTGTGGGCGAGCCTGATTTTGATACTCCATGGCACATAAGAGATGAGGGTATTTATTCCCTCGAAAAAGGAAGGACTTTCTATACATCCAACTCCGGACTTAAGGAGCTTAGACAGGAAGTTTCAAACTATATCAAAAGAACACAGGATGTAACTTATGATCCGATAAAAGAGATCTTCATTACAGTAGGTGGATCTGAGGCAATTGATCTGGCTCTTAGAGCTATGGTAGATCCGGGGGACGAAGTCCTTATTCCACAGCCAAGCTATGTTTCCTATGAGCCTTGCGCTATTTTGGCTGATGCCGTTCCTGTGATCATAGAGTTAAAAGAGGAAAACCAGTTCAGACTTACTGCAGAGGAAGTACTTGAGAAGGTTACTGACAAGACTAAGATCCTGGTTCTTCCATTCCCAAACAACCCAACAGGTGCAGTAATGGGAAAAGAAGACCTTGAAGCTATCGCAAAGGTTGTTATAGAAAAAGATCTTTTTGTTATCTCCGATGAGATATACAGCGAGCTTACTTACAATGGCAAGCATGTTTCAATTGTATCTCTCCCTGGAATGAAAGAGAGAACAATTCTTATCAACGGCTTCTCCAAGGCCTATGCCATGACCGGTTGGAGACTTGGATACGCATGCGGACCGGAGGAGATCATGAAGCAGATGGTAAAGATACATCAGTTTGCCATCATGTGTGCTCCTACAACCAGCCAGTACGCTGCAGTTGAGGCCCTTAAAAACGGTGATGAAGATGTAAGGATCATGCGTGAGGAATACAATCACAGAAGAAGATATCTTCTCAATGAGTTCAAGAGACTTGGACTTCCTTGCTTTGAGCCTTTTGGAGCTTTTTACGTATTCCCATCCATAAAGAAGTTTGGAATGAGCAGCGATGAATTCTGTACAAGACTTCTTAAAGAGGAGAAGCTTGCTGTAGTTCCGGGAACCGCTTTTGGTGACTGCGGCGAAGGATTTATTCGTATTTCCTATGCGTATTCTTTAGATAATTTAAAAATGGCTATGGAAAGGTTAGAACGTTTCCTAAAGAAAATTTGATTATTTCTAAAATATTTCAACGCAATCTAAAATATTCGTTGACATGAAAATGCTCAGACTCTACAATTAATATAATAAAATATTTTAATTTGGAGTAAACATGAGCAAGAATAGTGAACTGAAATATAATGAACCATGGATAATGCAAAGAGCAGATCCGTATGTTTACAGGCATGTCGACGGAACCTACTATTTTACAGCATCTGTTCCGGCTTATGACAAGATAATCCTTAGAAGATCTGATAGTCTGTCCGGGCTAAAGGATGCTGAAGAAATCGAAATATGGCATATGCACGAAAGCGGAGTAATGGGTGCCCATATCTGGGCACCTGAGCTCCATTTTATTGATGGCGCGTGGTACATCTATTTTTCTGCCGGCAACAAGGAAGATAAATGGAAGATCAGGCCATACATTCTACAGTGCAAGGATGCCGATCCCATTACAGGAAAATGGAATGAACTTGGTAAGATACAGAGGGCAGATGGAGATGAATTCTCTTTTGAAGCCTTTTCTCTTGATGCAACTGTATTTGAGAATAAAGGCGATTATTACTATGTCTGGGCTGAGAAAGTCGGCGTTGGCAAACAGATAAGTAACCTTTATATCGCAAGAATGGAGACTCCCTGGAAGCTTGCAACTGTGCAGGTTTTACTTACAACTCCTGACTATGACTGGGAGAGAGTTGGATTCTGGGTTAATGAGGGCCCGGCTGTCATTAAAAGAAATGGCAGGATCTTTTTGACATATTCTGCCAGTGACACAGGCGAGGCATATTGCATGGGAATGCTCACTGCATCTGAAGAAGACGACCTTCTTGACCCAAGAGTCTGGGAAAAAGAGAGATATCCAATCCTAAAGTCAGATGAGAAAAGAGGTATTTTTGGCCCTGGACATAACAGCTTTACTGTTGATGACAAGGGCAGGGATATCTGTGTTTTTCATGCCAGAAATGAAAAGGTAATTGAGGGTGATCCCCTTTATAATCCGGGAAGACACGCAAGACTGATGCCTGTTATGTGGAACGATGAAGGAAAGCCTGTTTTGTCTTACGAAAATGGTGAACAAGAATGAATAGAAGAGTAGTTAAAATGGCTATAGCGGCGGCTTTAAGCCTTGTGACATTATCATGCGCATCCTGTGGACAGGCTGCTGACAGGGGGATTCCGGAAGAGATGCCTATAGAGAATATAAATACCGGTTCAGTTAATACAGGAGGGTCTCTTCATGATCCGCAGATCATAATCGGAGAAGACGGAACATATTACTGCTATGGAACACATATGACGGCAGCAACCTCCACTGACCTTATAAAATGGAATACCTGGGCTGATGGTGTAAATGGCTCAAATAAGATCTTTGATAATCTAATTGCAGAGCCTTTTGATGCTTTTTCTTTTGTTGGAAAAAATGAGCAGAATGGTTATTCTGTCTGGGCTCCAAGTGTTATTTATAACAAGGCCACAGGAAAGTATATGATGTATTTTTGTACTACATCATCCTACATTAAGTCCAATATAGTAATAGCTACAGCAGATGATATAGGCGGTCCCTATCACTATGAGAAGACTATTATCTATTCAGGATTTACCAAGCCTGATCTGGAGCTTACCAATTATACAGACATCATGGGAGATGATATAAACGTAAGGAGCAGGTATATATCAGGTGGAGCTTATAATAACCAGCTTTGGCCTAATGCTATTGATCCCGCTATGTTTTACGATGAGAATGACAAGCTCTGGATGGTATATGGCTCATGGTCTGGTGGAATTTTTCTTTTGGAGCTTGATGAACAGACAGGTGAACCAATTCACCCTGAGACCAATGACGATGAAGGCATTGATGCCTATTTTGGCAAAAGACTTGTTGGCGGTTTCCACCACCCTATAGAAGGGCCATATATTCATTATGATAAAGCTGCAGGTTATTATTATCTCTTTTTATCCTATGGAAATCTTCAGATGGAGGGCGGATATCAGATCAGAGTATTCAGATCAAAGAATCCTGACGGACCATATGAGGATGCAACAGGCGCAACCCTTGGGATAAAAGATGACCTGAATAATTACAGCAGTTATGGCGTTAAGCTGATGGGAAATTACACCCTGCCAAGCCTTAACGTTACTTACATGGCTCCTGGCGGACAATCAACATTTGTAGATGGAGATGGAAAACTTTACATAGTTTATCACCAGAGATTTAAGGAAAGCGGTGAATATCATGCGGTGAGAGTTCATCATATGGCGATGAACGAAGATGGATGGCCGTGTATATTCCCTTTTGCTACAAATGGGGAAGCGCTCTCTGAGGAGGGATATACAACTGATTCTGTTTCTGGGACATTTTATGTTGTAGATCACGGACTGGAGGTTAATAATATCGTCAACGAGCCGGTTGAGTGTCAGTTTAAAGACGGGAATATAAGCGGCGGAATAACAGGAACTTATACCGTAAATGAAAAAACTAATTTCATTACAATTGAGTCAGAAGATGCTACATATCATGGTATAATGGTAAGGATGAGTGACGAGGCGGGAAACGATACGTTTTGTATAAGCGCTGTGGGCGATAATGATCACTCAATCTGGTGTGTGCAATATCTTGAAAATACCACTGAGTAATTATGAAAGAGAGTGTTTAAAATGTTACAGATTAGATCGATTGATGAAGGATTGGAGCTCTTTAAGGCTCTTGGATCTGATATAAGGGCAGAGATAATAAAGATTCTTCTTAATGAAGGCCCATTGAACATGAATGATCTGGCGAGCAGGCTCGGAATTACAAACGGAGCCCTTACCAGCCATATAAAAAAGCTTGAGGAATGTGGAGTTGTAACTGTATCTTCCGAAGCTCCAGGACACGGCAATCAGAAAGTTTGCTCCGTCCATTTGGATAAGATCCTTATAGAGCTTCAGGACAAGCCACAGGATGAAAATATCTACACTACAGATATCAAGGTTGGTCTTTTCTCTGATTACTCAGTATATCCAACATGCGGTCTTGCCAATTCAAGCAGACTTATAGGTGAAGTAGATGATACCAGATATTTTGCTCATCCCGACAGATTTGAGGCAGATATACTCTGGTTTACAAAGGGGTATGTGGAGTATCTTATTCCTAATTTTGTTCCAGCCAATCAGAAGATTGATGAGATATGTATTTCTGCTGAACTTAGCTCAGAAGCACCTGGAGTTAACAATGTGTGGCCATCAGATATTTACTTCTATCTGAATGAGACTCTTTTGGGAACATGGACATCTCCCGGAGATTTTGGAGATGTTAAAGGAATATTTACACCGGACTGGTGGTTCCCTAACTGGAATCAGTATGGAATGCTTAAGATGCTGGTGATCAACCACAAAGGAACATTCATTGATGGACTTAAGATATCCGATGTGACTATTGATCAGTTCAAACTAAGCTCAAAGAGCCCGCTTAAACTTAAACTTGAAGTTCCTGATAATGCTGAACATGTAGGAGGACTTACAATATTTGGTAAGGGCTTTGGAAACTACAATCAGGATATAAATGTTAAGCTTGCCTATAGCGCTATAGAGCAGTAAAAGAGATAATAAAAACGCAATATAAAAGATGCCGGTCATGTAGAGATCGGCATCTTTTTATTGCATCTGACAAAAGCTATTTATTTGATTCCGCTGATGGCGATTGACTGGATTATCATTCTCTGGAACAGGAAGAACAGTACCAGAGTTGGCAGCATTGCAATAACGGAAGCCGCCATGATAAGCGCGTAGTCGCTCTGTATTGCGTAGTAAGAGTTGAATGAGCGGATAACTACCTGAAGTGTCCAGTTCTTTTCACTTCTAAGGAAAATTGTTGGAGCAAGGTAATCATTCCATATTCCCATAAACCAGAGCATAAGCTGTGTTCCAAGGGCTCCCTTCATAAGAGGAAGAAAGATCTTGTAATAAATCTTAAAGTAGTTACAGCCATCAATCTTGGCAGCGTCCATAAGGTCTGATGGTATGCTGTAAAGATTCTGTCTTAAGAAGAATATCATGCTCACATTGCCAAAGCATCCCGGAATGATAAGCGGTGCAAGAGAGTTGGTCCAGTGAAGCTTGGTAAAAAGAACATACTGAGGAATCATTACAACGGCGAAAGGAATCATAATAGTGGCAAGGAGTGCCAGGAATAATATGTTCTTTCCTCTAAATTCCATTTTTGCAAAAGCAAATGCTGCCAGGGATGAAGTAAATCCACCTATCAGCAGAACAGGAACTTCAACCTTTATAGTATTGAATATACCTGTGATAAACTGTCCCTTCTTTAGGACCTCAGAGTATTTTCCTATGAGGATCGGATCCGGGAAAAGAGTTAGAGATCCGGACAGAATCTGATTCTTTGTCATAAATGATGTAGCGACCATGTATACCAGAGGGAAAACCATAGTCAGGGCGAAAAGAAACAGGATGATGAAGATGATCATGTTAAAAATCCGTTCCTTGGGAGTTGTGACGCGGTCTGTCTGGTAGTCTTTTTTGCCGGCTTTATTTTTGAATAATGCAGCTGTATCCATTTTCACACCTCCTTAGTCTATAGTTTTTACCCATTTATCCTGGCCCCAGAAGTTGATGGCCGTGATAATGAATATGATGATCGCAAGAATTACTGCAACGGCACTACCATAGCCAAGCTGTCCGTTTGTGAAGGCTTTTTCATACAGATAGAACACAACGGTTGCTGAGCTGTAGTTTGGTCCGCCGCTTGGAGTCATAACCTGAACTTCTACAAATACCTGGAAACCACCGATAAGTGATGTGATAAGCACGTAGAAAGTAACTGGGGATAAAAGAGGAAGCGTGATATTCCTGAATTTTTCCCATCCGTTTGCTCCGTCTATCATGGCAGCTTCATAGTAGTCCTGAGGGATATTCTGAAGTCCTGCGAGATAAAGGATGACTGTACCGCCAAGGCCTTTCCAGACCATGAAGATGATGAGGGATACTTTTACCATCTGTTCATCACCAAGCCAGTTAGGACCATGCATTCCGGTAAGAAGCTTATAAATACCGTTTAAGAGACCGTAATCATAGTTAAATACCCATGCCCACAGGATTGAAACGGCTACAAGTGAAGAAACAACAGGGACATAGTACATTGTAGTGAGGAATCTTTTTCCCGGAATCTTTCTGTTAAGTCCCATGGCAATAAGGATTCCAAGTATCATTCCGATGGGGATACCGATCATGTAGATAATGGTTGTTCCCATTGATTTCCAAAACTTTACATCTGAAAAGATTTTTATGTAGTTCTGAAGTCCGACAATATTTCCCCACAGAGAGTTGATGCCGGTCCATTTGCTTGTACTGGCGATTACTGCAAATACGATTGGATATGCCATGAAAAGCATAAATCCAATGAATGGAGGGGCGATAAAGAGCCATGCCCAGCGTTCCTCTCTTTTTGCAATGGCGGATCTTTGAACTTTAACTTTGTTTTTTGCCATATCTTGCTCCGATTTGAAACTTAAAGCCCCTCAGCAAAGTGCTTTGAGGGGCTTTGTTTGATTGTTTATTGAGTATTGCCCGTATTATTTTGTTGCAGAATTCTGAAGTTCTATAGCTTCATCAAGAGCTGCCTGCATTTCAGGCTCTACCTGGTTGAGATAATCCTGAACAGAGATATCACCATTTTTGATGTTGAATACACCTGACCAGAAAGGAGTGAACCACTCTGCATTGTATGTGTAATCTGTTTCCTGAAGGGCTGCTTCGTAGTGGTCATTGCCGTCAAAGTATCCGAAGATAACATCTACGTTTGAAGCATAAGGAACAGTTCCGTTTGCTACAGCATCCTTGAATTCGCCATAAGCAAGATCAACGATGTTTGGAAGCTGGATAGAAGCACCTGATGTGATGCCTGAAACCTCTCTCTGTCCATCTGGATCTGTTGAAAGCTTAGCAACAAGTTCTGCGCAAAGGTCAGGATACTTTGTTGTTGCAGATACGCAGTATCCAACAGAACCCATCCATGTGTGGCTCTTGCCATCACCTGAAGGTCCAACAGGCCATCCGCAAAGGTTCCACTTATAAGGGAAAGTAGCATCATCCATGAATGCTGCAACATCCCATGTACCGCAGGCATAGAATGCAACCTGGCCATCAAGCCATCTCTGATATCCGCCAAGGGCTGTATCCTGCTCAACAGAAGGTGTAAGACCGTTCTTTGTAAGGTCTGTATAGAATGTAAGAGCTTCTGTAAGCTGAGGGTTGTTAGCTACGTTAACTTTTGTCATATCGTCGTTTAAGAACTTAACGCCGTTAGAATAAAGGTAAGGAGTCATACCGAACTGGTCTGCATTTGCAACACCCCACTGATCGATCTCGCCGTCTCCGTCCTTATCAATTGTAAGAGCCTTGCAGACTTCGATGAACTCATCATATGTGTAAGGCTTCTCAGGATCAGGATACTCAAGTCCTGCTGCATCGAAAAGATCCTGGTTGTATGCAAAAGCAAAGCATGAAAGATCCTTAGGGAAAGCATAGAGAGAACCACTTCCGATGTTGGTTCCGTCATATCTGTAAATTTCCTGAGTTGTTCCCCAGATGCTCTTTATTGTTGCATCATCAACATAGTCATCAAGAGGAAGAACATAACCATTATCAACATATGAACGAACTGCTGCAGGTCCAACATAGAATACATCAGGCATATCTCCGGCAGTCATGTTGGCGATCATCTTTTGGTTGTATTCATCCTGTGTTGTTACTTCAAATACAACTTCTTTTACCTGATCCTTGTGATCTGCAACGAACTGGTCAATAAGCTTCTGGTAGATAGCTTTTTCATGCTCCTGCATGTAGAGGAATACATGAATTGTCTGGTCACCTTCACCTGTAACAGTTTCTGTTGTAGATTCGGACTGTGTTTCAGCAGCTCCTGAATCAGTAGCAGTCTGTGTGTCGGCGGTAGCTTCACCAGCTTCTTCAACTGTGGTAGTGGAACATCCAGTAAGGACACCGGCTCCCATGAGTCCGGCTAAGATAATACTTAGAACTTTCTTTTTCATAGTCAATCCTCCTAAAAAAATTGTACATACGAACATCTCTTTGTGACAATTTTACAAAGAGGAGGATTGACAGTCAATAGATATTTTAGATTAATCTTAAATATTTTAAATATTTGTCGTTTTATACAAAAAACTAAAGTTTTTTTTGTTAACCTATAAAAGAAGTTTACTCTATTTTGGTAGAGTAGATATTGGACTCAAAGAACTTATTAAAGCCCTGCCAGCCGGGAGTAGTGATGTTTCCAAGGATCTCAGTGAAGGTTTCTATCTTAGCATCTGTGTTGTCAGCAAGGTTAAGTGCGACAGCTTCAATGATGGCAGGTTTCTTTGGAGAACCATATTCAAGCTCGCCGTGGTGAGCAAGTATGCAGTGCTGAAGTTCCTGCTTGAGAATAACAGGGAAGCCTTCGATTCCGCGGATCTTTTCTCCAACCATCTCGGTTCCCATTACAATATGACCAAGGAACTGGCCTTCGTCAGTGTAGTCATTTACCGGGTAGAGACTGAGTTCTTTTGTCTTACCGATATCATGGCAGATGGCAGCTGTTAAAAGAAGGTCTCTGTTAAGAGCCGGATATGCTGTGCAGTAGAAGTTACAGAGCTTTGTTACGCTGAGTGTGTGCTCTAAAAGTCCGCCGATGAAGCTGTGATGCACAGTTTTGGCAGCGCTGGATTTTCTGAAAGCTGTGATGAAAGCTTCATCCTGAATAAAGAATTCTTCCAGAAGCTTTTTGAGATATGGATTTCCAATAGTTCCGATTATTCCAAGGAGTTCTTTGTACATAACATCGATGTCCTTGGAAGAAACAGGAAGGTAGAGAGCTGGATCATACTCGCCTTCGTGGCATTTTCTGGCTCTTTTTACATTGATCTGGAGAGCTCCGTTAAAGCTTGTTACTTCCCCGAATACATCGATGTAATCTGTGTCGTCAAATTCGTCTATTCCGTCGCTGTTTGGCTCCCAGATCTTGGCATCGATAGTGCCTGTCTTGTCCTGGAGAGTTACAGAGTAGTACTCTTTTCCGTTTTTGGTTGTTGCGCTGAGCTTGTGCTTGCACATGTAGATGTCCGCAATGCGGTCACCGGGGGTTAGATCTTTGATGAACTTCATTAAAAAAACCTCATTTCTAATATTAAATCTATTTAGTTGTAGAGCTTGACATTGTTGCTTCTATCTCAAGTTCTATGTACTCATTAGGTGCCTGTCGCATGATCGTAATTGATATTACATCATCAGGGGAACAGCTCGCAAGCCTTGTTATAAGGTGGTCATAGGTGTTGATATCATAACCGTTAAAAGAAGTGATGATATCGCCGCTTTGAAGACCGGCTCTCATGGCAGGAGATCCCATCTCGGTGCTTGATATGTAAGCTCCCGAAGGGAGATTTTGTGTATTCTGCATCTCGAGTGGAACTGTTGCGCCGTGGATTCCAAGATATGGTCTTGGCCTTGCGTTTGAAAGGTCTTCAATAAGTGGTTTTAGTTCAGTTATTCCAATGCCGCAGATCTGATTGCTCATACCTGTAGAATTGTGGGATGTATCTATTATTCCGATGACTTGTCCCTTTAAATTTATGAGAACACCGGTAGCATCGCTGCTTCCGTAGATATCGGTAGTGATCAGCTTATAGCAGGAATCTACAAGATTCATGGGACTCTTTTCTGAAGTGACAATTCCATAAGCTATTGAGTCCTGGATCCCTATAGGGCTGCCAACAGCAATAACAGGAGAACCGGTCAGGCTTCCGGCGCTGGAACTTCCAAGCTCTGCAGGAGAAATTGTCTGCCTTGTGCCCTCTGCAAGCTGTGTTCTGCGAACAGTAAGCACGCACTGCCCTGTAATGGTGTCGATAAGACTGATCTCAGCAGTTGCGGTAGCTCCATCACAGAAAGTTACACCGATTGACTCAGCATCGGACACAGATGCTGAAGGAACAAGAACATAAAGATTTGTGCCGTTGTCAGCAACTATGAGTCCGGAGGTGGAACCTTTTGTCTCATAGGAATCCGTAAACCAGTTGGAGTCGCTTGATATAGAAGTTACCTTTACGATGTTTTTTTCTACCTGAGTGGTAACCTTGCGAAGGGAAGTGATCATTTTTTCATAGTCGTAAGCGTCAAAAGAATAGGAGGCAATTGCCTGATCGATCTGATCCTTCTGACTCTCCTCTAGGCTTAAAGCTTCACTTGCGGCTATCTGATTGTCATCTGCAAACATTTCCTCAGGAGTCAGTTCTTCGCTTGGCTTTTCCTCGGGAAAGGATATCATTTCCGGTTCATTTTCGGGATAAAGTTTGTCGCTGAAAACCGGCTGAAGTATAAGGAATGTAAGACAAGCGACCATTCCGAATATAACTGCCAGTGAAACGGTGATGACCGTGCGACGCAGAAGTTTTTTTCTATTGATAGGACGTTGTTTTATCTTTTCACTGATAAAATCAGTGTTCGCCAGATTCTCATTTTTGTTATCTTCAGGATTAAGTGGCATTTCGTATTCCCCCAATAAACATTTAACTTATTATAGACGTTTTTATAGGTTAAATCTAGCCATGAAGGGGTATAAATGATAAACTGTACTTTGGGTAATTGTGTAAAAAAGCATATGTTAAGGACTAGTATTTATGAACGCAAAAGCATTACACGTACTTGAGTACGATAAAATAATAGAAAAACTGGCGGATCACGCCACATCGGAGCCTGGAAGAAAGCTCTGCAAGGAGCTTGTTCCTTCTTCAGATATCAATGAGATAAGGAATAATCAGAAAAAGACCTCTGATGCTATTTCAAGAATATTCAAAAAAGGATCAACTTCTTTTGGGGATAACAGGAACTTTGAGGGAACTCTTAAGGCACTTAAGATAGGAAGTGCCCTTGAGCCGGTATCACTTCTAAGAATAGCTGCATTTCTCGACAATGTTAACAGGGTAAAGACCTATGGAAGACCTACAAGGGACGATGAAACAGGTGACTCCCTCACAGAGTCTTTTGAACTTCTTGAGCCACTTACTTTTGTGTCAGCTGAGATCAGAAGATGCATAGTGTCAGAGGATGAAATAAGCTCTGATGCAAGCCCTGCCCTCAAACATATCAGAAGGGGCATAATGCTCACCAATGACAGAATACATGAGCAGCTTGGCAGGATGCTGAACGGCTCCATGAGGACATATCTTCAGGATGCTGTTGTCACCATGAGGGACGGCAGGTACTGCATTCCAGTGAAGGCAGAGTACAAATCACAGATAAATGGTATTGTTCACGATCAGTCTTCATCCGGTTCAACTCTTTTCATAGAGCCGGCAGCAGTTGTAGAGCTTAACAATAAGCTCAGGGAAATGGGGCTTCAGGAAAGCGCTGAGATTGAAAAGATCCTGCTCGAACTCAGCCTTAAAGTTGCTGAGCATATAGATTCTATCAAGTACAACGCTGATATCATGACTGATCTTGATTTCATATTTGCAAAGGCTTCCTATGCGCTTGAGATAAATGGAACAACACCTATTTTCAATGACCAGCACGCATTTGATATAAAGAAGGGAAGACACCCTCTTATTGCAAAAGATAAGGTGGTTCCTATTGACGTTTATGCCGGAAGGGACTTTGACATGCTCATCATCACAGGTCCTAATACCGGTGGTAAGACTGTTACCCTTAAGACGGTAGGTCTTTTGACACTTATGGGACAGGCCGGCCTTGCGATTCCTGCAGGCGATAAGTCAGAGCTGTCAGTGTTTAACGAGGTGTTTGCTGATATTGGAGATGAGCAGAGCATTGAACAGTCTCTTTCTACCTTCTCATCACATATGACCAATACAGTATCGATCCTTGAAAAAGCCGATGAGAATTCACTTTGTCTTTTTGATGAATTGGGAGCGGGAACTGACCCCACAGAGGGAGCGGCTCTTGCCATATCAATTCTTAATGACCTGCACAGCAGAAGGATAAGGACACTTGCAACAACTCACTATAGCGAGCTTAAGGTTTATGCCCTTAACACTCCCGGAATTAAGAATGCCAGCTGTGAATTTGATGTAGGGTCACTTAAACCAACCTACAAGCTTCTTATTGGAATTCCCGGAAAGAGTAATGCTTTTGCCATCTCTTCAAAGCTTGGGCTTCCGGACAGGATAATCGAAGCCGCTAAGGAGCAGATCAGCACTGAGGATAAGCGCTTTGAAGATCTTTTGGCTGACCTGGAGAAGAGCAGAAAGATCATTGAGAACGAGCGACTTGAGATTTCCGAGTACAAAAAAGAAGTTGAGCAGCTTAAGTCTCAGCTTGAGGAAAAGACTGAAAAGCTCGACAGCCGCAAGGATGACATCATAAGAGAGGCCAACGAAGAAGCGAGAGCTATTTTACAGGAAGCAAAGGACCTTGCAGATGAGACCATAAGAACTTTCAGGAAAGCAGGGCCAAATGCGTCAATTCAGGACCTTGAGAGAGCCAGAACAAATGTCGGACAAAAGATATCTGACAAAAATAAGGCGATTTCCAAGAAGGCTGAAAAGGCAAAAGAAACTCATCCTATATTAAAAGAGTCTCAGCTTAAGCTCGGGGAGTCAGTAAAGATCGTATCTATGGGACTTAAGGGAACTATAAGTTCCAAGCCTGACAAGGATGGCAATCTCTATGTGCAGTGCGGAATCATGAGGACTAAAGCCAATATCAGGGATCTGGTTCTTATAAAGGATGATGATGCCAAGACGGCTATGAAGAAGTTCTATGGCAGGACAAGCGGAAGTTCAGGTTCAAAGATGGATCTTTCACGTGCTGCCAGCATCAGGACTGAGATAAATCTTATTGGTAAAAACAGCGACGACGCCATTGCGGCTCTTGATAAGTATCTGGATGACGCCTACATGTCACATCTTAACAATGTAAGAGTTGTGCACGGTAAGGGTTCAGGTATCCTGAGGCAGGCGGTTCATAATTATTTGAAGGGCGTTCCTTACGTGAAGTCCTTTAAACTTGGGGAATTCGGCGAAGGCGATGCCGGTGTTACAATAGTAACTTTTATTAAATAAACTTTGGGGGAAAAGATGGTTAGCAAACAGAAAATACTTATAGTTGACGATGATAATAATATTGCAGAGCTCATATCTTTGTATCTGGTAAAAGAGTGTTTTGAGACCAAGATATGTAATGACGGCGAATCTGCGATAAACACTTTTGACACATTTAAACCAAATCTTATTTTGCTTGATCTGATGCTTCCGGGAATTGATGGATACCAGGTCTGCAGAGAGATAAGGACCAGGTCACAGACACCTATCATCATGCTTTCTGCAAAAGGTGAGGTGTTTGATAAGGTTCTTGGTCTTGAGATGGGCGCAGATGACTACATGGAAAAGCCCTTTGATTCAAAAGAGCTGGTGGCAAGGGTAAAGGCGGTATTAAGGCGCTTTAAGCCTCAGGTTCAGGAAGCTCCTGAGTCTAATGACAAGGTAGTAAGATATCCTGATCTTGAAATCAATATGACCAATTATTCGGTAAATTACATGGGCGAGCGTGTGGATATGCCACCTAAGGAGCTTGAGCTTTTATATTTCCTTGCAGCTTCGCCAAACCACGTGTTTACAAGAGAGCAGCTTCTTGATCAGATCTGGGGCTATGAATATGTTGGCGATACCAGAACTGTAGATGTACATATAAAAAGACTTCGTGAGAAATTAAGTGATCACGAGAACTGGCGCCTTGCAACAATTTGGGGAATAGGATACAAGTTTGAGGTAACAGAATAAATGAAGAGAACTCTTTATCTGAAGTTTCTTCTTGCCTATCTTCTGTTTGGTGTATTCGGGTTTGTTGTTGTTGCCACATTCGTTTACAGCATGACCTATGAGAGACTGCGAAGAGATAAAACTGACAACATGTATCAGGTTGCTACTCAGATTGCAAACACGTACGCGGCAGATCTTTACAATAGTGAAACTTCGCTGGAAGCAGTACATACACAAATGGTCACATTGTCCAAATACATGGACAATGAACCCATATGGATAATCAACCCTTCAGGCAGACTTGTCCTTGATTCGTCGAGAGTAATAGGACCCGGAGATGAGATAGTGATAGAGGGCTTTAATCCTTCTGCGCTTGGCGGGTCTTACTATACAACCGGCAACTTCTGGGGCTCTTTTAACGAAGATGTCATAAGTGTATTTGCGCCCATAACTGCCAACTATAAGGTTCAGGCGTATGTCGTTATTCATGAACCTGTATCGGACCTGGTGGAATCGGCCAATGAATTTTTGAATATATCCTACCTTATGTTGATAGTTCTTTTCCTCTTGTCCCTGATAATCCTTATCTTTTTTACGGAGCTTGTATATATTCCGCTCAGAAAGATAACCAAGGCGACGGAACAGTACGCAGCAGGTAACATGGGATACGAATTCTCTGTTGAGTCTGAGGACGAAATGGGATATCTGGCAGCATCTCTGTCTTATATGGCGGGCGAAATTGCACGCGCAGAGGACGATCAAAAGAAATTTATTGCCAACGTTTCACATGATTTCAGGTCTCCGCTTACATCAATAAGGGGATATCTTGTAGCTATGCAGGATGGAACGATACCCCAGGAGATGCACGAGAGATACCTTGGAATTGTAATAAATGAGACGGACAGACTGACCAAGCTTACCAATGAGCTTCTTACCCTGAACAATCTAAATACTAAAGGTATGATGCTCAATAAATCTGATTTTGATATAAACCAGACCATAAGGAAGGTCGCAGAGTCTTTTGAAGGAACCTGCAGAAATAAAAAGATTGCCATTGAGCTGATCCTTACGGATGAGAAGATGCTGGTAAATGCGGATGTGGATAAGATCCAGCAGGTGCTCTATAATCTTGTGGATAACGCCATAAAATTCAGTCATCATGATTCATCCATCAAGATTGAAACTACAGAGAAACACAGCAAGGTTTTCGTTTCAGTCAAGGACAGTGGAATTGGAATTCCAAAAGAGGATCAGAAGCTTATTTTTGACAGATTCTATAAATCTGATTCTTCAAGAGGAAAAGATAAGAAGGGCACCGGCCTTGGCCTTTCTATCGTAAAAGAAATAATAAAGGCCCACGAAGAAAATATTAATGTTATCAGTACTCCCGGCGTTGGAACAGAGTTTATTTTTTCTCTGCCAAAGTCTGCAGTAATGGATGCTGATGACGAGGAGTAATTTAAATGCATATAGTTTTACATCAGCCGGAGATACCACAGAACACAGGAAATATCGGAAGAACCTGCGTTGCAACAAACACAAGTCTTCATCTTATTGAGCCACTTGGCTTTAGTATCAATGAAAAAGCCATTAAAAGAGCAGGAATGGACTACTGGCCCAAGCTTGACGTCACTAAATATATTGACTATGAAGATTTCAAGGCAAAGCATCCCGGGGCAAAGATCTGGTATGCTACGACAAAGGCGAAACACTCTTATACCGATGTTTCTTTTGGCATGGATGACTTTATAATGTTCGGCAAAGAAAGCGCCGGAATCCCCGAGGAGATACTGGTGGACAACGAAGAAACCTGCATTCGAATCCCTATGGGAGAGGATATTAGATCTTTAAACCTGTCTAATTCAGTAGCAATAGTTTTATATGAAGCTCTCAGACAGAACGAGTTTAAAGGACTTGAGAGAGAAGGCGAACTTCACAGACTTCATTGGAAAGAGTGATGACAGGGAGTTCATAATAGCGAGAGTTTTTTGTAATAGATTGGAAATTGTATGGTTAAGAAAATAAAGACAGATTGCAAATATCAAAAAGATGATCTGCTCACAGTAGAAATAACTGACATAGGAAATGACGGAGAGGGCATAGGCAAGGTTGACGGCTATACCCTCTTTATTAAAGATGCGGTAATAGGTGACAAAGTTAGTACCAAGATAATGAAGGCAAAAAAGAACTATGCCTATGCCCATTTGGAAAAGGTTTTGGAGCCATCTGTTCACAGACAGGAAGCAAGATGCCCAATTGCGAGACAGTGCGGCGGATGCCAGCTTCAGAACATGACCTATGAGAGGCAGCTTGAGTTCAAGCAGAATAAAGTAAGGAACAATATTGTTCGCTTAGGCGGATTTGATGAGTCTTTTATCGACAGTATCATGGAGCCGATAATCGGTATGGAGGAGCCCTGGAGATACAGGAACAAGGCCCAGTACCCAATTGGCACCGGCAAGAATGGAAAGCCTGTTGCAGGCTATTATGCAGGAAGAACTCACAGTATTATTCCAGTGGATGACTGTTTTATCGGAGTTGAGGAAAATAAAGAGATCCTTAATGTTGTGCTTGCACACATGGAAAAACATGGAATTGCAGCTTACGATGAGGCGACAGGCAAGGGGCTTGTAAGGCACGTTCTCATAAGGAAGGGCTTTACAAGTGGACAGATCATGGTGTGCCTTGTTATTAACTATAGAGGAAAAGCTGTTGGAAATAGCAATGAATTTATAGCGGCTCAGAATGAGCTTGTTAAGAAACTCCAGAATATTAACGGTATGACCAGCATTTCTGTCAGCATAAACACTGATAAGACCAACGTTATTATGGGAACAGAAATCCATACTATCTGGGGAAAAGATACGATTGCAGACACTTTGTGTGGACTAGAATTTGAGATTTCACCTCTTTCTTTTTACCAGGTTAATCCCAAACAGGCTCAAAGGCTTTACGAGCAGGCAATTACCTATGCCGGATTAACAGGGAATGAAACTGTATGGGATCTGTATTGCGGAATTGGAACTATATCTCTGGCTATGGCAAAGACTGCAGGAAAAGTCTACGGAGTGGAGATTATTCCTGATGCAATTGAAGATGCCAAGCGAAATGCTAAGAGAAACGGCCTTGATAACGCGGAGTTTTTCTGCGGAAAGGCAGAGGAAGTGCTTCCAGAATTCTATGAGAGGCTAAGTAAGGAAGCCAAGAACGAAGGAATAATCGCGGAATCAGGTATGAGTGGCGAAAAAGAAGAGAATGCGAAAGCTCTCCATCCGGATGTGATAGTCGTAGATCCGCCTCGCAAGGGCTGTGATGAGAAATGTCTTGAAACAATGCTCAAGATGAGTCCTGACCGCATTGTATATGTCAGCTGTGACTCAGCAACACTTGCCAGAGACCTGCGCATTCTTGCTGATGGCGGCTACGCACTCAATAAGATCCGTGCCTGCGATATGTTTAGTTGGTCCGGTCATGTTGAAACTGTTGTTGCACTGAATAGGGACCACTTGGGGACGGGGTTAGTGGGCCATTAAAGCCATCGAGGAAACAATGAGGCATCTGTGGTTAAGACTTATTGAGTTTTGCAAAAAGTATAATCCAGATGCTATATGCGAAGTTAAAGTAAAATGAGCTTTTCTGCACTCAACCAGCGGTAGAGTTGCAGGAAATCAACCTACGGTTCGTGTAAAAATATGATGATACCGGCTATGCTTGAGTCATGAAAGGAGGTGCCCGATATGGATCAAATCAAAATTGGAAAATTCATAGCATCCTGCAGAAAGGAACAGGGCATGACTCAGGCAGTCCTTGCCGAGAAGCTCGGAATCAGTGACCGGGCGATATCAAAATGGGAGACTGGAAAGTCTATGCCAGATTCCGGGATTATGTTGGAGCTGTGTGAACTTCTGAAAATTAACGTCAACGAACTCCTGTCGGGCGAAAGAATTATGGCAGAAGCATATGACAAACGGGCAGAAGAAAACCTGCTGGCAATGAGGCGAGAGGTTGAAGAAAAGAACAGGCAGATGCTTCAGACGGAATACTGGATTGCGATTCCTGCCGTCATTGCCGGACTGATCATGGTGTTTGTGGCTTCATTTTTAGAGATGCCAGTCTGGCTGCGAATTGCACTTATCGTGTTTGCTCTCATAATGATATTTACGGTAGCTTTTATCGCTGTGGGCATTGAGCAAAAGGCCGGATACTATGAATGCCAGAATTGCCACCACAGATATGTACCTACATACCGGCAGACAAATCTTGCTATGCACATGGGGCGGACGAGATACATGAAATGCCCTAAATGCGGAAAACGAAGCTGGCAGAAAAAAGTTTTGACAAAAGAAGATTAAGACACACTAAAGCCCCCAAGCTGCCATAAGAGGTAGTAAGGGGGCTGTTTTTGCCGTGACAGACCCGGTAATCTCGAAAAGGTGATAGTTTGACATTGATTAAGTCTCGAAAAAGTGATAATAATATATTAAATTGATTTCGAAAAGGTGCGTTCCATGAAATGAAAAATATGATACTGAGCCTTGTTGCATTAGCTATATGCATAGTAGTCAGCATAATAGTTACAAGGCTTCTTACGAGAAAGAAAAAAGTTAAGATTCGATACCGAATAATTATAGCAATTCTTCATTCTTTAGTGTTGTTTATGGGCACTTCCATAATATATTTTATGGTGTATTATCATGCGGATGAGAGTGTTAAAGTATATTTGCAAAACAGCGAGAGCGTGAAGGTTTCCGAAAACGATACGGCTTGGTTCTTTGACGGTGAGGGCAGTGATAAAGCTTTGATTTTTTATCCCGGCGGTAAAGTCGAAGAAAGCGCCTATGCCCCTATTTTACATAAACTGGCTGAAAAGGGCGTGGATTGCTTCTTGGTTAAAATGCCTTTTAGAATGGCAATATTCGGAGTAAACAAAGCGGATGATATAATAACTGCTTATGATTATGATGAGTTTTATATTGGCGGACATTCCCTGGGCGGCACCATGGCGGCAAGTTATGCGGCCGGTCATTCTCATGACTTAAGGGGAGTAATCATGTTTGCCGCTTATTCGACGGATGAGCTTGATGACAACTTGAAATACCTCTCAATATACGGAAGCTGTGATAAGGTAATGGCAAGGAATTCATACGAAAAATATAAGTCAAATTGGCCGGGGGATGCTATGGAAGTTGTTATTGACGGCGGCAATCATTCGCAGTTTGGTAATTACGGTTTCCAAAAGGGAGACAGTGAAGCAGCAATAAGCAGAGAAGAGCAAGAAGATAGAACAGTAGAGGCAATTTTGAATTTCCTTTCGTAATAAAGAAGAATAAAAATCAAATAAATTCACTGACATGATATAGGCTATCGTATGTGTTAATACTAATTTTTAAGAGGAATTAAAATGTTAAATCAATTTTCAAGAACCGAGCTTTTGCTTGGTTCTGAGGTTATGGAATCATTAAAAAATAAGAAAGTTGCGGTCTTTGGCATAGGTGGTGTAGGCGGCTATGTCTGCGAAGCACTGGTCAGAAGCGGAATCGGAGCCTTTGACCTGATTGATGATGACAAGGTTAGCTTGACTAACTTAAACAGGCAGATAATCGCAACAAGAAAGACTGTAGGTCAGTATAAAGTAGATGTTATGAAGGAAAGAATGTTGGACATTAATCCGGATGTTAAGGTGAATGTCCACAAATGTTTCTTCCTACCTGAAAATGCGGATGATTTTCCTTTCGGCGAATACGATTACGTGGTGGATGCGGTAGATACGGTAACTGCCAAAATCGAGCTGATTATGAGGGCACAAAAAGAAAATGTTCCGATTATCAGCGCCATGGGTGCCGGTAATAAGCTGGAAGCATCGGCATTTAAAGTGGCTGATATTTATAAGACGAAAATGTGCCCTCTTGCAAAGGTAATGCGACATGAGCTTAAAAAACGAGGCGTTAAGAAGCTTAAGGTGGTATATTCGGAAGAACAGCCTATTACACCGAGGGAAGACATAGCAGCAGAGGTTAAAGAGGAAGGCAAGGGGAGTAGAGCAATTCCCGGAAGTACGGCTTTTGTACCGGCCACAGCGGGGCTTATAATTGCAGGGGAAATCATTAAGGATTTTAGTCGTGAACTGCAAAAATAGAAATATTGATTTATGGATTTTATAATGATAAAATAAATCTACAGAGCTTAAGAAACAAAGGCGTTTCATCCTAAGGGATGGAGCGCCTTCTTTTATTTGGAGGAGGTCTAAGATGGCGGCATTTGACAGAGTAAAAAGCGGAATTCCGGAAATGGATGAGGCTCTTGATAATATAAGACTTGGAGATAATGTGGTTTGGAGAGTTTCAGAGCTTTCTCAGTTTAAGTTGTTTATGGAGCCTTATATAGAGCAGGCAATAAAGGATGAGAGAAATATCATATATTTTAGGTTTGCAAGCCATGAACCCCTGTTGGAAGACAGGGCCGAAATAAAGCGGATTGACGTGCCCCTCTCCCATGAGTTTGAGCACTTTACCGTGGATATTCATAATGCCATTGAAGCGGAAGGTAAGGACGCCTTTTATGTATTTGACTGCCTTTCGGAGCTTCAAACAGCCTGGGCCACAGATCTTATGATGGGAAACTTTTTCAGAGTAACTTGCCCCTTCCTCTTTATATTGGATACGGTTGCGTTCTTCCCGATAATAAGGGGAAAACATTCCATGCAGGCTATAAATAAGATTCTTGATACCACACAGCTTTTCTTTGATGTTTATTCGGATAATAAAAACACATATGTACGTCCGGGAAAGGTTTGGAACAGAAACTCCGAAACTATGTTTTTGCCTCACACCTATAATCCCGAAAACGGTGAATTTCGTCCGATTTTGGACGGGGTAAAAGCCAGCAGGTTCTACCAAACCCTGGGCCATGCGCAGCGTTCTGCAGAGGACCAATATATGGATTCCTGGGACAGGTTCTTTAATCGCGTTAAAATACTAAAAGACAGCGGCGTTGACATATCCGACGACTGCACCACCATATGCAAAATCATGATGACCCGTGATGAAAAGATGCGAAAGATGGTTAAGGAGCATTTTACTCCGGATGACTATTTTGATGTAAGAGACCACATGGTGGGCACCGGAATGATAGGCGGAAAGGCTTGCGGAATGCTTCTTGCCAGAAAAATCATCAAAAATAAAGAGCAGGATATAGACGAGGTTTTGGAACCCCATGATTCTTTCTATGTAGGTTCGGACTTGTATTATACCTATATTGTGGATAACAACCTTTGGGACACGAGAATCAAGCAAAGAACCGAGGAGGGCTATTTTGACCTTGCCCATGATTTTGCGGATAAAATAATGGGCGGAACTTTCAGCGAAGCCATGAGAGAGCAGTTTATAAGGATAATCGAATATTACGGACAAGATCCGTATATCATCCGTTCCAGCAGTATTTTGGAGGACGGCTTCGGCAATGCATTTGCGGGAAAATACGAATCGGTATTTTGTGTTAACAGAGGAAGCTTAGATGAGCGCTTGGCTGAGTTCGAGCACGCCATAAAAGTGGTTTATGCCAGTTCCATGAGCCTGTCAGCCTTGGATTATCGTAAGAGACGAGGCCTGGATAAAAAGGACGAGCAGATGGCACTTCTTATACAGAGGGTTTCGGGATCTTATTACGGCTCAAACTATATGCCTTGTGCAGCCGGAGTGGGATATTCTTACAGCCCTTACCGCATAATGAAGGATTCCGATCCGACTGCGGGAATGCTTAGACTGGTTATGGGCCTCGGAACATCGGCGGTGGACAGAACGGAAGGTTCATATCCGAGGATTGTAAATTTGGATATGCCGGAGAAAACTTCATATTCGTCATCTGCGGACAAGCACAAATTCTCCCAAGGAAAAGCAGAAGTCATTAATATGGCGGAACATGCCCTTAAAAGGCTCCCGCTGGAAGAAATACAGGCGGATATACCTAGGTATTTGGATAAGATTCTTTTGGAGCACGACTTTGATACGGAAAGAGCATTGCGAGAAACGGGCAGAAATCGCGAAGTGAAGTTTATTTCATGTAAAGGCCTTGTAGCGAATCAAACCCTTATGGAGCAGATGCAAAGAATGCTTCGCTGCATTCAAGATGAATATGATTACCCTGTGGACACGGAATTTACCATAAATATGTCGGAAAGCGGTGAATATTCCATCGACCTATTGCAATGCAGGCCGCTTCAGGTGCAAAAGGGAAAGAGTAGCGTGGCGGTTCCGAAAGGAATCCCTAAGGAAAAAATACTCCTTGAAAGCAAGGGGGCATCAATGGGAATATCAAAGGCATCAAGCCTCGATTATATTATATTCGTGGATTCCGTTAAATATTACAATATGCCTTATAATGACAAGATGCTTGTGGCACGACTTATCGGTAAAATCAATTGGCATTTTCGCGATAAAAACAAACACATGATGCTTATAGTGCCGGGTCGTGTGGGCACGTCATCCCCTGAACTTGGAGTGCCGACGGCATTTTCAGACATAAGCGAGTTTGATATTGTGTGCGAAACGGAGGAGAGTAAGGCAGGTTACAACCCGGAATTGTCCTATGGTAGCCATATCTTCCAGGATTTGGTTGAAGCGGAAATTCTTTACACAGCTATATTTAACAATGAAAAGACTTTGCATTTTGCGCCGGAAAAGCTTGAAGGCGTTAAGGATATAGTTATGGACTTTACCGCAGAAACTGCCCTTAAAGACATTGTTCATGTCTATGATTTAAAGGGTGTAAAATCCGAAGTATTCAATGATGTGGCAAACGAGCATTTGATGATAACATGCGAGTTATAAGAATTTTGAATAAAGACATTATGCGTTAAGACGTGTATAATATAGTTTATCGGAAGATAATCAAGCATGAACGATTTAAGGAGGATTATTATGAACAAAATTAATACAAACAATGCACCGGCAGCGGTGGGACCATATTCTCAAGCAATTGAAGTTGGCGGAATGCTTTACACATCGGGCCAGATAGCTCTTAATCCGACAACGGGAGAATTGGCCGGAAATACAATAGAAGAACAGGCCGAGCAGGTTATGAAAAACCTTATGGCAGTTTTGGAGGCAGCAGGCACAAAGGCGGAAAATGTGGTAAAAACCATGTGCTTCCTTACAAATATTGCTGATTTTGCCAAGTTTAACGAAATATACGCAAAATACTTCACCGAAAAACCTGCAAGATCCTGCGTGGAAGTAAGCGCACTTCCCAAAGGCGCACTTTGCGAAGTGGAAGTAATTGCGACGGTGTAGCTGAGTTTTCATTTTTCTTTTAGCTCATATTCATTTCACGCTCATATTTCTGTCACATTCCGGCTTTATACTTTTCCCATAGACAAAGAAAATGTCTTAAAACACGGGGAAATAAGCAGAATGCTTAGGCAGTAATAGGAGGAAAACAATATGAAAGCGAAGACAAAATTACTTACAGCGCTTCTTACGGGTTCGCTTCTTGTAGCAGTAGTATTTAGCGGTTGCGGTCAGTCAAACAGCACGGAAGACAGCACAAAAAGCACAAGCTCAACTACGGCATCTACGGGAAGCTACCTTTCAAGATCTGATATAACAACAAACGAAACCATTACAAATTCAGCAGATGGCGAACATGCCATAGAAGCAGACGGCACAAGCGTATCCTACAGCAATGTGGAAGTCATTAAAACAGGCGATTCCGACCAAGGTGACGAAGCTGATTTTTACGGAGATAACGCAGCGGTATTTGCCACAAACGGCGCAACATTGGATTTATCGGAAATGATTATTGATACTGACGGAACACATGCCAATGCGGTATTTAGCTACGGTGAGGGAACAACCGTCAACATCTCCGATTCATATATAGAAACAAGCGGCAATTGTTCCGGCGGTCTTATGACAACAGGTGGTGGCACAATGAATGCCACAAACTTAACGGTTATGACAAGCGGAAATTCATCTGCGGCAATCCGTTCCGACAGAGGCGGCGGTACGGTAAATGTAGACGGCGGATATTACTCCACATCGGGAACGGGATCACCCGTTATCTACTCAACAGCTGACATTACGGTTTCAAATGCTTTGCTTGAATCATCAGCATCTCAGGGTGTTGTTGTAGAAGGAAACAACTCGGTAACACTTAATAATGTTACATTAAATGCTGATAACAATACGAAAAACAGTGATAATTCATCTTACTACCAGGCGGTAATGATTTATCAATCAATGTCGGGTGATGCATCGGAAGGCCTTTCAAGCTTTACAATGAACGGCGGAAGCCTTACAAATGCAAATGGCGAAGTGTTCTTTGTAACAAACACAGCTACGGACATCAGCCTTGACAGCGTGGATATTACAAACAACGGTGACAATGTGTTCTTAAGAGCATGCGCGGCAGGATGGGGAAGTGAAGGCTCAAACGGCGGTCAGGTTAACTTATTTGCATATAACCAAAAAATCGAAGGCGATATGATTGTTGATGATGATTCGGCCCTTAACCTTTACCTTACAGACGGTTCGTCATATGAAGGCGCTATTAATTCAGATAATTCAAGCGGAGACATCTACGTTGAAATCGAAAGCGGTTCAAAATGGACACTTACAGGCGATTCTTACATTACATCACTTACATGTGATGCGGATGCAATCGACTTAAACGGTTATACACTCTATGTTAACGGAGTGGCCTACACAAGCGGAACTGCATCTCAGGGTACAGCTGTAGAGGTGGCAATTCAGTCAAGCGGAAACGGCGGCGGACAGGGAATGCCTGACGGTGAAGCTCCAAGTGGCGGAAAACCGGGAGATGGCGGCACACCACCCGAAAAGAAATAATTAAGCAATAAAGATTAAATAATTCATATAACAAAAGGCTCATACTTACTAAAGTATGAGCCTTTAACTTTAAAGTTATTTGCAATTTATATGGACCAGAAATCCTGTAATCGGTCTTTGATTATTTCGCGTTCCGTTCTGGAATCCAAGTCTTTTCTGACTTTTTGGGAAAGTTCAACCTCGTCCGTGGTAATATAGTCCACATCCGAATCCATGAATAAGCGTAAGGAAGATTCGCTGTTCGGTGTCCAAACATCTACGGCTTTTCCGTTAATGTGGGCGTTGAAGTAAAGAAGCGGAGATGCCATTCCTTCTTCCATACCCAATAGGTCGCAAGGAAGATTACCAAAGTTACCGATACCCGCAAAAAATACGGAAGATACCACTGCTTCCGGATGCTGCTCCTTAAGGTAATTCATTACATTTTCTTTTAAGGAAATATATATTACCAAGTCTTCAACGTCGTATTCTTTTACCATGGCCACAACATCATCCGCCATTTGCTCGTCTGCGGTTTCGCCTTTAAGTTCCAAAAGAAGCATGCAGTTAAGTTTTTTTGCTTCTGCCAAGAATTCTTCCAACTTAGGAACTTTGTGAATATTGCCGTTTTCATCTTTAAGTTCCAGTTCTTCGATTTCGGCCAAAGTCATTTCCGAAGGTTTTTTGGAAACACCCGCCAAACGTGCGAAATCATTATCGTGATTAATGATATAGTAACCGTCTTTTGTACGTTGAATGTCTATTTCACCGCCGATACAGCTGTGTTCCAAAGCTAAGGAAAGACCTTCGACGGAATTTTCAAAGCCCAAAGTTCCGCAAGAACGGTGGGCAAAAATGGAAGGCTCTTTCTTCTTTAGGATGTATGAATTGCCGTCTACGGCAAGTACAAAGGACAAGATTCCCACAGCTACTACAAGTCCTATCATAAGAATAATCTTTGATACATAAACTTTACCTTTAATTCTGGAAAGCCACGAAGGACTTTCTTCCCCGCGTTCCGCAGCATCGAATTCCAGATACAGCTTTGTAAAATATACCATGATAATGGCTGAACATATAAGCGTTAGGAACATATCCAAATATCCCCATTCCAACACGGAAAATACCGAGCCCACGCGGTAGCTCATGATTTGGCTGTCTTCATCGGAAAGAGAAGTCCAGGTGCTTGGATCGGAGAAGTCTTTTTCTTCGTAGTTTGAAGGCAAAGACTCTTCAACTTGATTTAAGTTTGCTTGGAATATTGCATTTACGGTACGACTTATGGCAACTCTTGCAAAGAAGCAGACAGCAACCACAATAATCATGGTAAGAAGAAATTTTTTCCAGTTTTTCTTCATTAGCTTAACGGAATATTTTTTCGCTTCTTTTGCGCTTAAACCGGAAAGCAAAACTCCGTGTAAAGTGAACAAATATAAGAAACCGATTATAAAAAGAACAACAATTGCTATAATTGCAACTATTATAAACAGTTTGCTTTTAAGCAAAACTTCCATTATGAAATTAGGAATTGCGAAATTTTCCGTAAGACCGACACTAAAGCCGATTCCAACCAAAGGTACAGCAAAAAGGATATATACAAGGATTGATATACCGCTTGGATTTAAAAAACGTTTGATGCTTTTAAGAGAGTCCAAAATGCTTTTGAATATTCCCGCTTTTTCACCTCTTAAGATTCCGCCCGTTACATAGATACGAAGAAACAAATCCAAGGCTGCGTAAACCAGGACAAATACAATTGCTATGATAATAAGCACCGGACCTTGCCAACTTAAAAGTATTTCTTTTGCATTGGCGGTGGTCAATGCCGCTGCTTTTGTTCCGATAATGGCAGTGCAGATTTTCATGAAAGCCAGTGTAAGAAGAACAAGAATGATGCTGCTTACGAAATGAGCCATCCACAGTTCCGGTATGGATTGTGCGGCAAGACTTCCGAATTTAACCTTTTTTTGTTTTTTAACCCCTTCGTTTTTACTATCGCTCATAAGTTACCCTCTCTTTCCCCAACAATCAGTTATATTGTTGTGTACAAAACTATTAGCGTAATAATTAACTGTCTTTATTATATCCTATAAGGATAAGCAAATCAAAGCCTCTTAATAAAGCTTCTTCTTCGTTTGTAAGGCTTACTCGGTATAATGTTCATTAAAGACAACACACTGTTGTTGTCCTCAAGCATCGGGCAAATACGACAGATTTTGGCTCCCACGCTTTGAAATCCCTCTATCAGACCATCCAGCAAAACACAAATAACGCCTTTGGCCTGATAGTCAGGGCGCACACCTACCAACAAGGCTATATATTCATCGGATGATTTTACGGCTTTTAAAATCCTTGCCCAGCCAAAAGGGAATAATTTTCCCTTACTTTTTTTCAAGGCTTTTGATATATCTGCGATTGCGGCAATAAAACCTACCAATTCGTCGGACTCGTTATATACCCAAATGCTTGTTTTTGGGTTAAGCACAGGTTTGAAATTTTTAAATAAATCCGCACCTTGTTCGTTGCTAAGTTCGCTGGTGGAATACAAATTATCGTAAGAAAGATTTAATAGCTTGGTAAAATCCGGTACAGCGCTTACGAAATCCTGCCCGAACTTATACTCTACTGTATGAAGCTTATATACACGTTTGGAAAATTCAGCCATGCGTGAAAGAGTATAGAGTTCCTCTTTGTTTTTTGGAATCTCCATTTTGTATTCAACCCAGTCGACATCCTTTTCAAATCCCAAGTTTTTCAAGTGTTCAATATAATATGGATGGTTGTAATAGGTGCAAAATACACCGATTTCATCAAAACCGTCCACTAACATGCCTTCAAGATCCAAATCCGTAAAGCCCAAAGGACCGACTATTTCGTCACAAGCTTTTTGCTTTGCCCACTCTTCAACCTCATCAAACAAGGCTTTGGAAACTTCCGCATCATCAATAAAATCCACATTCCAAAAGCGAAGCTGATTTTTGTGCCATTTTTCATTGGCCTTGTAATTGATAATGGCCGCAATGCGACCGACGATTTTTCCATCGCGTTTGGCCAGCCAAAACTTGGCTTCGCAAAAGTCAAAAGCGTGGTTTTTTCGCGGGTTGATTGTGTTTAGGGAATCGCTGTAAACAGAAGGGAGAAACTGCGGGACATCTTTGTATAACTTATTGGGAAAAGCGACAAATTGTTTAATTTGCCTGCGTGTTTTTACCTCTACTACATTAACCATTTTACCTTTACCTTCTCGAATTCTCATTGTATAATTAATGTATCATAAATACTGATAATCTTCAATTATGAAGAGGTTTACATAATACTGAAAAATCAAGGGGTAACTAAAACAAATGAATAATTCGGATAATTATTTTGAGAAAATGATTACAGATGAAGATAGGGAACGTATTCCATATTTGGAAACAATTCCCGCTTTATTGGAAAAATGCTCAAAGGACTACAAGGATAAAAGGGCAATATCTGATGACAAACAGTCTTTAACATATCTTGAACTTTTGGAAAACGTCAAAAAAAGAATCAATTTGCTTGAAAGAAGAAATATAGGGCAGGGCGCTCATGTGGCGGTGATATGTCGCAATAATGCAGATGCCATGTGTTGGTTGCTTGCAATTCCTTCCTCGGGAAGGGTGCTGATGATGCTGCCGTGCGGTTTGACAGCCGAAATGCTTGAAACAATCGTGGATTTTTATGATATTGAGGCGCTGATTGCCGAAAGCTGCTTTACAGCATTAACAAACAATTTGAATATTCCCGTAATTGACGCAGCCGATTGCGGTGACGAACTTTCAGACTTTGGGGACGTGAAAAAAGACACAACTGCGGCAATTTATCTTACCGGCGGAAGCACAGGTCGGCCAAAAGGCGTGGTATTAAGCCACGGAGCACTTATGCGAGGAGCAAAAAACGGAATATATAAACCAAGCGCAGAGGTGTTTGATAACATAAGCATTGTAATGCTGCCGCTTTCACACATATTCGGGACGGTAACGGCTTTTTTGTCCTGCCTTTACACGGGAAGCCGGATATACGGATGCAAGGATGTAAAAAGCGGGATTACAATGATTCCGAGGATAAAGCCAACACTTTTGGTGCTTGTTCCCGGGATTGTTGAGATTATATTAAATCTGGCAAAGCTTAAAGGAGCGGAATTTTTGGGAGACTTAAGGACCATTCAATGCGGCGGAGCTCCCGTTCCCAAAAGGCTTATAAAAGAGGCAAAGAAATATAGTATAAATTTGTATCCGGGATACGGTATGACGGAGGGCGCAAACCTAACAAGCGCAAATGTCGACTTGGAAACAAAGCCCCATTCCATGGGAAAAATTTATCCTTTGCAGGAAGCAAAAATCGTGGAGGGAGAGCTGTGGATAAGAGGGGACAATCTTATGAAAGGCTATTACAAGGACCCGGAAGCCACAAAAAAAGCCTTGACAGAAGACGGCTGGTTCAAAACAGGGGATCTTGCTTCTTTTGATGAAGAGGGCTTTATCAGCATCATCGGACGAAAAGATAATCTGATTATTCTTCCGAGCGGCGAAAACATAAGCCCTGAAGAGCTGGAGGATAACTTTAACCGGAGCGATTTGATACAAGATTGTTTGGTTAAAGAAAGCCTTGTAAACAATCAAAGCGTACTATCAATCGAAATCCTGCCACTTGCAAATATTTTGGCGCAAAATACATGGGATGAAGTTGTAGACTTAGTTATGGATGAAGTTAAGAAAATAAACGAAACTCTTCCGGCTTTCAAACAAATAAACAATGTTGTTGTCCGCAAAGAAGATTTTAAGCGTACGCCGGCTTTAAAGATAGACCGTTTGAAAGAAAAATAAGATTGGAGCACAAAGATGGAAGAAATACTGAAAGAGCTTATAGAGCTGATAAATCGGGCCTTGCCCGAAATAGATACGTCAAATGTAACAATGAAAAGCGATTTGAGAACGGATCTTTCCATAACATCTTTTAACTTTATATTGCTTTCCATTACTATCGAAGATAAGTTTAAAATACAAATAGAAGAAGACTTCGAGCCTAAAACCGTTGAAGATGTATGCGCTTACATCATGAAAAAGGTTTAGGAGGTATATATATATGGGAACAGTTGAAGTAAATGGGTTTGCCGCTCGGAAAGCTAAAAAATTAATTGTTGACACGACAAGTATAGTATGGTAACATTCTATCAAATTTAATAATTTAAACCGATGAAGCGGAGATAACGGCAATGATGCCTTTACAGAGAGTTCGGGTGGCTGAGAACCGAATGAGAAACAAGTTGTCAAATGGACCGCCGAGGGTGCAGTCAAATGTATTATTTACAGAGTATTCTGCAACGTAAGACTCGCGTCAGAAGTCATGGATATGATGGTATCCAATAAGCGCATAGTTACTATGAATTCAAGGTGGCACCGCGGATAAAGATAATATTCGTCCTTGACAGAAGTGAAATTCTGTCAAGGACGTTCTTGTTTTAAGGAGAAAATAGCATGAAAATTTACCCATCAATCGAGGAAATCAAAAAAATCGCATCTACGGGCGAATACAAAGTCGTTCCCGTAAGTACGGAAATTTTATCGGATTTTATTACCCCTATTGAGCTTATGAGAAAGCTTAAAAATGTTTCAAGCCACTGCTATATGCTTGAATCGGCCGTGGCGGATGACAAATGGGGACGTTATACATTCATGGGCTTTGATCCCAAGATGGAAATTACCTGCATAGACGGGGAAATGAAAGCCGGCAATGTGAAGCTTAAAACAGACAATCCATCGGAAGTTTTAAGAGGGATTTTAGCTGATTACAAAAGCCCTAAGATAAAAGGTCTTCCTTCGTTTACCGGCGGTTTGGTGGGTTACTTCTCTTACGACTATTTGGGCTACTCCGAATCCAGAGTTAGATGCAAAGTAGAAGATACTGAAAAGTTTAAAGATGTGGATTTGATGCTTTTTGATAAGGTTATTGCCTTTGATAACTTAAAGCAAAAGATAGTTTTAATCGTAAATATGAGCCTTGAGGATATAGAGGTTAATTACAACAATGCAAAATTCGAGCTTGAAAAGCTTGTGGATTTAATAAAAAACGGCGAAAAGCTTGAAGAAAAGCCGGGGAAACTTCTTGAAGAACCAAAGCCTTTGTTTGATAAGGCTCGCTATTGCGATATGGTTAACAAGGCTAAGAACTATATCAAAGAGGGAGATATCTTCCAGATAGTTTTATCAAATCGCTTAAGTGCAAGCTTTGAAGGAAGCTTACTTGATACTTACAGAGCGCTTCGTGCCACAAACCCTTCTCCTTACATGTTTTATTTTGCGGGAACGGATGTGGAAGTTGCGGGAGCATCACCGGAAACACTTGTTAAGCTTGAAAACGGCGAACTTCATACATTTCCGCTTGCAGGCACAAGACCGAGAGGCAAGACGGAAGAAGAGGATAAGCAATTGGAGGCAGAACTTCTTGCGGATGAAAAAGAACTGGCCGAGCACAATATGTTGGTGGATCTTGGACGAAACGATCTTGGAAAAATCAGCAAATTCGGAAGTGTGGAAGTGGAAAAACTTCATTCTATCGAGCGCTTTTCACATGTAATGCATATAGGTTCTACGGTAAGGGGCGAGATTGATGAAAAACACGATGCTTTGGATGCCATAGAGGCGGTACTTCCTGCGGGAACTTTGTCCGGAGCACCGAAAATCAGGGCATGCGAGCTTATTGCCGAGTTGGAAAACAACAAAAGAGGAATCTACGGCGGCGCCATTGGATACGTTGATTTTACGGGAAATATGGACACCTGCATAGCCATAAGAATCGCCTACAAGAAAAACGGCAAAGTCTTTGTAAGAAGCGGTGCGGGGATTGTTGCGGATTCCGTGCCGGAAAAAGAATACGTAGAGTGCATAAACAAGGCAAAGGCCGTTGTTAACGCCCTTCAGGCAAAGGAGGATTAAATATGCTTTTACTTATAGATAATTACGACAGCTTTTCATACAACCTCTATCAATACATTGGCGAAATAACGCCGGATATTAAGGTTATAAGAAACGATGAAATGACGGTTGATGAAATTGAAGCATTAAATCCCGAAAGAATAATTATATCTCCCGGACCCGGACGTCCGGAAAATGCGGGGATTATCATAGAACTTGTTAAAAAGCTGGCCGGCAAGATACCGATTCTTGGTGTATGCCTTGGGCATCAGGCAATATGTGCGGCTTACGGCGCAAAGATAACATATGCAAAAGAACTTATGCACGGCAAACAATCGGAAGTTGAATTTGCGCCGGATTGCAAGCTGTTTAAGGATTGTCCTAAGGTCGCAAAAGTAGCCAGATACCATTCTCTTGCAGCGGATGCAGGCACGATGCCTGCAGAACTTAAAGTTGTGGCCACTACAAGAGACGGTGAGATTATGGCGGTTAAGCATAAAGATTATGAGGTTTACGGAGTGCAGTTTCATCCGGAATCCATAATGACGGCGGACGGCAAGCAGATGCTTAAGAATTTTATATTGTAATTTATTAAAAACAAGCAAAAACTTTTCAATTATTTTACGGCTGTAACTTGCAGGGAAGAGCAGCTTGCGGCGGAAAGGAAAAGTCAGGTAATTAAAATGATTAAAGAAGCAATTGAAAAAATAGTCAGAAAAGAAGATTTAACATACGACGAAGCTTATGCCGTTATGAACGAGATAATGAGCGGGGAAACTTCCGCTACACAAAATGCGGCATTTCTTGCGGCGCTTTCAACCAAAAGCGCAAAAGCTGAAACAACGGATGAAATAACAGGCTGTGCCGCAGCCATGCGAGACCACTCCACAAAAGTGGATACGAGCCTTGAGGTGACCGAGATAGTGGGAACCGGCGGAGACAATGCCAACAGCTTTAACATTTCCACAACAGCGGCAATTGTGTGCGCGGCAGCAGGTCTAAAGGTTGCAAAACACGGAAACCGTGCCGCATCCTCAAAATGTGGAACTGCCGACTGCTTGGAAGCCTTGGGTGTGAATATCGATCAAAGCCCGGAAAAGTGCAAAGAGCTTCTGGAAAAGGTAGGCATGTGCTTCTTCTTTGCGCAAAAATATCACACGTCCATGAAATACGTGGGCCCCATAAGAAAAGAGCTGGGATTCAGAACGGTTTTTAATATTCTCGGACCTCTTACCAATCCCGCAAGTCCGACTTATCAGCTCCTGGGGGTTTATGATGAATACTTGGTCGAACCTCTTGCCCGGGTACTTATGAATCTTGGAGTTAAGCGCGGAATGGTGGTTTACGGACAGGAAAAGCTTGATGAGATTTCCATGAGCGCGCCGACCAAGGTATGCGAATTTAAAGACGGTTGGTATAAAACTTACATTATCAAGCCTGAGGATTTCGGCTTTGAGCGCTGCACTAAGGAAGATTTAAAGGGTGGCAGTCCCACAGAAAATGCCGAGATTACAAGAAAAATATTAAAAGGCGAAAAAGGCCACAAGATGAATGCAGTGCTTTTAAATGCGGGAGCTGCCATTTATATAAACGAAAAGGCCGATAGCCTTAAAGCCGGAGTAGAGCTTGCAAAAAAAGTGATTGAAAGCGGAAAAGCCTACGAGACATTGGAAAAACTGATTGAAGTAAGTAACAATTAAGAGGAAACAATAATGACAATATTGGACGAACTTGCGGGATATGCAAAACTAAGATGCGAAGAATATAAAAGAAAAATAAGTGCGGTGGATATAAAAGCCCGCGCCATTGACACGGAAAAAGCCGACTTTGCCTTTGAAAAAGCTTTGGCAAAAAATGGCACATCCTTTATATGCGAATGTAAAAAAGCTTCTCCTTCAAAGGGACTTATTGAGCCAAACTTCAAATACCTTGAAATTGCAAAAGCTTACGAGGCGGCAGGAGCGGATTGCATATCGGTCCTTACGGAACCGAAATGGTTTTTGGGAAGCGATGATTATTTAAAAGAAATAGCGGCTGAAGTTAAAACACCTTGCATAAGAAAAGACTTTACGGTAGATGAATATATGATTTATCAGGCAAAGCTTCTTGGGGCAAAGGCAGTGCTTCTTATATGTGCTATCCTTTCAAAAGGTCAAATTGAAGACTATCTGGGAATTTGCGAAGAACTTGGCCTTTCAGCCCTTGTGGAAGCCCACGATGAGTCTGAAGTGGAAATGGCTTTGGGTTCAGGCGCAAGAATAATCGGTGTAAACAATCGTAATTTAAAAGACTTTACGGTGGATACATCCAACAGCGCAAGTCTTCGAGGGATGATTCCAAAGGATAAAATATTCGTATCCGAAAGCGGAGTTAAGAGCCGCGAGGATGTGAAAAAACTTGAAGAAATCGGAGTGGATGCTGTGCTTGTAGGTGAGAGCCTTATGAGAGCGGAAGATAAGAAGCAGATGCTTAAAACTTTGCGAGGCATTTAGATTTAAAGTCGATATTTTAAGCCTTTGTTATAAAAACATTGAAATTAGACAAATAAGGGAAAAGCAAATGATTAAAATCAAATTTTGCGGTCTTAAAAGAATAGAGGATATAGAAGCGGCAAATATAATTAAGCCCGATTATATAGGCTTTGTTTTTGCAAAAAAAAGCAAAAGATATGTTGATTTTGAGACTGCGGCTAAATTAAAAGAGGCCTTGAATCCCAATATTAAGGCGGTGGGAGTTTTTGTAGACGAGGAGCCGGAAACCATCGCAAAGCTTTACACAGAAGGCATTATTCGGATAGCTCAGCTTCACGGAAGTGAAGACGAAGCTTATATAAAGAAGCTTAGATCTTTGGCGGATTTAAAACTAATAAAAGCCTTTGGGGTATCTTCAAAAGAAGATATTTTAAGGGCAGAAGAGTCAAGTGCAGACCTAATATTAGTTGACGGGAAAAGTCCGGGCTCCGGAAATAGCTTTGATTGGAGACTTTTGGAAGATATAAAAAGACCTTACATTCTGGCAGGGGGCCTAAACAGAAAAACTTTGGAAGAGGCTCTTGAAAAACTAAATCCTTACGGCGTGGATGTAAGTAGCGGAATTGAAAGGGAAGGCTTTAAAGATGCCGCAAAGATGAAAGAATTTGCCGATTATATTCGGGGAGTCAAATATTAATAAAAAAGAAATAAAGACAGAAATAGTTAACATAATACAGACAAGCAATAAAGAAAAGAGGAAAGAAAATGGCAGAGAAAAAAGGACGTTTTGGAGTCCATGGCGGACAATACATACCGGAAACTCTTATGAATGCGGTTATAGAGCTGGAAGAAGCCTATAATCACTACAAGGACGATCCGGATTTTAACAAAGAACTTAAGGAACTTTTGGATGAATATGCAGGCAGACCTTCAAGACTTTACTTTGCAGAAAAAATGACAAAGGACTTGGGAGGTGCCAAAATCTATCTGAAAAGAGAAGATTTAAATCATACGGGTTCTCACAAAATAAACAATGTTTTGGGCCAGGCCCTGCTTGCCAAAAAGATGGGCAAAACACGACTTATTGCGGAAACGGGAGCGGGCCAGCACGGCGTGGCAACCGCAACTGCAGCAGCTTTGATGGGCATGGAATGCGTTGTATTTATGGGAGAAGAAGACACAAAGCGTCAGGCTCTTAATGTTTACAGAATGAGACTTTTGGGCGCGGAAGTAATTCCGGTAAAAAGCGGTACCGCAACACTTAAAGATGCGGTTTCGGAAGCAATGCGAGAATGGACCACAAGAATTGCGGATACACATTATTGCCTGGGCTCTGTAATGGGACCTCATCCTTTCCCGACAATCGTGCGTGATTTTCAGGCGGTTATATCAAAAGAAATTAAAGAACAGATGATGGAAAAAGAAGGCAGACTTCCCGATGCGGTTATAGCCTGCGTGGGAGGCGGTTCCAATGCTATCGGAACATTTTATAACTTTATAGAAGATAAGAGCGTTGAACTTATCGGCTGCGAGGCAGCGGGCAGAGGTATCGACACTTTTGAAACCGCAGCAACCATCAATACAGGCCGCCTTGGTATATTCCATGGTATGAAATCATATTTCTGCCAGGACAAATACGGTCAGATTGCTCCGGTTTACTCAATTTCCGCGGGACTTGATTATCCGGGTATCGGACCGGAACATGCTAATCTTCATGACAGCGGTCGTGCAAAATATGTGCCCGTAACGGATGATGAGGCGGTTGAAGCCTTTGAATATCTTTCAAAAACAGAAGGCATCATTCCTGCCATCGAATCGGCACATGCGGTGGCCTATGCAAGAAAAATAGCGCCGACAATGGGAAAAGACAAAATAATCGTTATAACCATTTCCGGCAGAGGCGACAAAGACTGTGCGGCAATTGCCAGATACAGAGGGGAGGATATCTATGAGTAAAATAAATAAAGCGTTTGAAAAGGGCAAAGCATTCATACCATTCTTTACCTGCGGCGATCCGGATACGGAAACCACAAAAGCGGCAATTCGTGCGGCGGTTGAAAACGGAGCGGACCTTATTGAACTAGGCATTCCTTTTTCGGACCCAACAGCGGAAGGGCCTGTAATCCAAGGGGCGAACCTTCGTGCATTAAAGGGTGGTATTACCACCGATAAAGTATTTGAATTGGTAAAAGACTTAAGGACAGACGTAAAAGTTCCTTTTGTTTTCATGACATATGCAAATGTGGTTTATTCCTACGGCGCGGAAGAGTTTATTAAAACTTGCGCTGAAATCGGCGTGGACGGAATAATATTGCCGGATCTTCCATATGAAGAAAAGGATGAATTCGATGATATTTGCAACAAATACGATGTGGATTTGATTTCAATGATTGCACCTACATCCAAAAACAGGATTGCCATGATAGCAAAAGAGGCAAAGGGCTTTATTTACGTGGTTTCGAGCCTTGGGGTTACAGGAGTAAGGAGCGAAATAAATACCGACTTGGAAGCAATGGTTAAGCTTATTCGCGAGAATACAAATGTTCCATGTGCTATCGGTTTCGGTATTTCCAAGCCGGAACAGGCAAAGAAAATGTCGGATATTTCCGACGGAGCAATAGTTGGTTCGGCTATTATAAAACTTTTGGAAGAACATGGTAAAAACGCAGCCAAATACGTCGGTGAATATGTAAAATCCATGAAGCTTGCTATGAAATAGAATAGCTTTTTAAATGTAAAATTTAGGTAATTTATTTTTAACTTGTCTTTCATTATTAACGGGCATGATGTATAATGTGTTGAAATAAAAGCGAAGACAGAGGAATATAATGCACACATTTTTACAGATTGTTTTATTGATAGTAGGATTTATAATGCTGGTTAAAGGTGCGGACTGGTTTGTGGAAGGTGCGTCGGAAGCGGCCGAAAGGCTTGGCATTCCGCAGCTTGTTATCGGCTTAACCATTGTTGCCATGGGTACAAGTGCGCCGGAAGCGGCAATCAGTATATCCGCGGCAGCAAAGCACAGTGCGGATATTGCAGTAGGTAATGTACTTGGAAGCAATATCTTAAATGTTTTGCTAATCCTTGGAATTACGGCGGTTATAACGCCACTTGCGGTTAAAAAATCCACTGTAAAATATGAGATTCCTTTTGTTGTGGCGATTTCGGTGCTTATGGCTCTTTTGGGGCTTATTGACGGCAAGGTGGGAAGAATAGACGGCATTGTATTATGGGGCTGCTTTATTCTTTACATGGCCTATCTTCTTAAGATGGCAAAAAAAGATCCGGAGCCTGTCAGCGAAAAAGAAAAAATCGAAGAAACTTTGCCAAAAGCTCATTTCAGCGTTTTGAAAATTGTTATTCTTATTATCGTGGGTGTTGCCCTCATTATATTCGGCAGTAATATAACCGTAGATGCGGCAACGGAGCTTGCAAGAATAATCGGAGTAAACGAAAGAATAATCGGCCTTACCATTGTGGCCTTCGGAACATCCTTGCCTGAACTTGTAACATGCGTTGTTGCCGGCCTTAAGAAAAAGGCGGATATTGCCATCGGAAACATTGTGGGCAGTAATATTTTCAACGTTTTGTTTGTCCTGGGAACTTCAGCGATAATAACAAACATACCTTACCAAAGCGGCTTTTTGATAGACAGTATAGTAGCCGTGGCAGCAGCGCTTTTACTCTGGCTTTTGGTTTTGAGAAAAAAGAAGCTCAGCAGAATCGGCGGTGCGATAATGCTAATCGGATATGCGGCATTCTTTGTATATTTGATTATGGGATAAGACAAAAGCTTTGCGTGGCGGAAATTAATTCTTGCCTGCAAAGCTTTTTTTTAGTAGTATAGTAATTGTGGTTTTTTGACCAAATGATTTAAGATTTGTTAAAGAATAAAAGAATAGGATGAAAATTGTTATGGAATTATTTACTTCTGTGATGGAGAAGATCGATGATGCACTTTGGGGTGTGCCTCTTTGCGTACTTATTCTTGCAATAGGTATCTTTCTTACAATCAGACTTAGGGGTCTGCAAATCAAACATCTTGGTAAGGCTTTAAAATTTATGGTTAAAAACGAAGAAGGCGGCCAAGGAGAAATTTCCAGCTTTAGCGCTCTTTGCGTAGCGCTTTCCGCAACAATCGGTACAGGTAACATCGTAGGTGTTGCAACGGCTATCGGTATTTTAAGCGGTGGTCCGGGAGCACTTTTCTGGATGTGGGTTGCGGCATTCTTCGGAATGGCAACAAAATATGCCGAAGGCTTCCTTGCCATAAAATACAGAAAACTTGACAAAGACGGAAAAGCCTTGGGCGGACCTTTCTACTATATTCAAAACGGAATGGGCGAAAAATGGAAATGGCTTGCAAAACTCTTTGCATTTTTCGGACTTTGCGCCGGACTTTTGGGAATCGGTACCATTACTCAGGTTAACGGTATAGCAACTGCCGTAACAAACTTTTTTGATACGGAAGGATCGCCGACCGTTACTATTTTCGGAAACGAATACTCAATTGCTCTTGTAATAACATCCATAGTGGTTGCGGCTTGCGTGGGTCTCGTTGTAATCGGCGGTGTTAAACGTATTGGAAAGGTTTCTCAAGTAATCGTTCCTTTTATGGCTATATTATATGTGGCCGTTGTATTGATAATAATAATAGTTAACATAAAACTTTTGCCGGGAGCATTTGTTGAAATTATAACGGATGCATTCGGTGCCAGGGCAGCAACCGGAGGTATATTTGCCGCAATTATGATTGCTGTTCAAAAAGGTGTTGCAAGAGGTATATTCTCAAACGAAGCAGGCTTGGGTTCCGCACCTATTGCAGCGGCGGCAGCCCAGACAAAAGAGCCTGTACGTCAAGGACTTGTATCAATGACAGGTACATTTATAGACACAATTGTAATTTGTACAATGACTGGTCTTGCCATTGTTATGATGGGAACATGGGCAGATCCGAGTTTGCAAGGTGTAGCCGTTACCACGGCGGCTTTCGATCAAGGTCTCTATTTCCTGCCTAACGGTGTGGCATCCTTTATCCTTATGGTTTGCCTTATATTTTTTGCCTTTACTACAATCCTTGGTTGGGATTATTACGGTGAGAAATGTCTTGAGTATTTTTCAAACGGTAAGACGAAGATTGTTAAGTTATATCGTTGGTTATATATATTTGCCGTATTTATCGGACCTTACCTTACGGTTTCGGTTGTTTGGACAATTGCCGATGTCTTTAACGCATTGATGGCAATTCCAAACGTAATAGCTTTGTTTGCCCTAAGCGGCGTTATTGTTAAAGATACAAAAGATTTTTTGAAAAGACATAAAGAAATGTAGGAGATGATTTAAAATGGTAGATTTACTTGAAGCGCTTATGATAATTGCATTTGGTGTTTCGTGGCCCGTGGCAATATATAAGTCGCTTGTTTCCAAGACGGCTAAAGGCAAAAGCCTCGGATTTGAGATATTTATTTGGCTTGGATATATTTTCGGAATAACAAGAAAAATTATACAGTTGTCTCAAGGTGGTGAATTTACCGGGCTTTTCTGGTTGGGATTTGTATTCTACATACTTAATTTAGCGGAAATAACCTTTGATATTATCTTATATTTCAGAAACAGAAGATATGATAAATTGGCGGAAGCAGTATAACTGCTTCCGTTTATTTTTTGATTTATTTACACCAAGTCCGCTACCGTTATTTGTGCAACTTCTATAAGGTCCTGTGGAGCGATTTCTATTTGAGCCCCAAGCTTTCCGGCACTTACAAAAATCTTATCGCTTTCGAGGGCTTTTTCGTGGATAAACGTGGCAAATTTTTTCTTCATACCAATAGGCGAACAACCGCCGTGAACATAACCTGTTAAGGGCAAAAGCTCCTTCTGCTTTATCATGGCAACGGATTTTTCTCCCGCCACCTTGGCCGCCTTCTTAAGGTCAAGTTCTTCTTTTACGGGTACTACAAACACATAGTGTTCCCCGCTTTTTCCGCAAGTTACCAAAGTTTTGAAAACTCTGTCCACATCTTCCTTTAGAATTTTCGCAATATCTTCTCCGCTCATAGACGGGTCTTGCTCGTAAGTTCTGCTGTCGTATTCTATTTTCTTCGCATCAAGTACGCGCATCACATTGGTTTTTTCTTCTTTTTTCATAAGTTTTTCCTTTACGCATTTTAAAACTGAATTACATTATATCACTTTTTCTTTCTGTTTTGGTCCCTTGACTTATTTATCAAAGTGTCGTACCATACTAAGTATCAAATGATACCAGAGGATTTTATTTTGACAAATGCAACTACATCAAGAGTCGAGACAGAATTAGAAGTCAAAGCTTATTTACAAAATTTAAAATATGCACTAAATAACGGTGCTACAATTACTTTTCAAAGTATTAGAAAAGTTGATGAAGACAGAGATGAACAGTATACAAATGCATATACGGTTCGCACGTTATTTCCTAACGAAAACCCTATCACAGCTCTAAGGAGAGAACTTCAATCACTGACCATTGAAGATTATATTAAAACCGTAAAGGATTTGCGTTTCCCTGCCAGAAGCGAAATGCGTGAATTTGGCAAGATTTATAGCGGCAATAAGGATGTCTATATAAAAATACGAGTCGAATTACTGGGAGCTTATGGAAATACAACAACATTTGTAATGTCTTTTCATTTTTCGGAAAAGACTTTTACTCCTCAAATGTTTCCATATAAGAAAAGTCCGGAAGAAGATGAGGTAAAGGAATATGAAAATGAAGATAATAAACAGTAAATTTCAATTATGTCCATGCTGTATGGAAGAACATGAAGTCAAAACCGTGTCTTTAAAAGAATCCACGAGTTTTAAAAATGTTAAACTTTCATATGATGCGAGCTATATGTATTGCGATATAGCGGATGAATTGTACGGAAGCGAAGAGCAGATTCGTGAAAATGACATAAAAATTAAAAACGCTTATCGCAAGAAAATGGGGCTTTTGACATCAAGCGATATTTCTTCTATTCGTTCAAAATATTCTATAAGCCAAGTGGACTTATGCAAGCTTCTCGGATGGGGGGAAAAAACCATTGCAAGATACGAAACCCACCAGGTTCAGGATAAGGCCCATGATTATATTTTAAAAAAAATTGATGAAGACCCTGAATGGTTCATTATACTTTTAGAAGAAGCAAAGCCGCATTTTGCCAATAGTACTTTTCTTAAGTATTTCCAATGCGCATCTTCTCTTTATGAAACCAAGCAAGATTTATATTTAAGAAAAACCATAGAAGCAAGCTATTCAAAATATCAAGTTGATAAATTGGCAAACGGCAATACCGCTCTTTCCCTTGATAAGATAGTTGATGTAATAAAGTATTTTGCTTCTTCAAGCAAAGTTACAAACTTATATAAAGTAAAACTCATGAAGTTACTGTGGTATGCAGATGCCCTTTCTTACAAAAAAAATGGACATGCAATTACAGGATTGGTTTATCAGGCTCTTACAATGGGTGCTGTTCCTATCGGGCACAATTTTATAACAGATCTTAAAGATGTTCCTTGTGAGGAAGAAGAAATTGGAGAAACAAGTGCTTATCACTTCTCTCTAAAAGAAAATCCTGCTTTTCCTTCGCTTAACGATACGGATATCAAAATATTAGATACAGTTTCCCAAAAGCTTGGAAAAATGAGCAAGTCTGAAATTGTCGACTTTATGCACAACGAAGAAGCTTACAAACATACAAAGCCAAGAGATGTAATAAGTTTCAAATATGCTAAGGCTCTACAAATATAACAAAGCCCTTTTTTCTCGCTATCAAGGCTGCTTCGTGGGTTCAAGCATGCGCATCACATTGCTTTTAAATTGTTTTATTTCCGATTTTGATATAAAATTAAGATATAGTCAGACTGATATGCAATTAACTATATAAAAAGCGGGGAATATATGAAAACAAGAGAAAAATATCTTGATGCCAAACTTGAAAGCATCAGGGACGCTATTGATTTTATCGATATAAATCTTAAAGATATAAAGACCAAGAATAAAGATTGCATCAAGGCCGAACTCCTGGCCGAAGAATTTCTTGCGCACACAATCAACAACAAAGCCGACGGTGACAGTGACAAAATTCGTGTTGCCGTAAGCAAAACCGGCCCGAAAAAATCAGTTATAGTTTCATTTAAAGGCAAACAGATAAAAGGCCTGGAAAATATCGGTTTGGAAAAAGATCTATCTTTTTCGGACATGTCTGCCGATACGGAAGCTTTTTTCAGAAAAAAGATTATCTCGTCCAACAATGATAGTTTTACATGCGGCTACAAAAACGGAATAAATAAAATAAGCATAAGTGTCAAAGAATCCGCAACATTGCCTTTAAAGGGTGTTTTTATCACATTCCTTTTGGCTTTTGTTATCGGTTTAATTGTTCGTTTGATTTTACCGAAAGAAGCCAATCTATTTATAAGCGAAAATATTTTGCATACCATTGAAACTATCTTTTTAAATGCATTTAAATTGATTACCGGACCGGTAATTTTCTTCTCCATTGCATCATCCATAAGTTCGTATTCCGACCTTAGGGAGCTTGGAAAAAACACTTCCAAATTCATTTTTCTCTATGTTATTACAACCGCATTCACTTTATTTATAGGACTGCTGATTTCCTCATTTATTTCGCCCGGTGATTCGGGAGAATTTGCCGGCGTGACAAGCAGTACAGCCCAGGAAAGCGGCGATTTCAGTGTTAGAGACACCATAACAAACATTATACCTTCAAATTTCTTCAAACCGTTTTTGGAATTTAACACAATACAAATAATAGTTATTGCCGTTTTGGTAGGTATAGCTGCCGGAAAGCTTGGGGAAAAGTCTTCAAAAATCAACGATTTTTTATCAAAGGCAAACGAACTTTTCTTCAAAATCACGGAGATAATAACAAAATATTTGCATGTATTGATTTTTGTTTCCGTTGCGGCTTTGGTAATCAGCATTAAGCCCGAAGCCACCGGATCGATTCTTTCTCTTGTACTTTGCATTTTTTTGGGTCTTTGTTTGACATTTGTTTTTTACAACTTCCTTCTTTTAATAAGCACAAGAACATCGCCGATTCAATTTTTCAAAAAGGCTTACCCTATTTGGATAAATGCATTTGCTCTTCACTCAAGCAATGCGGCAATTTCTTTTACTATGGAAAGCTGTAAAAAAGAGTTGAATATTTCGCCTAAGATATACTCTTTTTCAATACCTTTGGGAGCTATCATAAACATTGACGATCTTTCGATGATGTTCAGCCTGAGTATTTTGTTTTTTGCCAAAGTATTTGGCATTGGATTTAAACCAAGCGATTATTTTATCTTGATTATTATGATTGTTGTTTTATCCCTTGGAACGCCGGGAATACCTTCGGGGGGAACCATCAGCTTTACGCTGCTTTTGAGCCAGTTTGGCATACCTATGGAAGCTTTGGCCATCTTTATCAGCATTAATGCCATATTGGACCCATTTGCTACCGGAAACAATGTTTACGGAAATACGATAAAATCTTTTATTGTTTCCCATAGCATCAAGAAAAAAAGGCGACTCTTATGAGTCGCCAATTTTAATGGATTTTACATAATTAAAAGCAATTTGCTTTTAGTAAGCATAATCAAAACCATCCCATACAGGAACGCCTGTGTACTCTTTAAGTTCTTCTTCGCCTTTAAGAGCACGGATAGCACCGTTTGCAAGTGCTTCCATTTCGAAGTCACCGCCGTAAACTTTAATCGGAGCAATCCATCCGCAACGTTTCTCAATCTGATCGGTGAAGTATTTATCGTTACTTACACCGCCTGTAAGAACGATACCGTCAACCTTACCCTCAAGAACAACAGCATAAGAACCGATGAATTTGCAAAGCTGGTAAGCCATTGCATCGTAGATAAGCTTAGCGTATTTATCGCCGGCCTTAATCTTTTCGCCGATTTCAAGAGCTGAGTCTGTACCGAGGTGGCCGAGTAAACCGCCTGTTTTACTAACCTTTGCAATCATTTCTTTTTCTGTGTACTCGCCTGAGAAACACATTTTAATGATAGGTACTGCCGGCATGGAACCCGAACGGTTCGGAGCCATAGGACCGTCGCCGTTAAGTACGTCGTTACCGTCAACGATAAGTCCGTGCTTTTGAGCTGTAACGGAAAGACCGCCGCCAACATGAGCTACAACAAAGTTGCAATCTTCGTACTTTTTACCGAGTTCTTTTGCAAAACGCATTGCAACTTCCTTCTGGTTAAGTACGTGAACACGGCTTTCTCTGTAAACGCCTTTCATACCCGTAACTCTTGCAAGATCTTCGAATTCGTCAACATCAGGTGGGTTAACAAGGTAAGCAGGTGCTCCGCCGAATTCTTCCGAGAATGCGTGAATAAGCTGTGAGCCTAAGATAGCAGGGTGCTTAACCGTTTTGCCTTCTCTTGAATCTTTAAGGATAGCTTCGTTAACAGGATAGATGCCGCCAAGAAGTGGTACAAGACCACCTGAGTAAGCTGCATATGCATCCATATCCTTTAAAGAAATACCTGCTTTGTCCAATTCTGAAAGAATTGTTTCTTTTCTGTATGGAAGCTGATCGCTGATTTCAGCGAAGCTTTTTAATTTTTCCGGATCGTGTGCAACATTTGCTTTGAAAACCATTTTGTCGTCTTCGAAAACAGCAAGCTTTGTTGAAGTCGATCCCGGACTTAATGTGAAAATTTTATATGACATATTATTTCCTCTCAATCTATTCGCTCACGAAGTCACCCGGTCTGTACTTAGGTCCGATGTAAGGTACCTGAAGGTATGATTCGTACTGTCCGCCTGTGTGGATGATATGTGTTCCGTGGTTATCTGTATCCCATGAAAGTGGCTCGAACCAGCCTTCTCTTATGTAACGGCCCGAAACCTGAACTCTGATTTTTTCGCCTTTGTGCCAAATACGTGATGATGGAACGATAGCGATATCAACAGGAACGATTTCGCCCGGTTTAAGTTTCTGTACGTTTCTGAACTTCTGTACAGGGTTGAATGATGTTGAAAGTTTCTCATCAAGCTCACGAGCTGAAACTCTCATCTTACCCCATGCACCCGGATGCGGCTCGTTAAGTGTTAACCATGGAATCCAGTTGCCGTCTTTGTCGGCTTTCTGAATATTGATGAACATATCCATATCATCATAACCGTCGCATTCAACATAAAGACGAAGTTTCATGTAACCGATAAGGATAGTTTCTTCATCAAAAGCCATATCAAATTCAACTTTACCTGTCTCAGGATCGTAAGCAACCTTAGATTCGTTTGCTACAGGTTCAGCCTGCATTGAAGTATCTGCTGCATTTAAGTAGTATTTTCTGTATTCTGTACGAGCGATAGGGAATCTATCCTCTGCGTGTTTTTCTTCGTAATCCTGATCGTAAGCATCCATGATGTCGATACGAACCTTTGGAGTCATTTCCCAACCGTTGTGGATGTCTTTTAAGTATCTGTCATAGAACATCTTAAGATCCTGAAGGTTTCTTGGATCGTATGTATCAGGCCATTCGAAATCTCTGTGAGCTCTTAACCATTTTCTAGGTGATTTACATTTTCTGAAGGCTCTCATTGAACCAGGTAAGTGGAAGTGTGAGAAACCTGCTGTCTGATATACAGGGATTTTAACTTTTGAGAAATCAGCAACTTTGTCTTCCCAATATCCGTTGTATAATGGGTATTTTCTTGCCATAGCAACCTGATCGTCAACGCCGCCCATACCTGTAACCTGAGCTGCGATAAATTCGTTAAATGAAAGAGCAGGGATACCACCTTCGAAAAGTGAATCTCTGTAAAGGTCAGTTGTGCATTCCCAAGGAGCGATGCAAGCAAGGTGTGGTGGCTGTTCTGCAGCGATACCCCACTGATGCATAGCAACACCTGAGTTACCTGACATACCGATTTTTCCGTTACACCATTCCTGAGTAGCAAGCCATTCTACGAAATCGTAGCCGTCTTCTCTATCCTGGTGTGTAAACATATGAACATCGCCTTCCGAATGACCTGCACCACGAACGTCTACGTTAGCAACAGCGTAGCCCTGGTAGCACCAGAAAAGCGGATCCGGTGATTCGAATTTTGCGAGATTAGATACTGTGTGAGGTGGAACACCCATGATCTGCCATTCGCTCATACCTTCGCCCGGTCTTTTACCGAACCAGCTCCATGAAACGATAGCAGGAATTTTTTCTTTGCAATCCTTTGGACGGAAGATATCTGTGTAGATTTTGCAACCGTCTCTCATAACAACTTCAACGTCCTGTTCGCAGATAACGCCCGGAGCGCATTCGTATGTTCTCTGATTAAATTCAGCGCAGAAGCCCTGTCCCATTCTTGCCATTGGGTCGTCTGACTGTGAAAGGTCAACGCCTTCAGGGTTTGATACAGGCTTTCTTGCTACACGGTAGATAGCTTCGATTTCTTCGCCTTTAAATACTTCTTTCTTTGTGAAAAATTCGCCTTTGATTCCTTCGGCCATGTTTAAAGTCCTCCTTTAAATATAATGATATCTTTGAAAATGTTGCCAACTTGTCGACAACTTTAAGAGTCTGACCTTATTTTATAAACTTTGAACTTCCTTTTCTATGTGTCACAAACAAAAGTCGCCCCATAAGAATAAAAATTATTTGTGTTATAACTCAAAGACATTCTTGATTAAATATATTCAAGGATTTATAATGAAATGGTGAAGGCGTGATAAACAGTGATAATGTTACGACATCACCTTGTATAAATGATTTGTGAATTCACACAATGAAATGATGAAAAAACGTTTGAAATAGTGATGAAATCGTAACTTTAAAGCATCATGCGGTTTGATAATAAAAGAATAAACAATACGGATTGATATAACCGGCGTTGTTAAAGGAAGAAAAATGAAAATAGAAAGAGTTTATACGAAACTGAATGACGGCATTGTAAGTTGGGTTAACAAAGCCTATTTGGAAGAGGATGTATTTAGTTGCAAAGTTCTTAAAAAAAGTGAGCCGACTAAGAAAAACATTCTTTATATTTGTGAGCAAAAGACCATGCCGAAGCCTGCAAAGGACTGCGTTGCCAATATTCTTTGCTTTGGGGAATTGGAGTTTGATGCAGGGAAGTACAAGAATTCCAATATTATCAATATAAAGACGGAAAAAAGCAAAGCCGAAATTGAAGAGCTGATTAACTCCATGATAAATGAAAACGTGGTTTTGACCGGCAATATGTATAAGCTTCTTACTATTGCAAACGAGTCTCAAAGTTTGGAAAAAATCATTGATGAGGCATCAAGGGTGCTTAACAACCCGATTTTGCTGGTTGATTCCAACTACAAAATCCTTGCGAGTAAAATCGATGAGGTGGCGCCGGCTTCCAAATTAAACGAGCAAAAACAGCAACAATATGTTATTGAAGAACATATAGATTTTATTAGGAAGAGCCGTCTTTTTGATAAGGCCAGAGAGTCCAAATATCCTTATTACAGCACGGGTAGCAGCGAAAAGGAAGGCTGGGTTACGGCTCTTGTTTTCGTACACGGCATTGAGGCAGCCCATATTGTTGTTATCGAAAGCAACAGAACTTTGCGGGATGATGACATGGAATATGTAAATTTTCTTTGTCAGATTTGTTCCATGGAATTGCAAAAAAACAGTCGGTTCGGTGAGGATGAGTCCCAAAAACACAGCTATTTCCTAAGCGATCTTTTGGACGGGCATTTAAAGGATGCTTCAATCATAAAACAACGTGTTAAAACCCTTAATTGGAAGACCACTCCAAACATGTTTATGATGACTTTATCCGGTGCATCCGCGGATATTTTCGATAAAAAAGCGCAGCTTATTTCAAAGCAGATTAACGCCTTCTTTCCATACAGCCGTTGGATTATCCACGAGGGCAGAATCGTTTTTTTACTTTTCCTTGCGGGACCTACACCGGAAGAAATCACAAGGGATGATTCCATTGAAGATTATCTGCGAATAAATGACCTTTATGCCTCGGTCAGCCGATGTTTTCATTCTTTTTTGGAGGTTAGGAAGCATTTCGACGAATCCCTTATAGCAACGGAATTCGGAATGAAGTTTAATCCGAAGAGCCATATTCATTTTTATCAGGATTATGTTTGCCAGCACATAGGAAGAATCGTAAGCGAAAGCTATCCTTTGAACAATTTTTATCATCCTGCGGTGGTGGAAATACATGAATATGATAAGAAGCATAAAACCAACCTTTTGGAGACTTTGAAAGAATATATAGACCATCCGGACAATCCGACCATTGTGTCAGAACACCTTTTTGTCCACAAAAACACCTTGTTTTACAGGATGAACAAGATGAAGGAAATCTTCGGAATAAACTTGTCCGACGGTGAAGAAAGGCTTAAAATTCACTTAACTCTTAAGTTTATGGACTTGGATGGGGATGCTTAAACTTTTGTACTTGCAAAGCATACATATATAATGTATTATTTGGGGGTATGGTTTAACACTGTAAAGTGTAAAAATTGTTTAATAACAAATAAAAACTTTTAACAAAACAAAAACTTTTCAAAAAAGGGAGAATTTAATAATGCCAAGAGCGCGTCTTGGAAGCCGTTTAGGCTTCATTCTTTTGAGTGCCGGTTGTGCAATCGGCATCGGTAACGTATGGAGATTTCCGTATATGGCAGGCCAAAACGGCGGAGCCATATTTGTTGTAATCTACCTCATTTGCTTAGCAGCCCTGGGAATCCCGGCAATGACTATGGAATTTGCAATGGGCCGTGCAGCACAAAAAAGTATAGTCAAGCTTTATGACAAAATAGAACCCCCAAAATCAAAATGGCATATTCACGGTAAAGTCTGCTTTGCGGGAAATGTTATTCTTATGATGTTTTACACAACCGTTGCGGGCTGGATGCTTTATTATTTCGTAAAAATGATAAAGGGTGATTTTGACGGCGCAACAAGCGAAGCCGTTGCCGGTCAGTTTTCGGATATGCTTGCCCAGCCGGGTCCCATGATTTTATTTGTGGGAATAGTTGTTGCTTTGGGCTTTTTCGTATGCGCCGGTGGTGTTGCGGAGAGACTTGAAGTTGTAACAAAGTGGATGATGCTTGCCCTTATGGCGATTATGGTCATCCTTGTAATAAACAGTTTCAGAATGGAAGGAGCTGCGGAAGGACTTAAGTTTTTCTTGGTTCCAAGCGTAGATAAAGTTAAAGAGGTGGGACTGGCCCAA
>JAEEGH010002449.1_pt1 | contig 50277 bp, 36 predicted proteins | sample 9134181 | NCBI WGS metagenome assembly JAEEGH01 (sample SAMN16246544, study PRJNA631951) | gut metagenome | biome: gut microbiome; feature: rumen; material: DP-attached | host: Bos | place: Iran: Karaj | collected 2018-10
ATTTTGCCATATCACTCACTCATTCACTAATTCATTAATTCACTAATTCATTAATTCATTAATTCATTCATTCGTAACTTTACCGAGACATCTACCTGACGTAAACGACCTGTTCTCCTGTCGGATTCTCCATCCGCCACCCATCTTTCGCCTCTGTCGTTCCAAATCGCTCGTAGTACTGTTGAAACGTCAGTGTCTCGCGCAAAGTCTGCTTGTTCTGCCAGTCCAAAATGAAGAAGTATGGATTGCGACCGCGATAAGTTCCGTGTTGCTTGAGCCAATTGATTATCGACTCGTGTTTCTCCGGATGTCGCGCCCATTCTTGCTCTGCGGCCTCGCGGCGGTTCGTGAAGGTCGCGTCAGGGTTGAATAGCGTCCAAAATGTGTTAAAGTCCATAATAATTCTTTTTTAAGTGTCCCGCCCAATGCCTGTAGTCCTTTTAGTCCTTAGGGGGGAGACTATAGAGGGGGGACTACAGACAAGGGACTAGACAATGAATAAATTTCTTTTTGGTCTACTTTTTCTTTACCCTATCAACGCGATGGTAAATCCGTGCTTGATGGACTCGCTGTTGGGGTACGCCAGTTCGAGCGACTTGGCCACACCTTTCATCTCCGCACGACGTTTCTTCAGGTCGTTGTTCAGCTGTTCGGCCATGGCATGGAGCGACTTGTAATAGTCCAGCGTAGCATCCTTGATATGCGCATTCTGTTCCCATGTGTAGGTCTTCGGCCGCTGCACGCGGATCTGGAATCCATGGTAGGGAATCATACCCGTGTAGTTGCTTGGCAGTCCTTGTTCGCGGATCAGTTCTTTGACGGCTTCTTCTGCTTTCGGACGCAGACTCTTGATTAGTTCTTCACTCTCGTTCATGCTGATTTGAATAGCATACATTTGATCGATTACTTCATAGTTCTTTTCCTTCAGATTGTTAGCCATAATTGTAAAATTTTTATGGCGTGCGTATCTCCCTTTTTGAGCATTGAGACCGAGGAGAGTTGCAGAAAGCCTCGCCGCTCATTATTTCTGCTTTAGACACGCGGGTTAATAAAAAAGTTACAGCGCCTCTCTTTCGAAAGACGCTGCAAAAGTACTGCTTATTTGGCGTAATCTACGAGACACTTGTCTCGCGTTTGTCTCATTTTTGTCTCATTTTCATTTTTTGGTCAGTGGCGGTTGATATTTCTTCCGAAATTCTGGCTATCTACTATCCACCCGAACTCATCGGAGAGTCGCTCGCATAGCTGCTTGCGAGTGTGGCTGTTGCAATAGCGGCGGAAAATGGGGTCCTGCTCCTTGCGCATCTCCACATACTCGCGCACCGCGTTATAGTCATTTGTGGACGGAAAATCATATTGCGCACGTAGTGCGGGTGCATAGATCGAGTGTGTCATCTCCTCTATTTTCTGCTGCGCCTGTAGCAGTTCATTGCCCGCACATAGCACACTATCAGACGCCTCATTCAGCAGAGCCAGAAGGTCCTGCTTTTCGGTCGAATCGGGCAACTGGCGCACCTTGTCCAAGGCCACGAAAAGGCGATCGAGCGAGTGATGTATGTGTGGGTTAGATTTCATGATATGTACAATCGTTCGTAGGGGCCGAACGCGGGGAAAAGGGCGCAAAATTACAACAAAAATCTGACACCTGCAAATGTCCTATTTTTCCTATCAGCGAGTTACGCGATGTTGATAACTTTTGGCACGATTTTTGACGCCTACGCTTTTCCTCGCATGAGCCATTTTTGTTGTATGTTGAAAACTTTTTTTGCATAAAAAAACGCACCCCGTTTGGAGTGCGTCTAATGTTCAAAAAAAAGCTAAATTCGTAATTTTATTCGTTTTTTTTAATGGACATCGAAACCTTACTGAATCTTTCTACCCAAACAATCGTAGTATGCGCCGTTACTGAAAATTATCATACGACCACTTGGATTGATGAACTTGAGTGATTTCTTTTCATTCTCAATTAGTTCACTTGTGCCCGTAGTAACATCCTTAATCTCTACAATAGCATAGTCATAATCCTCTGTAGTGTTAAAACTCAAGTCCATACCCTCAACAAAGATAATATAGAAACCAGCCTTCAACGTATAGTCAGCCTCATTAACACTTGCTTCCCATGCTGCCTGCCACTTAGCAATCACATCAGCACTTGCACCATAATCACCAATAGTAGAATAATTGTCACCATACTCAATACAAAGGTCTGATGAAATAGCGAAATAACCATCATAACCGTCAACAGCAAAATTACTTGAATAAGATGCAATGTCAGTAATCAATCCATAATCATAAGTAGCAGTATCAAGACGACCAATCTGAACATCATATGCAGGGCTTATTTCAGAATCACCTTGCCAGATAATTTCAATAATACCTGGATCTTCTTCATCTGCATAATAAATAGTTACTTCAGCATCTGCTTTTACTTCTTTTGCAATTTTTTTAGCTTGTAAACGTGGTGTGGCTATTGCAAAACTAGAAACTAAAATAGCCATTGAAATAGTAAAAATTTTTTTCATACCTTAAATAAATTTTGATTTGTTAATTGTCATTGGTGATAAGTGCTTTTTTACTTTCCTCTTTACACTTTCACCGGGTTCGAAACCTTTGCGGCTGCAAAGGTACAAAGAATTTTTCACATGTGCAAATATTTGACAAAAAAAGCGACCCCGAAGGATCGCTCTTTTTCAAAAAAGGACCAGGCTAGAGTGGCTTAATTAAACTTGAAGCAATAGGTGATTGTTCCGACAACTTCCGTATCACCTTTAGTGAATTTAGCTCGCTTGGCTGCATCTACGGCGAGTTGAATAGTGTGCTTGTCGTTGACATTTCCGCCTTTCGGTTTGGCGGATATAACATCACCGTTGGCATTTACGCGGATTTCTACGACGACACGTCCGTCTTGTTTGAAATCATTTGATGGATGAGGCAGCGAACCTATTATCTCGCGGCCATTCAGACTCCACGAATTGCCGGTATATTGACCATGGCCTACAGGATTAGCTTTTTGTCCATCACCATGTCCGTTGCCAGAATTTCCATAAAGTGCCCCCATTGCATTGGCCTTTGCTATGGCTTCTGCTTCCGATTGTGCACCACCGATATTGAACAATTCGACTTTGCCGTTGGCATAGATAATGGTCACCAAATCCTCTGTGTTGAGAATATAGGTAGGGCCATTAAGATTGTCGGTCGTCTTGTATTTGATTTCCGTCTTGGAGATTTCAAGTACCTTAGCGTCAATCTTCCGCGCATCTCTTGTGACGATAATATCTTGCGCCATTGCGCTTGCTGCCATTATCACTGCAGCAAACAAAAAGAATAAGCGTTTCATAGGATTAGTGGTTATTTGTAGTCAATTTTTTCAATCTCGATCTTGTATTTTCTATTGCGTGCGGGTTCCTCTTTGGTAATATATACACGCGTAGTACGGTTGGGATCTATGGCGGCTTGCTTGACCTGTGCAGATTGTTCATACACTACCTCATCATCTAATAGATAGATTATTTTCAGGTTTACGATATTCACGGGAGCAGGTGTTTGATTCCATAACTCAACAGTGAAGGAGCGTTTGTAATTTTCCACAATGTCGTACGTCACGCGCGGGTTTATGCTAAACTGAAACATTCTCATCGCACGATTGATGGCGTTATATATTCCTTCTGTCTCGTTTTCCCCCGTTCCTTCTGCTTCGAACGTCGCAACCAGTTCTTGTGTTTGGGCATTTCTCATCTGAATAATGATGCAGCTTGCGTATGAAAACACTGTTACTTGCCGTCTGCCCGTATAGCCATACGAAACGATAAGCGTCCGTTCTTCCATTTCCGGCTTGATATTGGAGATGACATTGTATCCTTTTTTCATCAAGTAGCCACTAATTGCCTCGGAGGGATTGATCGTCTTAATACCCCCACCATATACTCCATACTGATTTCCGGCTACACCGGAACTGGATGTCATACCGTTAGTTGGCACGACATAGAAAAACTTATACTCCTTCAGATTTCCTCTGACATCAGCGGTTGGTTCTTTTAATTGCGCCATGGCGCCAACAGCCATTATTGCTGCAGCGAAAATGAAGAATAACCGTTTCATAATATATAGATTTTATTCGTTTTTATTGAGGATGACGAGGGCGGCGATGACACCGGGAACCCAGCCGACGCAGGTCAGCAGGAAAACAATCAGCACCGAACCACATCCACGATCCAGTACCGCCAGGGGCGGGAAAATAACCGCTAAGAGTACTTGCAGACAAGACATAGGCTATTCGTCATTAAAACCTTTGCGGCCGCAAAGGTACAAATAAATTTTCACATACGCAATAGATGGAATAATTTTCTCGGAAATTTGCATATTTCAATTTTTTGTTGTACCTTTGCAGTCGCAAAGGTTACTTAACCATAAACACAACACTTTATGTCTGACAAGCAAGCACTCGAAGCCCATATCAAGCCTTTCGATGAACTGTCGGCGGCGGAGGTGTACGAGATCATCAAAGCGCGATTCAATGTCTTCTACCTCGAGCAGCAGATACGCTATCCCGATCTGGATGATGTCGATTATCAGGCTACCCATCTCTGGCTAAGCAACCAGAAGCAGGTGGTCGCGTATGCACGTCTCTTTGCCGATGCGGAGCCGGGAGTGCTGCATATAGGCCGTATGCTCACCACCGAGCGGAGTAGGGGCTACGGACGGATGTTGATGCAGTCTATCATCGACGAAGCACGCCGACAGGGCGCCACTACGCTGCGACTCCATGCACAGACACAGGCCGTGCCTTTCTACCAACGCCTGGGCTTCCACACCGTAGGCGAGACCTTCCTCGAAGCCGATATCCCGCATATTGAGATGCGCTTGGAGCTTTAATGAATGAATGAATGAATGAATGAATGAGTGAGTGAGTTAGTGAATTAATGAGTTAATGAGTTAGTGAATGAGTGAATTAGTGACTTTCCACTATCGACTTTTTGTTCCTATTAGGTAAGAGGGAAAAAATGTTTTTATTGTTTTTGACCCGACGGTGTGACAAGTGCTTTACACCCTTAGGGTGTGAGGTGTAGCCGCAAGGGCTACCGAAAAGCTCGCTTTTAAGGTGGCACTTAAGGATGCAACTCGCAAGCGTGACCAGCGCGAAAATCGCTTGTAACAACGGAAGGGTGTTTTTGTAAGCGAAGCGCGTTTTTGTTTATATTTATTATTATCGGCGCGCAAGCGCTATTTTTATTATTTTTTTTCTATTTTTGTAAGCTCCGCGCATTTTCGGTTTCTTCTCTTTTTACTAGAAATCAAATAATTTTGTGTTCTATACGGGAATCTGTTCATGGAAATATGCTACTTTTTGCCAATTTTATTTGACAAATTGCAATTTTTCTTGCGTATTTCAAATATTTTTACTACTTTTGCGCCATAATTAATAGTCCGCCGAGGTTATGCATAACCATTTGAGGCGGAGGTTTGGTAAAATGTTTCCAACCTGGAAAACTGAGTGACACCCCGACAAGGTGTCCCATTACCTTTTAATTTTACGCGCCCCCGCGCACATATACACACACGAAAACAAACAAAAAGCGTTATGAAACTACGTCTTCATTTTATACTAGCAGCGCTGCTACTGATGGTCTCTAATCTGTCAGCTGATATCGCCGTGCTGAACTTCTACGCCGATGGCCATAATATCCTTACGGTGGATGTGGAGGCTAATCCTGCAGAGCCATACGTGCTTGCCGATATACTTTCGGCGAACGGGAAGTCTGTGACTGGTTGCCGCGACTATGATTTTATTGGATGGAAGACTGGCGGACCTATTGTCGGTGATGAGAACCCAACATCGTCTATGGTAACGGAAGTTTCACCGATTGCCAATATGAACTTATACGCGGTATATGAGAAACCGGGAGTCTTAGATGATACGTATGTTCGTATAACTTCGGCTAAAGATTTGCATGCGGGTGATCAATATATACTGGCATGCTATTATGAGTGGGATGGCGATGTTTACTATGGTCCATCTTATTGGGCGTTGGGCAGTAGTCAAGATCATAACTCTGTAATTGAAAACTATGGGGATGAGGCAACGGTGGAAGGACATAGTGTGAATTTATATGTATATGGAAGGTGCTATGTATCTGCCACCCAAATTTTTCCTAGTGCAGGAACGGTGGTTAACCCTGATAATACAATTGTATGGACGTTGGGAGGAGCCGAGGATGCGTGGACTTTCACAAATGCAGGAGATGGAAATAAACAATTGAATATTAGGCGTAATGTATATCAATTCGTATATCAAAAGGATTGGGGACCAAACCAAGGCGTGTATATCCATTCTACTCCTAACGCACAGTTGCTGACAAACCCCGGCAATACTTTCTCGATCGCGGCAGCCAATGGTGCGTTCAATTTTAGGGCGGATAATGGATACTACCTTACTTATAGCGAGGATGACGATGATTATTTCCAGACGGGAACGAGTAATTCCTGGAAATTCTATCTATACAAAAAAAGTTCGGTGTATACCTCTTTCCCGAACTGCGAAGATTGGACACTGCATTTGAACGCTGCAGATGGATTTGTTGGCAATACGGGGAAGCATGAAGTTGATATGAAAGAGGATAATCCTGGTGATGGATTCGAGCTCCCCGTTGCAACGAGACCAGCGGGTAACTGCAATGATTGGACATTTGCTGGCTGGATTGCGGAAACGCCAATAAATGGTCAAAGAAGCCCGCAATATGGAAAATCGAATGCTCCGGAACTTATCTCTGCGGGCACGACTTATCATCCAAGGTATAATGGGGAAACGCTCTATGCGGTATTCCAAAAGACAGAAACTGGAGTTACATATTATGAGCGGATTTCTAGTACTAGTGAGCTTGTCAATGGAGAAACATATGTAATAGCAACTACGAGCAATAGAGCAGTCGCAAGTTCTAAGTATAGTACAGCGGCTTTCAATTATGAGATGATATCGGTAGTTGGAAGTGAAATTTCCAGTAATGTAGGTGCGAATATTCAATGGACATGCGAATATAGTAATAGTAAATATAAGTTCAAGAAAGGAACAACGTATCTGTCATACAATGGAAATAATTACTGGCACTACTATGTGGAGAATGGCACATCGCCATTTAGATTCCGGGAAGATTATTCTGGAACACTTTATTTGGCATTGTTAACAGATGGTACGAATAACTTCTTCGGAGAATATGAAGGTGACTATGACGAATTCTATATTTATAGGAGAAAAACTCATTCTGTAACAACATATACTTCATTCCCACACTGTACGCCTTACACGATTATCCTACATACATGTGGAGGATCTATGAGCGGCGTGGATGATAATGAGAAGGTAGAGTGGACTGAGAATCTTAGTGAGGGTATTGGTTTTACCCTTCCGTCTGTTACTCCTCGATGCCCGGACGAAGGTTGGGTATTCGAAGGTTGGCTTGAAGGAGGCGATCTCGCATCTGTGGAGGAGGTGGAATTCACTGGCCTTAACACAGGACACTATGTTCCATTGAAAGATAGTATACACTTGTATGCTGTCTATAAACGCAAAACCAATAAGTTCCGTATTATGTATCACCCGACATACATGGTAGAAGGTGATAATTACATAATTACGGGCTATCCCAATTTGTACGATTATGCAATTAGTTCTACAAAATATTCAGACAACTATTTGTCGTATGTAATAGCACCGTCTCCTCAAGAAGCCGAGGGTTATTATGTGACGATGGACGATGAAAATGCTATCTGGATAATGCATGGTGCTTACAATAATTGTACGTTCCAAAATTTAGCGGATAATAGCCTTTATCTACGATCCGACAATAATGGATATACAACAACCGGTGCTACGGGTACATCATATGCGTTTACCTATCATTCTTCTTCAAACGGTTTCCTTTTTGACATGAAGGATAGGGTGAATAGCAAGTATATGACTTTCAATACTACTAACAAATATTTTTATACTGCCGGTAGCTATTCAACAAACATATATGTGTACCGCCAAATGAAGGAATATACATCTTGGCCACACTGTGATCCGTTCGTAGTTAACTTTGATGGTTGTGGAGGTACTGCCGGCGTCGCTTCTTTGGAAGAACCGGTCTTCTATGCTGGTGTAACACTTCCTAACGCCTATGCAAACTCTGACTGCTCTAAAGAAGGTTGGACGTTCGCAGGATGGTCTACCGAGCCTATCACTTCTGAGTCAGATGTGCTAACAGTGGATTTGTTACCGGCAGGTACTCATTATCGACTAAGATCTAATAATTCAACTCTCTACGCAGTATACTGTGCAAAAGAGGAGACGTATAAGAGAATCTCATCGTTAGAAGAATTGGCAATGGGTATTAACTATGTGGTTATGAATGGAAACGATACTAAGGCCATGGGCAATACTCTATACGATTCTAATAAAGAAATAGAGGCTGTAGGAGGTGTCTCCAGAAGCGGAAATGTTGTAACGAATACTAATCCTGCTCTTGATTGGCGCTTAGAAGGCCGGGCTGGGAAGTGTGTGTTCTACAATCAAGCCAACGATGTGTATCTGGATCTGCAGACTATTGGAGGAGAATTGTTGACAGCAGCTGCGGCTAGAGATTCGTTCGTGATTACATACGAGAATGGTTTCGTAGCGCGCTCAATTATGAGTCTGGAACCACACAATAAATACCTTGGTTGTCAAGTGGATTCGTTTAAGATAGTTTCAGATGCGGCTAATGAAAGACTTCTTCATCTCTATCAACAAGAAGCCGTTTATCATTCTTATCCGTCTTGTATCAGTGATGTGGATGTTATTAAGTGGGAGAAAGCTACAGATGGAAACTATGTAACGGTTGAGTCTTATCTGCTGAGCGGAGAGCCGGCAATGGATGGCGCTACCGGACACCCAACAGATCAGGCAACTGACAAATCGGGCACGGCGCAAGATGGTACTTGGGAAATTAAATATACTACAGCCTCGCTTGCACCTTGTACGATGACTATAGTCGCTTGGGGCGACAAAACTGCGGATATTCGTATCCCATATATCGTTGATGCGAATACTAATTCATCTACTTTACTCGGTGAGACGGATTGCCGTACGTGCGACTTGGTGGTTATGAGTGGAAAGACCTTTACGGTCAACAATAATAAGCGACTCCACATGGTTACTGTGCAAGAAGGTGCTACGCTTAATATCGCTGATGGCGCTACACTGACAGTCAACTCGCTTGTGTTAGGTGCTAATAGTGATCAAACTGCACCTATTGTAACGTTGAATAATTCGGGCGCAATTAAGTTGAAGAATGGTGAATTGTACTACGACTTGCGTATCCCGGAGGATCGTTTCTATTGGATTTCATTGCCGTTCGCTTCGCAGACACAGGAGATTTCCTATTCCAATGTGGCGGCCAATGGTGGTATGCCTGTTTACAACGAGGATTTCTTCGTTTACTACTACGATGGCGCTTCGCGTGCTGCTGACGCTAACGCAGGTCATGTTCAAGATACGTATTGGAAGGTCGTTGCCGATGATGGTGTTGATTATACTATGCAAGCTGGTCATGGCCACCTGTTTGGTATCCTAGACCAAAAGGATATTGTTCAGAAAGATGGACGTAAGCACACCAAGCGTGTGATGCGATTCACCATGCGTCCGCCTGTGGCAACTTGGCTGACACAAGAACATACGGGCGGTAGCAAGACGACCACCGTTGTTCCATCTGCATGCACCGACACATTACTTGCCTTCCACGCAGGTTGGAATCTGGTTGGTAACCCGTATATGCACACTTATAATACGGGAACTGTTTCTGGCGAAGGTGGTCTAAGCAATGGTGCATGGAAGAAGGATATGAAGAATGCAGTTTGGACTGGTTCTTGGATTTTAGATGATGGCCGTCCGGCTAAGGTCCCGTATATTACGGTCTTCAATCCTGCGGCTACAGACGAGTATCCATATTCGCAGTCTTTGGCTTCGAACTTCGACTTGCGTCCGTTCCAAGCGGTATTTATCCAGGTGAACGAAGGTAACTCGCTGAACTTCCTGAACAATATGGCTGTTCCTAAGAATGCTCCGGCATACCAACGCTTCATCCAACAGGAAGGCCCTGTCCGCACAGGTGTCACGCTGACGGGTGCAGGGCGCACTGACCGCACGGGTGTTGTCTTGTCCGACGAATATACCACTCGCTATGAGATTGGCGCTGACTTGCAGAAGATGCTCAATGGTGGACTCAACCTCTATACACTCAATTCGGACAATCAGCAGTTGGCTTTCAATGGTCTGAGCGAAGAAGATGCGGTGGCTCCAATCCCTGTAGGTGTTACTATTCCTGCTACGGGCGAATATACCTTCGCTTTCGATGCTGAGCAATATAGTCTCAACGAACTGGATACACTCATGTTGATTGACTATACGGAGAATACGCAAACGGATCTGCGTTACCGGAATTATACATTCACGGCGCAGAAGGGTGCTAACGAAGGCCGCTTCGCTTTGCTCATTCGTTTGGCTAAAACTCCGCAGATAGTAACGAATTTGGACGAGACATACGATGCCGACAAACCACGTAAGATTATTCGTGACGGTATCTTGTACATCATCCGCGATGATAAGATGTACAATGCGCTCGGTGCTGAGGTGCGTTAACAAAAAAGAAAGGTATTAGTAAGGTGATTAGTCGTAAATATATATTATTAGTTTGTCTGGCGCTATGGTCCGTTGGGGCAATGGCGACGACGCAACTGGCGTCGCAGCCTACTGCTATCCAACCGATGGAAACGGGCATGAAGTCCACTTCTGCTTTCCTCGCGCCTAAGACTGCAGCGGTATCGAGAGGTAGTGCTGCAGCAGTTAGCGTTGCGCGTGCAGATATGGGGACGAAAAACATGGTCTTCTCCCCGCTGCATACCACCTCCTCGTCCAAGAAACGTACGGTCTGTGCATCTCAGTTCGCTGTTTCGGCAGAGGTGCAGTTGCCGGCTGTGTCTATAACCAACCGCAATTGGGAGGAGGTCTCTTCTACTAGTGCTGCCTCTACTAACCCGGTTATCACATCTCCGGGCCCGCGTAAAGTTGGTCCCGGAGGAGGGTCGCTTCCTCCGGATCCATACATGGTTCCTGTTGGCGAACTGCCGTTCGTTTTCTTCCTCCTGTTGGCAGGTATATTCTGCTTGCGCATATATGTAACGAAACAAGCAAAAACAGAAAAATAATCAAAAAATGGCATCCGCGTTTGCGTGTGTCATTTTTTATTACTAACTTTGCACTCGCAAAAAATCCGCTAACCCCTAATTCACCAATTCACTCATTCATTTTTTTTTATTCGAGGGTAGGGAACTGAACCAAGGCGTTGAAAGAAAATTATAATTAATATAATTGGGCGTAGAGATTAAGGTTATTACATCCTTTGGATGTGGGTTGTAGCCACAAGGGCTAACGTTAAATTTATTTATAAGGGAGCACGGGCGGATGCAACTCGCAAGTGCGCCAAGCACGGATGGCCGTAATCTCGAAGACTATTTTTGTTATTTTTTTATATTTTTGTAAGCGATAAGCGCATTTTTCTTTTTAATCAACATATTTCATAACTTTTAATTTTAAGTCATTATGAAAAAATTACCTGTATTCGCAACGCTTGGAGAAGGTTGCAAGATTGGATTACTCAATTTCTTCAGTCTGCTGGGAGCAGCAATCCTCTATTTCCTGACTATTTGGATTCCTTACCTCAACGTAGGTACTACTATCGCTATGGCGTCTCTGCCTGCTGAGCTGGCCAAGGGTAAAATGATCAACCCTACTTTTATTTTTGAGTCGAAGTATCGCCGCAATATGGGCGAATTCCTCATTCTCTACACACTCATGTCGGGTGCTATCTGCACGGGTATGCTTTTCGGTATTATCCCGGGCTTCGTAATCGCTATCGCATGGAATTATGCCCTCGTTCTGTTTGTTGACAAAGATCTCAATGCGCTTGAGTCTCTGCGTGAGTCCAATCGTATTACCTATGGCAACAAGGCTCGTATGTTTGGTATCGTTTGCTTGTTCGTGCTGTTCTTCTATCTGATCATCGGTATCGTGGCACTTGCTTTTGTACTTCCTTCTATCGACTGGCTTGCTGTCATCGGAATAATTTTGATCATTATTCTCTCGCTGATTCTGATTCCTATCTCTTTTGGTATTGACGCTTCTATGTATCGCCAACTGCTTGCTGAGGACCCCAAAGCAGAAGTAAAAGAGGCTATCGTTGCTGAACCAAAGGCTGCAGCGCCTAAGGCTGCAAAGAAACCGGCAGCCAAGAAGCCCGCTGCTAAAAAACCGGCTGAGGCTCCTGCTAAGAAACCGGCTGCTAAAAAAGCACCGGCCAAGAAAGCTCCGGCTAAGAAGGCTGAGAAATAATCCGTAGTTATTCTACCTCTTTTCTACACGCACGCGTATACCCACGTATATGCGTGCGTTCATTATTATATTAATATATACTCACCAATTTCCAATCACAAATAAAAAAGGAATGGCCCGCAAGCCACTCTTTTTTTTGTTTACGGGCTTCGCTCTGTTTAGTGCCTTCGGCGTTTACGCCCTACGGGCTGTTTAGTCGCTTCGCTGTTTAATGAATGAATGAGTGAATTAGTGAGTTAATGAATTAGTGACTTTCCACTTTACACTTTTTGTTCCTATTAGATGTGGAGAATGGGAAGCGAAAACGAAAAATGTTTTTATTGTTTTTGACCCGACGGTGTGACAAGTGCTTTACACCCTTAGGGTGTGAGGTGTAGCCGCAAGGGCTACCGAAAAGCTCGCTTTTAAGGTGGCACTTAAGGATGCAACTCGCAAGCGCGACCAGCGCGAAAATCGCTTGTAACAACGGAAGGGTGTTTTTGTAAGCGATAGCGCGTTTTTGTTTATAATTATACTCTCGGTCGGCTTAGGCTCCCCGCCTGCCTGCCCTTTTCGAAGCCAAAAGTCAATTGGCTTCTCCATCGCTGCGCAGCAGTATTTTTAATATTTTCTTCTTATTTTTGTAAGCGCAGCGCATTTTTCTTCTAAAAACACTTGCGCAATTCAAAAATTATTTGTAATTTTGCACCGCAAAATTGTGAATACATTATGAAACGAATTGCATCTATATTAGGTGCATTGCTACTCGCAGCAACGAGCATCATGGCTGCGCCGCAGATCAAGGCCGAGGAAGAAGATACGGTCATACACAGCATAGAGCTATTGGCTTCCTTTCCGAGTGGAGGCGAAGAAGTGCCCGATCCAACCACGTTTGATGGGTTAGTAATCACTCCCGATCATCCGAGGTACAATCATGTGGGACAGGTGTATGTGGCCGATACTAGCGCCAGATACGAGCTAGACGGCTACAGCTACTTCACCTCCACCAGCGCCTTCATATTCGACCCGTTGTTTGTGACTGACTCCATCTACGAACTAGAGATCCTGCTGTGGCCGAAGAAAGGCTACATATGGGATAACATAGATAGCCTGCTGGCTCGCTCTACTATCAACGGTCAACCGGCGGACTGCCATGCCGAAAATGGGGCGATGATCTTCTTAAATGTCTATTTCAAGGCAGAAGCACCAGGCAAACCGCTCGAAGGACGATTCACGATAGACGAAGCCGGCACACAGGTGCAGTTTGGCAAGGGTAACCTTCAGTATCAGCCTAGCACCCGGACCTGGCGCCCATCCGGCTATCAGGACCTGGTGATAGGCAGCGACAACAGCCGCGCAGCCGCCGACTACGACGGATGGATAGACCTCTTCGGATGGGGAGCAAGCGGATACAACGGACTGGAGCCATACATGACCTCAACCAACCCGGCCGAATACTGTATGCTCTCCAGCCTGGCGGGCACCGACTACGACTGGGTGAAAGTGGCGGCCGATAGCATGCACCAGACAGGCACGTGGAGATCGTTGACACAATGGGAATGGGAGTGGCTGCTCAACGACCGACCTAATTACGACGAACTGCGGGGCTTAGCCCAAATAGATAGCACCAAAGGTCTGCTGCTACTGCCCGACAACTGGGACATAGCTGCGCGACCGCTGAACAAAGAGATTGACAATCCATGCACCGTGCTAACCGGACGAGAATGGTTCGAATGGCAAAACCTGGGTGCCGTCTTCCTGCCTGCTGCCGGTCAGCGAGAGGGAACAGACGTGAACAAAGTGAACGAGGCAGGATACTACTGGAGCGCCTCTGACGACTTCGAAAAAGATGCGATGCTGATTGGGTTCTCCAAGACCATGGACGGGTTTTATGGTAAGTCGAAAACATTAGGCCTGTCTGTCCGCGCAACACGCATAGTGGAGAATGAGCCGACGGGCCTGAACGGCGAGCGGCGAGAGGCGAGAGGCGAGAGTAGAAAGATTCTCCGCAATGGGCAACTGCTGATTAAACGCGATGGGAAGACCTACAACGCGCAAGGCGTTGAGGTGAGGTGAAAGGACGAAAGGACGAGAGGACGAACGGCGAAAGCTCTAGCCTTTAGCCTCTAGCCTCTAGCCATTAAACATTACAATATCATGAAACTGCAATTCTTAGGCGCGGCGCGCGAAGTAACGGGAAGCAAACATCTGCTGACAACCGACAGCGGACATACCATTCTGCTCGATTGCGGTATGTACCAGGGCAAAGGACTCGAGACCGATGCCGACAACCGTGACCTGGGTTTCGACCCGGCTAAAATAGACTGCGTAGTGCTCAGCCATGCGCACATCGACCACTCGGGACTGATCCCCTACATCTACAAACTCGGTTTCCGCGGAGATATCTACTGTACGCCTGCCACGCGCGACCTCTGTGCGCTCATGTTGGCTGACACGGCTTTTATCCAGGAACAGGATGTGCGCCAGTACAACAAGAAAATGGACCGCCAACATCCCCACAAGGAGAAAGGCAAGAAATATACTATCGATCCCCTCTACGACCAGCACGACGTAGACCAAGTAATGCGCCATTTCGTCTGCTACGACTACGATCGGCGTTTCCGCCTCTTCGACGATGTGCTGCTCACCTTCACCAATTCCGGTCACATGCTCGGTTCTGCGATCTGTAGCCTTGAGGTCTATGAGACGGATTCCTCCTTCCCTTCAGGGGTGAAGAGCTCTGCTCGATCGGAGGTCCAGTGGACGTCCGTAGAACAAGAGGCTAAAAAGCGCTGGAAACGCATCGCCTACACGGGCGATATAGGTCGGCTGCAGAGCCATATATTGCCTAGTCCCATGCTCTTCCCGCAATGCGATTACCTCATCTGCGAATCTACTTACGGAGACCGCATACACGAGGAGAAAGAGGTGACCGAAGAAGAACTGCTTGGGGTAGTGGAGGATACCTGTATCTACCGCAAAGGCAAACTGCTGATACCTTCGTTCTCCGTAGGACGTACCCAGGAGATAGTCTATGTGCTCAACCAGCTCTTCAACGACGGACGACTCTCCGCACGCATACCTGTCTATGTCGATTCACCGCTTTCGACCAATGCTACGCAGATATTCCGTATGTACCCGCAGGCCCTTTCGGACGACGTGCGCGATACCTTGCGCTACGATGACGATCCGTTCGGCTTCAATAGTCTCCACTACATCACCGATGTGCGCGAATCCAAACGACTGAACACTGACCCGAATCCCGCTATCATCATCTCCGCCAGTGGCATGTTGGAGGCAGGACGAATCAAGCACCACGTAGCTAACCACATCTCTGACCCGCGTTGTACTATCCTCATCGTCGGCTATTGCGACCCGCACACGCTCGGCGCACGTATTCAGCAACCGGGACTGCAATGGATATCAATCTTCGGCATGGACCGCCGTATCAAGGCACAGATAACTAAGATTGAAGGCTTCTCCGGCCATGGCGACTATCAGGAAATGATTGACTACCTGACCCGTAGTCTGCAGGTGGATCAAGTGCGCCGCACGTTCATCGTGCACGGCGAGCAAGAAGCCGCAGAGACCTACATGGGCCACCTGCACGACGCCGGTTTCCGCAACGTAGAAGTACCGGAGAAAGGCGCTGTAGTCGTTTTGTAAATGGTTTAGTGCGCTTTCAGCGCGTTTAGTTAAACAGCGAAGCGACTAAACGTCCGAAGGACAATAAACAATAAAAAATAGATACGATGAAAACACGTTTTCTCTTCTTAGCCGCTATGTTGCTCGCTACCGCGAGTACATGGGCCACGACATTCTTCCCCTCGCGCACCGATTTTCGCGACGAGCAGATCTACTTCGTCATGACCACTCGTTTCTATGATGGCGATCCCAGTAACAACACCCAGTGTTGGGACAACCAGTCACGCAATGCGGGCGATCCGGCCTGGCGAGGCGATTTCAAGGGACTGATTGAGAAACTCGATTATATCAAGGCTCTTGGCTTCACGGCTATATGGATAACGCCTGTCGTAGAGAACGCTTCGGGTTACGACTACCACGGTTACCACGCAGCCGATTTCTCCAAAGTGGACCACCGCTACGAGTCGGAAGATGTGGATTTTCAGTCGCTTATCGACGCTGCGCATGCTCGGGGCATAAAGATAATTCTCGATATCGTACTCAACCACTGCGGCAATTTCGGCGAAGCTAACCTGTGCAAACTCTTCAACCGTGACTGGAACGCCGACCAATCGTCCATTAACGACTGTATGGTGCCTTATACCCAGTCGGAGGGAGGTAAGTTGCCAGACAACTATGTGTCAATGGCAGGTGCAGCCCAGTATTCCGCACGTCTCTCGCAGATGAAGAACACCACAGGCGTCAACTACGACACCCATAACTACTGGCACCACTATGGTAATTTCAACTGGGACGAACCTAACCGTTGGTTTGCTCAGATAGCAGGCGACTGCGTGGACCTGAACACCGAGAACCCTGCGGTATACAACTACCTGATCCAGTGCTACACTACGTTCATTCGCATGGGCGTGGACGGTTTCCGCATCGACACAGGAGGCCATATACCTCGTCTGACGTTCAACAAGGCTTTCATCCCTGCCTTCATCAGCGCAGGCCAGGAGTCGGCCTCCAAACGCGGCGGAACACCTTTCTATATGTTCGCGGAGGTATGCGCGCGCTATAGCGATATCCTCTATCGTGGCCAGGCTTGCCTCAGTCCGTTCTACTACACTTGGGCCGAGAGTCGTAGCTACAGTTGGGACACCAGTGCCGACAGTTGGAACAGCTTGGTAGAGATGGAGGGCTCCGGTTGCACCAGTCATCCTAACTGGGCCGCTTGTTGGCAACAGGGCACAGACGACGGAGGAGGACTGAGTACACAACCTACATCGCAGAATGCGCTGCTCAACGGTAACGACTACCATACGCCCGACTACTCGGATGCTTCCGGACTACATGTCATCGACTTCCCGGTTCACTGGAATTTCGCGAGCGCCAGTGGCGCATGGAACACCGCCAAACCGTCTAACGACCAGTACTACAACGATGCTACGTGGAATGTCGTTTATGTCGATTCGCACGACTACGCGCCCGACGAGGTGCAGCAGTACCGCTTCAACAAGGGTCAGGACGTCTGGGCAGAGAACCTCAGCCTAATGTACACCTATCGTGGTATACCGTGCGTCTACTACGGCTCGGAGGTCGAGTTCCAAAAAGGCAAAAAGATAGACGACGGAACCAACATCGCTCTGAAGGAATCCGGACGTGCTTATTTCGGCGGATATATCAAGGGAACGGTCCAGACCACCGATTTCGCGGAATACAACTCCGCTACGGGCAATATGGCTGTTACGCTTGGTCATCCGCTAGCCCGCCATATACAACGACTCAGCCAGATTCGTATGGCTGTGCCTGCCTTGCGCAAAGGTCAGTATTCACGCGAGGGTTGCTCAGGTTCGTTTGCCTTCAAGCGTCGTTACACCGATGCCACGACCGACAGTTATGCACTGGTCTGCATCTCCGGTAATGCTACGTTCACGGGTATCCTCAACGGTACCTATACCGACTGCGTGACAGGTGACGTCAAGACCGTCACCAACGGCTCGCTCAGCGTCTCTTGCAGCGGCAAGGGTAATCTGCGCGTCTATGTGCTCACGACCGACAAAACGGCTGCGCCGGGCAAGATAGGCGAGGACGGAAAGTATATCTACGCGACCTCTTCGGTCAACATACCTGACCCGGTATGGGACGGCACGGAGATGGAACTGACCGAAGACGAGGGGGGAGGCAGTGGTACTACGACTGATCCGATTGAGCCTTGTCTGACCGATGCCAACGAACATGCGGTCTTTTTCCAGCGCTCAAGCGATTTCGGCAAGGATGCCTACTGCTACATCTGGCATACAGGCACAGGCAGCACCGTACAAGTGTGCGGCGGTTGGCCGGGACAGAAAGCACAAGCGCTGGGCAACGACAAGTACAAATTTACGGTTCCCGTAACGGCAGGAGCTATCGATAGTTCGTGGAAAATCATCTGGAACGACGGTGGTGGCAACCAGACACCGGACCTCAACTATCGCGACCAATACCTCTACACAGGCGCTAACAAAGGTAGCATAACAGCTACTTCGCCCGTCACAGCTATCTGCGAACTATCGACCCTGGTCGGCCAACCGCAGAATACGCCACGCGCCACGAAGATCCTCCGCGACGGTCAGTTGCTCATCCTCCGCGACGGAAAAACCTATACGGCCACAGGCGTAGAAGTAGAGTAGGAACAGAGAAAATGCAAAAAAATGCAATAAAATTTGCACATGTCAAAAAAAAGCAGTACTTTTGCACCCGATTTGCGCAAAAAACGCTCTCTGAACGCTTGAAAATGCGCTTCGGGTAGTAGTTCAGCCCGGTTAGAATGCCTGCTTTGGGAGCAGGAGGTCGTGAGTTCGAATCTCGCCTACCCGACAGGGGAGCCACGCAGTGGTTCCCTTCTTTTTTACCCAGACACCAATGAAATACAAAGCGATTTTTTTGGACATAGACGATACTTTGCTCGACTACATACCCTGTTGTCGTGAGGCTTTCGACCAATCGGTCGAGGCGATCAAGGATGAGTGGTTAACGGATGAACGGCTAACGGAGGAACGAATGGACACGCTCTTCAACCTCTTCTTTGCCATCTCCGGACGACTCTTCTCTGAAGCCAAACACGGGTTGCATACCATAGCCGAAGTGATGGACCTCTATCCGCAAGAGTTTGTCGAGCAGGCCGGTTGGCCTATAGCGAGTGTCGATCCCTTCAAGCACGCTTTTCGTGAGGCCTGGGGCACTACCCATACCCTTGTGCCGGAAGCACTGGAGACGCTTCAAGCCTTGCAAAACAAGGGCTACCGCCTCTTTGCGGCAAGCAACAGTTTTGGTCATCTGCAGCGCAGTAGGCTGCAACATGCAGGACTTCTGCCTTTCTTCGAAGATACGTATATCTCGATGGATATCGGTTACGACAAGCCCGATGTGCGATTCTATCAGGAGGCGCTTCGCCGTTGTGGACTGCAGCCAAACGAAGTGCTCATGGTGGGCGATAGCATGACCACCGATATCATCGGTGCCCAAGCGGCAGGTATCAACACCTGTTTCTTCGACCGCCGAGGAGAGAACACCGGGTCGCATCTAGCTATCACACATCTGTCAGAATTGTTAGAATTTGTGTAAAAACACATAACATCTCTATGTTTTTGTCCTAATTATTTGCACAATTGATTATTTTTTAGTACCTTTGCAGCCGCAAAGGTTTTTTGTTTTTATGAAGCGGCTTTTCTTCTTGACAGTAGTAGCTCTGATGAGTATGGTCTCGGTGGCGGGTAAGAATGACCTGCTGTGGGATTATGCCATAGCTGCACCCAAGGAAAATCCCGATCGGGGCCTATACTTTGCCGGCCGCGTGGAGGATGCGCAGGGAGTGAAGAACGGACTGAAAGGCATCAAACTGAACAGCAGCGGTTGGTGTGCGTTCCAGAAGGCGTCCGTAGCAGGTGTGCTCAAGCTGACTTTTGGCCCGCGAAGTGGTATGAATCCCTCCTCGCTACAGGTATTCACATGGAGTGGGGAACAGCCGCAACCGGAGACCTTTGTGGCCTCTACGTGCCCTGTGACCGGTCTGCGCAGACAAGTCATTCCGTTGACTGCAGAACAGAACAACATATATATCATGCGCCTCCTGGAGGAAGAAACAGTGCTGCAACGCATTGAGTTTGTCGAAGGCGCGACAGATAAGCCCGAACCATGCAACGAACCGGAAGAAGTGGTCGAGGAGAACTGGGATAACCTGTCGGAGAATGCACTCTTTTTCCTCCATGCTCTGGAAGAGGCTAATCGCACAGGCAACACGACTATCTACTTGCCTAACGGCATCTACGACCTGGGCGAAAAGACACTTACGGCTATCACGGCCAACCATATAAGCATCATTGGTGAATCAATGGAAGACGTGATTATCCGCAATGCGCCTGATTATCGCCGTGAATCGATCAGCAAGACTGCTACGTTGCGCATCGCGCAAGGTGTGGAAGGAACGTATCTGCAGAACCTAACGCTACAAAATGCCCTGGATTACTATCGCAACGACAACGGCCGCGCGGTGGCGCTGTGGGACCAAGGAACCAAAACCATTTGCAAGCATGTACGACTGCTTAGTTATCAAGATACCTACTATAGCGACATGCCGGGTGCGATGAAGTATTTCGAGGATTGCGAGATACATGGTACGGTCGATTTTATCTGCGGCGATGGCACGGTATATTTCCAGAATACACTTCTCTTCTGCGAGCGTCGCCGAAAGGATGGCAGCGGAGCAGACAAGGTGACCGCCAGTGGTGCTACGCCGGAAGACCGAGGTTATGTGTTCGAGGGATGTACTATCCGCAGCGAATGCCCGTTGGTTAGTCTCGGGCGCAGTTGGAAATATACGCCTAAGTGCGTGTTCCTCAATACCACGTTGGACTACAGTGCGGGTGATTTCTCGCTGACAGGCAAAGGTATAGAACGTTGGACGCTGAAGGGAATGCGTACCTTGCCCGAGTGCTTCGGCGAATACCGGACGCGCGACACTAAGGGTAAAATAGTCTCGCCCAAGAAGAACGAGATTACGTTCGTCTACAAGGGCGAAACCAAAACCATGAATACTATCCTCAGCCGACATGAGGCTGCGCGCTACAGCAAGAAGACTATATTAGGCCCATGGGCCAAAGAGATACAGCAAATCATTTTAACCAATCAAAATTATAAACGATGAGAAAAACTTTCCTTTTCACGTTAGGTGCACTCCTGAGCATCAACGTCTGGGCGTACAACAACACAGCTGCTACCTTCAAGTGGACAGTAGGTAACGAATCAGAGGCCGCAAGCATTGTTTCCGATGCATCAGCCAGTGTGAAGCAAACCAAACTGACCGTAGGTACCGGTTTGACTGTAGGTACGCGTAGCAACCTGGCCGCCAACAATGGTGTGACAATGGTTACGTTCAACCCCTCGTCCAACAAACTAGGTGTTAAGGCGGAATCTATGGTGGAGTATAGCATCACGATGAAGAAAGGAGTTACGTTCACGCTGACAGGTATCAGTTACGATGCGCTCAAGCAAGGTACGGATGGGGCTTCCTACCACTGGAGTTATGCTGTGGATGGAGTAGAAGCTACTCCTGTAGAGGTTACCCAGGATGAGCTGAGACGTGATAACAATACCGAGAGTACTACTCCTCCGTTGAGTCATAGCGAGACCATTACTGCCGCTGCAGGTCAAACCGTTTGTGTACGTTTCTACGTATCCGGTTTCAATGCAGGTAAACTGTTCTGCCTGAGCAACCTCATCATCAGCGGTGTGGTCAATGGCGAAGAGGAAGTACGTTCGTTCACCGATTTCAAGATAGAATTCCGTACTAACCCGTACCAGGTTATTCTGCCTACTTCGGGCGAACTGCCGACAGGTGTAGAAGTATCGGGCACTTCGTTCAACGGTAATCAACACGGCGTACAAGGTGGTACGATTACGGTGCCTGTAGACGGTCCGGTTAAGTTCACGTTGGGTGCATGCCAGTATAGCAAAACAACGATAGCTGTCAAGAAAGATGGGACGCTCTACGCAACGGTTGATAACGCAGGCGCTTGTGGCGAAACAACAGGCAATTTTGAACAGAACATCACTTGGACCTACAATGTGGAAGAGGCTGCTACGCTGACTTTCGAACTGGGTAGCCAGACCTACTTGCCGTATTTCTTTGCCGAAGCATGCGATTTTGTGCCGCAAGTAGAAGTACGTTATTTTGATACGGACGGCACTACCTTGGTGGGAACCGAAATCGTGGATGGCGGTTCTGTGCTGGCCTACAAATACGGTGCTGCAGATGTCACGGTGGCTAGTGGCAAGGCTTTCCGCGGTTGGTTCAATGGCGCAGGCCTGACAGCTACCAAAGTGGCGGCAGGTACTTCGCTCGTCGAGGATATCAGTCTCTATGCTAAAGCAACTGACATTGAGGTGGCTGCCTTGGGTAAGATCTTCGACTACGATTTCCGCCCGGCTTATTTCTATCCGGAAGATCATGACATTCTTACCTTCACCGGTGCCAGCTACAATGGTGCACAACACGGTTGGATGTTCGGTAGTGGCAAGACGATGAGTGTAGAAGTGGCAGGCAATGCATTGCTGATAGTAGGTGTCTGCACCTATTCCAACACAAGTACAACGGACGTGAAGGATGCAGGTGGTAATACGGTAGGCCAACTGGATGTAACGAAGAACGAGACCGCCGACGGTGCACTCCAGACAATCCAGTACGAGGGTCCGGCTACCACGCTGACTTTCCATTTCACCTCCACCAACTATATCCATACCCTGAAGGTGTACAACATAGCTCAGTTGCCACAGAAGGATGCGGCCGGTTACTACGAGATAGCTCCGGGCGATGCAGCAGGTCTGATTTTGGCTCTGGAATCGATGAGCGCAGGCGATAAGATCTTCTTGCCGAACGGCACCTACGATCTAGGTGAGACTGTATTGACGCAAGTAAGCAAGAACGATGTATCTATCATCGGACAATCAATGGAGGGCGTTATTATCCGCAATGCTCCGGATATCTACAAGGAGGGTATCGGTACTACCGCTACACTCTATATCACGGCCAACAATACTTATCTGCAAGACCTGACGCTACAGAATGATTTGGATTATTTCCAGGCCTTGGCTAAAGTAAACAATGGTCGTGGTGTAGCGCTCTGGGACAAGGGAACTAACACGATTTGCAAGAATGTTCGTCTGCTCTCTAACCAAGATACTTACTATAGCAACAAAGTGGGCGCGGTGAAGTATTTCGAGGATTGCGAGATACATGGCACGGTGGATTTCATCTGCGGTGACGGTAGCGTATATTTCAAGAACAACGAGTTGGTTTGCGAGCAACGTAATTCCGGTGGCGGTGGTGCAGATGCTATCACGGCCAGCAATGCAGATGCATCGGACAAGGGTTACGTCTTCGAGTCCTGCAGCGTTCGTTATGCAGCGGGAATTGAGGGCGCCAAGCCTGTTGTCAGCTTCGGCCGTAGCTGGAACAACGCTCCTAAATGTATTTTCCTGAATACTGTATTGGACGATGTGAACGGCGAACTGAATATGACGAAAACGGCTAGCCAACAGAAAGATAAAATCGAGCGTTGGACACTTGGCGCTATGAACGCACTGCCTGAGAAATTCGGTGAGTACAACACTACCGGAAGTCCGGCTATGCCATCCAGCAACAACGTGACCTTCGTATTGGGTAGCAACGAGAAGACGATGGAGACTATCCTCTCGGCTTCGGAGGCCGCTACATACACCATGGCTTATACCTTAGGCGATTGGGCAACTACTGCTGCCAGCGATGCTACGCAGGTGAGCCTGAACTACAAGAATGGCCAATGGTTGGCAACAGACGCAACCGTATTCTTGGTAGAGAATGGCAGCGCAACGTCTATCGTAACCGCTCTGCCTGCTTGGCAAGAAGGTATCGTAGTTCGTGCAGCTAACGGTCGTGGCGGTTTTGGTGCACCTGCTACCGAAGAAGGCACAACAGCTATCGACAACGTACGTAGCGACAACCAACCGCAGAAAGTGATTCGCAATGGTCAGTTGTTCATCCTCCGCGATGGCAAGACCTACAATGCACTGGGACAACAGTATTAATACGAACTAAGTTAATACCACAAGACACGTAGTAAGTACGTATATGGAGATGAGTGTTTGATATGTGGTTAAACGATTTATTATTTGGAACGGGCATTGCGCACTCGTTGTTTGTGCTGTCGTTAGCTATTGCAGTCGGCATCCTGTTGGGAGCAACGCTTAAGATTAAAGGAATTACACTGGGCATAACGTGGATCCTGTTCTGCGCTATTGCCTGTAGCCATTTTGGAATGACATTGGACCCATTGGTCGAGTCGTTTGCTAAGGACCTGGGACTTATCCTCTTCGTCTATTCCATTGGTTTACAGGTAGGACCTTCGTTCTTCTCTTCCTTCGGCAAGGGTGGGGTGAAACTTAATGCCTTGGCCGCGGCTATCGTCCTATTAGGCTGTTTCACTGCTTGGCTGATTCATTTCGTCAGCGGAGAAGACATGGCCACTATGACAGGCGTTTTGTTCGGTGCGGTAACTAATACTCCCGGATTAGGTGCTGCGCAGCAGACTTTCCAGGACCTGACAGGCGAGACAAATCCGGTTATCGCCAGTGGTTATGCGATGGCCTATCCATTGGGCGTAGTAGGCATCATAGTCTCTATCTTGCTGCTACGTTGGTTCTTCCGTGTAAAACTGGACAAGGAGGAAGAGCAAGTGGTACGTGAGAAAGGCGAAGAGCAACAGATAGCACGTCTAGACTTGAGATTAACTAATCCGCAAGTAGAAGGTATACGTGTGCGTGATGTGAAACTGTTGACACACGTCAACGTGGTAGTCAGTCGTTGTATTGATGCCGAAGGTAACGAGAGTATGCCCGATGCCGATACTGTGCTGCATGTGGGCGACAGAGTGCGCTTTGTGGGCGACCAGGTGAACGAGAAAACCCTGTTGCTGCTTGGTGAACGCACCGATGTGGCTTGGGAAGAGAAAGAGAAGGATATCCACCTAGTGAATCAGCATATTGTGGTCACCAAACCGAAGATCAATGGTAAGTTGATACGCGAACTAAAAGTACGCGAAGCCTACCAGATCACTATCACTCGTGTTCGCCGCGCAGGAATCGAACTGCTGGCTACTTCGGATCTCCGCTTGCAACTGGGCGACCGCTTGACCGTTGTGGGAGAGAAAGAGTCGGTAGAGAAAGTGGCTAAAGTATTCGGTAATTCGGCTAAGAAACTTGATGCGCCTAATCTGGCTACGCTGTTCTTCGGCTTATTGCTCGGAGTGGCATTTGGCACCTTACCTATTATGTTACCCGGTTTGTCGCAACCGTTCAAACTGGGACTGGCAGGTGGTTCGCTCATCATAGCTATCATCATTGGTGCATTCGGAACACGATTCCATCTGGTGACATATACCACTACTTCTGCCAACCTGATGATTCGCGAGATAGGTATATCGCTCTTTCTCGCAGCCGTTGGCTTTGGCGCGGGTAAGACCTTTATCCCGACTTTGTTAGACGGCGGATACGTATGGATTGGCTATGGCGTTATCATCACCATGGTGCCTCTTCTGCTGATAGGAATCATTGCCCGCAAGTGGCTCAAACTGGACTATTTCACGCTAATGGGCCTTCTGGCTGGTTCAACCACCGATCCACCTGCATTGTCCTATGCCACTACACTTTCGTCACGCAATGACAGGGCGGCTGTGGCTTATTCCACGGTCTATCCTATGACGATGTTTCTGAGGGTATTGTCCGGACAACTGATGATTTTGTTATTCCTGTGAGAATCAATAGAGACATATTACGCTTGGCGCTACCCAGTATCTTAGCCAATATTACCATTCCTCTCGTAGGATTGGTCGATACGGCTATCGTGGGGCACATCAGCGATGCGGCCGCTATAGGTGGCATAGCTATTGGTACGATGTTGTTCGACTTGCTCTACTGGAACTTCGGTTTTCTGCGAGTGGGAACATCGGGGCTAACGGCTCAGGCCTATGGCGCTCAACGACAAGACGAGTGCACACGTATTCTGCGCAGAAGTGTCTCTATTGCTCTGATGGCTGCTATCGCGATATGGGCTATCCAGTGGCTGTTTGTGACCGCTGTATTGGCTGTAGTACCGTGTTCAGTGGCTGCAGCTAATGTGGCCAGACGTTATTTCTTTATCCGCATATGGGCCGCGCCCGCTACACTTTGTCTCATGGCATTCAAGGGATGGTTCATAGGCATGCAAGACACGCGAAGTCCGATGGCGGTAGATATACTGGTCAATGCAGTAAATATGTTAGCTAGTTATCTGCTGGCAGTACCTGGTGAACTGGGAGTAGAAGGAGTAGCGTGGGGTACACTTATCGCGCAATATACGGGCCTCATCCTGACTTTTGTCATCTTGGTAGCTCGCTATCGGTTTGTGTTCGGAAGAATGGAGTGGTGGAGTGGCGATTGGCGAAGAATCATCAAACTCAATACCAATCTCTTTATCCGCTCACTCTGCTTCATGGTGGTCTATGTCGGTTTCACTTCGCTGGCCGGACGTTATGGAGATAATCTGTTGGCTGTCAGCAGCATACTGATGAAACTCTTTATGTTCTTCTCCTATTTTGTAGATGGTTTTGCCTATGCAGGAGAAGCATTGGTCGGGCGGTTCATCGGCGAGCAATCGGTCGATTCACGACTATCAGCTCTCATCTCGCGGCTGTTCATCTGGTCATTGGGCGTGGGACTGCTCTTTACGCTCATTTATGCCGTATGGGGAATGCCTGTTATCTCTCTGCTGACCAACGATACGGAAGTGCTCTCAGCTACGCATCCATACTTAGGTTGGCTCATCGCTATGCCGATTATCTCCACCTTGGCATTTATGTGGGATGGTATCTATGTCGGCGCCACAGCAGGTGTGCCTATACGCAATTCGATGATTTGGGCAGCACTGGCTTTTGTCGTTGCCTATCTGGTTACCTTCCAATGGTGCGGACTACACGCGCTCTACGTGGCTTATTTTGCCCATCTGATAGCGCGCGTGGCTTACCTCACGGCCCAGTATCCACAACTCAAACAATCCATCCTAATTGTCGATGATTAAGAAACTCGAAAATAGACCCTGGAAGGTGCTCAATAGCGAGAATATCTTGCGCTTAGGCCAATGGCTCTCTGTTCGTCAGGAGTGTGTCCAGTTGCCCAATGGTGCGCAGATACCTACGTGGTATATCCTGGAGTTCCCCAACTGGGTCAACGTGATAGCTATCACAAAGGATGGTCTTATGGTGATGGAGGACCAATACCGTCATGGTCTGGGAGAAACGCACTACGAACTGGTGGCAGGCGTGGTGGACGAAGGAGAGACACCCTTACAGGCTGCACAACGTGAACTGAGCGAAGAGACTGGTTATGAGGGAGGAGAGTGGCAACTCTATATGACTCTTTCGCCAAATCCGACCAACCATAATAACCACTGCTATACCTTCCTGGCTACAGGCGTAGAGCATCGTCGTGAACAGCATCAGGAGCGCACGGAAGATATTCAGGTAGATATCATGACTCAGCAAGAGGTGCTACAACTGTTGCGCGAAGGAGAAATCGTACAAGCGCTCCATGCAGCACCATTGTGGAAATATTTTGCAGAAAAACAATAATACTATATGAAACGTTCATTTATTATCATCTTTGCAGGACTTCTAGGACTCGTTTTGACAGCTTGTCAAGACGCGGTGCAGCAAGTGGCAGGCACCTATTCCTACAAGATTAGCGGACGAGCTACGGTAGATGGCGATGAAGTCAAGTTGTCCGACGAGGTAGGGGCCATGGAACTGGTTCGTATCGATTCTACTACTGCGCTTGTTACCTTCAATGCGCTCAGTGGACCCGCTTACACGACTCAGGCAGAGATTCATGCTGATCAAATTACGCTCAACACCTACGAACGTGATATCACGGTTAATTTGACCGATTATCATCTCTCGGCGTCTGGTTCGGGAACGATCTACGACCAAACTATCCTAATCACGCTTCAGTACAAGGGAGATAAATTCTCCGCCGACCAACTTACTATGTTATGCAAAAAGAACTGATACTTATATTCTCTTTCGCTGCGTTGGTGGCTTGTACTTCGCCTGCTAAGCAGAAAGTGACTGATGTGCAGCCTATTTGCGTCAGCACGCTTGTCTTGGGCGAGTCACGTACGGCCGAACCATTTAACGCCAATCGTTATGTGGGCACGATCGAAGTAGCACATACTACGTCTGTCAGTATGCAGACACCCGGACGAGTGCTGAAGGTCTATTGTCGTGAGGGAGATCGAGTATGTCGCAACCAAATCCTTCTGCGCATCGATAACACGCAGGCACTCAATGCGTTACACTCAGCCGAGGCTACTCTTCGTCAGGCGCAAGATGGTTATGACAGAGTGAAGAAAGTGCATGCACAAGGGGCTGTGACTGACCAGCAGATGGTGGAGATAGAAAGCCGATTGGCACAAGCTAAATCGCTGCGCGATGCCGCTCAACGCCAGGTCAGCGAGTGCGAGCTGCGTGCGCCTGCCGATGGGGTGGTTAGTCAACTCGACATCGCAGAAGGACAGACTGTCGTGCCCGGAGTTCGACTGATGACACTGCTCGATCCTTCGGCTTATGTCGTTTCTTTCTCTGTGCCTGAGACGGAAATCAATACGGTCAGCATAGGCCAGGAAGGGGAAGTCGAATGTGTGGCGCTCGATTCTATTCTGCCATGCAAGATTACGGATTTAGGCCTGCAGGCTAATCCATTGGCACATACATATACGGTCAAAGCGGACATACGCGGAGGACGCGACTGTTTGCGCCATGGTATGGTAGGCAAAGTGCTCCTAACTCCTAATCCGCTAACCACTAACCCCTCACCCCTAATCATCCCTTCTCATTGCGTGCATCTTATGCAACGTGGCCCTGCCGTTTGGCGTGTGAAGAACGGTCATGCAGACCGTGTGCTGATTCAGGTCGCTGGCTACCGCGCGGATGGTGTATTGGTGTCCGATGGATTGCAGCCGGGCGACACGCTGATTACCGATGGCTATCAGAAATTGTATCAAGATGCTCCTATAACCACTAACCCCTAACCACTAACCCCAACTTTGGTCACTCGCAAACACATAGAAGCAGCCATGCGTCATCACGGAGTCGTGTTGACCTGTTTTGTGCTACTCATGGCCTTTGGTATCTGGTCGCTGCCGCAACTTAACAAAGATGAGTTCCCGCAATTCACCATTCGTCAAGGTATAGTGGCTGCTATCTATCCTGGGGCTAATGCTGAACAGGTGGAGCAACAGGTCACTATGCCTCTGGAGGACTATATCAATTCCTTCGAGGAGGTGGACAAGGAGCAGACATATAGCGTCACCGAAGATGGCATTGTTTATGTCTATGTAATGATTCGCGAGACAGTCGATGACAACGCAGGAGCATGGACGCGCATTCGTGCGGGCTTGCCTCTGCTGCAGAAAACATCTCTTCCGCCAGGAGTACTACAGATAGTCGTAGTCGATGATTTTGGCAATACTTCTTCTCTGCTTCTAGCTGTGGAGAGTCCCGAGCGTAGTCCGCGCGAATTGGAGCAATACGCCAAGCATATTTGCCGCCACTTGCGCACGATTCCGGAGATGGGCAAACTGCGTATCCTTGGCCAACAAAACGAGGAAATAGCGGTTACTATCGATGCTGAGCAACTGTCTGCCTATGGCATTAGCGAACAGCTGATTCAGACGCAATTGGCACTCCAGGGACTGCGTACTATTGGCGGCAGTGGAGCAGGGCAGAATAGTTTCCAGGTGGTCATCCCTTATCAGTCTGAATACGAACTGCAGGAACAGATCATCTGGGCTGACCCGGTAACGGGTTCTGTGGTTCGTCTGAAAGATATAGCTACTATCGAACGGCGCTATCAGCCTGCCGACAAATATGTTGAGTTCAATGGTGCTTCATGCCTGATTATCAACATGGAGATGGTTCCGGGCAACAATATCGTTGCTTTTGGCCAGCGAGTGGATGAGGTATTGGCAGAAGCCGCAGAACAACTGCCACCGGATATTCGTTTCCATCGTATCACGGATCAACCTAAGGTGGTTAACGATTCTGTTGTCTCGTTCCTACGCGACATCGTTATCTCTATCTTGGTGGTCATCGCTGTGATGCTGCTCCTCTTCCCATTGCGCACGGCTTTGGTGGCTTCCACCGGTGTACCTGTTTGCACAGCCATTTGCATTGGACTGATGTATATCACTGGTATTGAACTGAATACGGTTACCCTGGCGGCACTCATTTTTGTACTAGGAATGATTGTAGATGACTCGGTTATCGTCATCGATGGCTATACCAATCAACTCGAGAAGAACCACTCGCGGTGGTATTCCGCAGTAGTTAGCACGAGTCTGCTATTTGTGCCTATGTCGTTAGCCACGTGCGCCATCAGTGGTATGTTCTTCCCGATGACTCACATCATCACCGGGCCTCTTGGTGAATTTGTGCAACTCTTCCCATGGGCAGTTCTGTTCGCACTTGGTGCTAGTATTTTCTATGCTTCGTGGGTTACGCCTTACCTCTCTTTCCGATTTATCAAGCAGCGTAAAGCCAACGAGTGGACTGCCTTCGAACGTGCGCAAAACCGATTCTTTGTGGTGCTGCAAAACGGCTACAAACATCTGTTGACTGTATGCTTCAATCATCCGGTTATCATCTACTGCTTGTTGGCAGCAGCGCTGCTGACGGGTGGTTTCCTGTTGACTCGTCTCAACTTGCAATTGCTCCCTAAGGCCGATCGCGAGTGTCTGGCGGTGGAGATCTATCTGCGGGATGGTTGTTCGGTTGAGCAGAGTGCGCTAGTGGCTGATTCGCTGGCACGTGTGCTGCGAGCGGACGAACGAATAACGAGTGTCACTTCTTTCCTCGGCCAGGCTAGTCCGCGTTTCCACGCTACTTACACGCCACAGATGGCGCATCCTAATTATGCGCAATTGATTGTCAATACTGTTTCCTGCAAGGCAACCAAGCAGATTCTCAAGGAGTATAGTCCGCAATACGAGAACTATTTCACCAACGCCTATATCCGCTTCAAGCAGATGGATTATCAGGTGGTGAAAAATCCGCTTGAGGTACGTATCCAGGGCGAAGACTTGGACCTGATGGCTATCTATGCGGATAGTGTGCGCCGATTCATGGCAGCGCAACCGGAAATGCAGTGGGTACACTCTGATTACGACAATATAGCTTCGTCCACACGTATTGTGCTCCGTCCGGACGAGGCGACGCGTCTGGGTATCACAGAGACGATGCTCTCGCTCTACCTGCGTGAGGCTACCAAGGGTGCCACGCTAACCACACTCTACGAAGGCAGTTATGCTGTGCCGGTTGTGCTCTACACTGCGGGAGCGCAAGAGATGTCTGTCTCGCAACTTGAGGCATTGCTCGTACCTACGGCTATTGCCGGCCTGTGGGTACCTTTGCGCCAAGTGGCTACACTCGAGCCCGAATGGCATCATTCCTCGCTGGAGAGACGCAATGCTGTGCGTACTATCACCGTAGGTGCGGACTTGCGAGGCACTACCAGCCAAGTGGATGCCGAGCGTAAGGTCAAACAGTGGGTCAAAGCTAATATGAACGAATTGCCGGAGGGCGTGACCCTTTCTTACGGTGGCTTGTCTGCTATCAACGGAAAGATTGTTCCGCAGATTCTCTGGAGTGTCGTGGCAGCATTAGCAGTTATGCTGGCGCTGCTCATCTACCATTTTGGTAAGGTGGGACTGGCTATGTTGGCCCTTTCGTCGTCTCTCCTCTGCCTCTTTGGCGCATCGTTGGGACTATGGCTCTTCGGTCTAGATATATCTATCACGGCGGTCCTCGGTATCGTCAGTCTGATAGGAATCATCGTCCGAAATGCTATTATGATGTATGAGTATGCCGAAGACTCGCGCAAATATCTGCAACTCTCCTATCGAGATGCGGCCTTCCGAGCGGGATTACGGCGTATGCGACCTGTTTTCCTGACCAGTGCTACTACTGCTTTAGGCGTTTTGCCGATGATTATTGCGCACACTGCTCTTTGGATGCCAATGGGAGTAGTCATCTGTTTCGGTACTATCTTCACCTTACCGCTCACGGTGACCATTTTGCCTGTCGTTTATTGGAAAGTTTACCAACATCACGATTCTAAATGATTAAGCGCCTATACATATTGCTCCTCTCCGTCTTCCTCTGCTGCCAGGCATCGGTGGCTGCTACGCTTACCATCGATTCTTGTCTCTCTTTGGCGAAGCAGAACAACCCCTCTTTGCGCAAAGCGCAACTGGATATTCTACGGGCACAGGAGGTGAAAGCACAAGCACTGACCAAATATTTCCCGCAAGTCCAGGGTATGGCGTTCGGCTATCATGCTCTGCAACCTATTGTAGATGTGGGAATTGACGATATTGGCAATGCGTCCGTGCGCGACCTGCTGACTACGCTCTATGGCAATTATGGCGCAGCACTTGGACTCGACAATTCTATCAATCTTTTCCAGTATGGCTATTCGGCGGGAGTTACGGCTATTCAGCCTGTCTTCATGGGAGGAAAGATTGTAGCGGGCAATCAGTTGGCCAAAGTGGGCGTAGAGGCGGCTAAACTGCAGGCGGAGATAGGAGAACGCGATATACTCGAACAAGTGGAGCAAACCTACTGGTTGGTATATGGTCTCCAACAGAAACAGCAACTCATCGACGAGGCTCTGACGCTTCTCGACACCTTGGCGCTGACTGTCTCTGCGGCCGTAGATGCGGGATTGGCTTTGCCGTCCGATTCCATGCAAGTGGCCCTACGACGCGATGAAGTCCTCAGTCGTCAGTTGCAACTCACTAGCGGACTTTCGCTGGCCCGTCAGGCTCTGGCTTTATCCTTAGGATTGCCGCCTTCTGATACGATTGTGGCCGTTGATACGCAGACCGACGAGGACCCGTTCTCCATTGTTTCTGAATCCTCTTCTGTCTCGCCTGAAGCGCAACTACTGGCCCTGCAAGTGCGTGCTAATCAGCTCCAACGTCGTATGATGCTCGCCGATGCATTACCGCAACTGGCTGTGGGCGCTAACTACTCCTATAGTCGTTTCCAGACCAATATCCTGCGCGATGAACTGGGCAGTCCTACGGGCAATGGTGCTGTTTTTGTCACAATGCGTGTGCCGCTTACCGCTTGGTGGGAAACCGCTCATAAACTCAAGGAACAGGATTACGCCATCCAACAGGCACAACTCGATGCCGATTATCTGGGCGCGCAATTAGATTTGCGTACGCAGCAAGCAGCAGACCAACTCGTGCAAGCACAATCGTTGATTATTCTTCAGCAGTCGGTTCTGACACACGCCGAAGAAGCTTATCGCCTGCTGCGCGTACAATACGAAGCGGGTATGGCTACTATCAGCGACCTGCTTCGCCAGCAAGTCCAACTCACTCAAGCTCAATCCGATCTCACGGATGCACGTCTCGCTTATCGCCTCGCCCTACGTCGCTACAACGACCTAAAGTAAACCTGATCTTACCGTGGTAGTATCGTGGTTAAGTCGTAACTTTACCGAGACATTACCGAGACATTACCGAGCGCACTATTAAAAAAATCTTCGATTTTCTTGCATATGTCAAAAAAAAGCAGTACCTTTGCAGTCGCAAAGGTTTTTTGTTTTTAGAACCTTACCTAACGAGCAAAAATATATCGATTTTATTATATGAGTAAAAAAGAAGTTCAATTCTCGCTTGTCTACCGTGACATGTGGCAATCTAGCGGAAGATACGTGCCTCGTAAGGACCAGCTCGCACGCATTGCGCCTGTCATCATCGACATGGGATGTTTCGACCGGGTAGAAACCAATGGTGGAGCAAGCGAACAAGTTAATCTCCTCTACGGAGAAAACCCGAACCAGGCTGTCCGTACATTTACAAAACCCTTCAACGAAGTAGGTATCAAGACCCACATGCTCGACCGTGGACTCAATGCCCTGCGCATGAATCCGGTTCCGGCAGACGTACGCCAGTTGATGTACAAAGTGAAGCACGCACAGGGCGTTGATATCACGCGTATTTTCTGTGGACTCAATGACCCGCGTAATATTATTCCGTCTATCAAGTGGGCTAAACAGGCAGGCATGACTGCTCAAGCCACGATGTGTATCACTTATTCTAAGGTACACACCGCTGAGTACTACATTAACCTCGCGGAACAACTCATCGAAGGTGGCGCACAGGAAATCTGCCTCAAAGATATGGCCGGTATCGGTCGTCCGCATATGCTCGGCGTTATCGTGGCTGCTATCAAGGAGAAACACCCCGATATCGTTATTCAGTACCACGGTCATTGTGGACCGGGTTTCTCTGTTGCTTCGATGCTCGAGGTAGCTAAAGCGGGTGGAGACGTGCTGGATGTTGCTATCGAACCGCTCAGTTGGGGCAAGGTGCATCCGGATGTGATCACCATCCAGGCTATGCTCCGCGATGCAGGATTCCTTGTTAAGGATATCAATATGAAAGCCTATATGCAGGCTCGCAACCTCACGCAGGAGTTCATCGATGACTTCTTGGGCTACTGGATTGACCCGAAGAATGCGCTCATGACTTCGTTGCTCGTGGGCTGTGGTCTGCCTGGTGGAATGATGGGATCGCTCATGGCCGACCTCAAAGGCATGCACGCGGCTATCAACGCCAACCTTAAGAAGAAAGGCGAACCTGAACTGAGCGAAGACGAACTGCTCGTACAACTCTTCGACGAAGTACAACGTATATGGCCGATGCTGGGCACACCGTGTCTCGTAACGCCGTTCTCGCAATACGTTAAGAATGCTGCGCTGATGAACCTCTTCTCGCGCTCTATGGGCGAGAAAGACTTCACACGTATGGACCCTGCTATGTGGGGTATGATTCTTGGCAAATCGGGCAAACTGCCTGGTACGCTTGCGCCGGAAATCATTGAATTGGCCAAGGAGAAAGGACTCGAGTTCTACACCGACGATCCTCAGGCTCTCTATCCGGACGAGTTGCCGCGCTTTATCAAAGAGATGAAGGAACTTGGCTGGGATCGCGGACAAGACGACGAAGAGCTCTTCGAGTTCGCTATGCACGAGAAGCAGTACCGCGAGTACAAGTCGGGCTTGGCTAAAGAGCAGTTCAACCAAGATCTTATCGAGCGTATGCGCAAGGCAGGTAAGCCTATACCCGAGCATCTGCTCCCGAAACCACAAGCTTCGGAAGACGAGATGGCTGCCATCGCTCTTGCCTTGCATTTGGCTGGCAAACCGAAAGAGGCTCCTGCTGCCACGCTGCCTATCATCCGTCAAACACCCTGGAAACGAATTAATCCAAATATGTTATGAAAAAGTATAATTTTAATGCCGGCCCGAGTATCCTGCCGCAAGAAGTAATCAAACAAACAGCAGAAGCCGTTATCGACTTTCAAGGTGAAGGACTTTCCGTTCTCGAGATCAGTCACCGCGCTAAGTATTTCCAACCTGTAATGGACGAGGCAGAAGCGTTGATGAAGGAACTTCTCAATGTGCCTGAGGGCTATCGTGTGCTTTTCCTCGGTGGTGGTGCTAGCCTGCAGTTCTGCATGGTGCCGTTCAATATGCTGGAGAAGAAAGCAGCTTATCTGAACACGGGCGTTTGGTCCAAGAAGGCGCTCAAAGAGGCCAAAGGATTTGGCGAAGCGGTCGAAGTGGCTGCAAGTACCAATTCTATTCCTACGGATTACGAAATCCCGCAAGATGCTGACTATTTCCACATCACGACCAACAATACTATTTTCGGAACAGAGATTAGCGATGCCAAGTTGGCAGAGATCTATCGCAAGAAAGGTAATGTGCCATTGGTAGCCGATATGAGCTCTGATATCCTGAGTCGTCCTATCGATGTTAGCCAGTATGATATCATCTACGGTGGTGCGCAGAAGAACCTGGCACCTGCAGGTGTAACATTCGTTATCATCAAGGAGTCGTGCCTGGGCCGCGTTAGCCGTTATATCCCGACGATGCTCAACTACCAGACGCACATCGAGGGTGGCTCTATGTTCAATACGCCTCCTGTGCTGCCTGTTTATACCGCATTGCTTACTCTCCGCTGGCTCAAGGCGAACGGTGGACTCAAATGGATCGAGGCACGCAACAAGGCCAAAGCAGAACTGCTGTACAACTGTCTGGACAACTCCAAACTGTTCACGCCGACTATTCTCAACAAGGAGGATCGCAGCCGCATGAATATCTGCTTTGTCTTCAAACCCGGTTACGAAGACCTGCAAGATGATTTCTTCAAGTTCGCTACCGAGCGTGGAATGGTAGGTATTAAGGGCCATCGTCTGGTAGGCGGTTTCCGTGCTTCCTGCTACAATGCAATGGATCTAGAGGGTGTTCAGGCACTTGTCGATTGCATCCACGAATACGAGAAATTGCACTAAAATGGGCTATTTCACTTTTCATCATCCAGAACCAACCAAAAAGAAGACGACGCAAGCCGTGTTCTACACAACACTTGTAAACAAAATGAAAGTATTAGTTGCAACCGAAAAACCCTTTGCGAAGGTAGCCGTTGATGGTATTCGCGAGGTCATCGAAGGCGCTGGTTACGAACTCGCCCTTCTGGAAAAATATACCGAAAAGCAGCAGCTCCTAGACGCTGTAGCCGATGCAGACGCGCTGATTATCCGTTCTGATATCGTCGATCAGGCTGTGCTGGACGCTGCTAAGCAACTCAAGATTGTTGTTCGCGCCGGAGCAGGTTATGACAATATTGACTTGGCTGCCGCCACTTCCCACAAGGTAGTAGCTATGAATACGCCTGGCCAGAACAGCAATGCTGTGGCAGAACTGGCGCTGGGCCTCATGGTCTTTGCTGTCCGCAATTTCTACAATGGAACGAGCGGCACCGAGCTTAAAGGCAAGAAACTGGGTATTCACGCTTTCGGCAATGTGGGACGCAACGTGGCACGTATTGCCCAGGGCTTTGGCATGGAGGTATATGCCTACGACGCTTATTGTCCGGATGAGGCGATGCTGGCGGCTGATGTCAAACCGCTGCATAGCGCAGAAGAACTCTACAAGACTTGCGATATAGTCAGTCTGCATATTCCTGCTACCGATGAGACTAAGAACAGTATCAACCGCGCACTCGTTGGCCTGATGCCAAAGGGTGGAATACTGGTCAATACGGCTCGTAAGGAGGTTATCAACGAGGACGAACTGATCCAACTCATGCAGGAGCGCGCAGATCTCAAGTACGTGACCGATATCATGCCTGTGTCAGACAGCAAGTTCAAGACGCTCTTCGAGGGACGCTATTTCGCTACGCCTAAGAAGATGGGCGCCCAAACTGCAGAAGCCAATATCAACGCAGGTATTGCAGCTGCCAAGCAGATTGTGGACTTCCTCCAGAATGGTGTTACACGCTTCCAGGTAAACAAATGAGGAAGCGCCTATCCATAAAACTGATTCTTATCGCCCTCCTTTTAGGTGGGGTTGGAGTAGGCTGTCTTCACGCCTCGCAAATCGTTTGCGTAGGTGCGGCCACCCAAGTGGTGAACGGCAACGACACTTTGTTCTTTTTCAAGAATGAAGTCCATCTGCGTTCTACGGTCGGCGATGCCGATTGGTACACTACTTCCGGTGCGCTTATCGCTTCTGCTACGGACGAGATCTATCCGGACGAGGGTGGAGTCTATCTGCAGCAGAGTGGTGTTAATTCGTCACCTGTCTATGCGTTTGTCTATACCGAGCCAACCGATTTGTCGCTTTCGGTTACTCCCGATTGCGAACAAACGGTCCTGACGCTCACGGGCGATGCTAAGCCTTTCACCTACACGCGTCTCGACGGCACAACCGGCACTTATGCTCGCGCTTGTACTATCGATTACAATGCGTTGGCGTGGAATACCGAGGCGTGGGTGGACTCTGCGGCGCAGGTGGAAGCTACGCTGCGCACGGGCGATTATGTGTTGCCCGCTATATATGGTGCTACGCCTATCACGCTCTGCTACGATGCTGCTGTACGTACGGCCCTGAGCCTCGATTCTGCTTGTATCGACACTGTGCTGACCGAAGATCGCGTACGTGCGGTCAAGATGGAACTGACCTCGCTTGCTACTACGCGTGGCAAGGAGGGCGAACGCAGCAACGAGCGCAACCGCCCTGTCAGCCAAACGCTGGTAACCGGTTCCGAATATAGTGGCCCGCTGGAGGTGGCTTTCTATAGCAACCCGACGCCTGCCGCCCTGTTCTACACCTGGCGCATCTACCATAGCACCGACCTCATCGTTACCCGCCATGACAAGGATATCCGTTATGCTTTTTCCGAGCCTGGCGCTTACCGCGTCGTGTGTGCGGTCAACAACAGCTACTGCGCTTCCGATTCATCTGAGATGATTGTCAGCGTCTCCGAGTCATACCTGGCTGTGCCTAATGTGTTCACGCCTAATGGTGATGGCAAGAACGATGAGTTCCGCGTAGCTTACCGCTCGCTCAAGGAGTTCCACTGCTGGGTCTACAACCGTTGGGGCAAACTGGTCTATGAGTGGACCGATCCGGCCAAAGGCTGGGATGGTACCATCAATGGTCGTCCGGCTGCTGAAGGCGCGTATTTCTACGTCATCCGTGCGCTGGGAACCGATGCGGACAAGAATGCCAAATATATCGGCGCCAAGGCTGCGTACAAGAAGAAAAAACTGAATGCTGACGAAGCCGTTATTGGCGTTTACCAGATGAGTGGTGATATCAATCTCATACGAGGCAAACAATAATCAAATCAAATAACCAATGACCAAAATTAAATTTTTCATTATGGCACTTACTGCTGTTGCCATCACGGCTTGCTCTAAGCCCGAAGCCGCAGTGGAGGAAAATGCGAATCCTCTGCTGAATTACGCTAACTGGACTACGCCGCACGGCACTTATCCGTTCAACGAGATTCACGCGGCGGATTACATGCCTGCTTTTGAGGAGGCTTTCCGCCAAGGACGCGCTGATATCGATGCTATCGTGCGCAATCCCGAGGAACCTAGTTTTGAGAATACGATCGAGGCACTCGATCGTGCAGGCCATACACTCAGTATGGTAGCCGGCTGTTTCTACAATCTGACGCACTCTGAGACCAACGATTCGTTGCAGGCGCTGGAGGTAGAACTGTCGCCGCTGATGTCCGAGTACAGCACTTCTATCATCCTCAACGACAGCCTTTTCCAACGTATCAAGGCCGTTTACGACAAACGCGACCAACTGCGTCTCAAGGCTGACCAGCGCAAACTGCTGGAGGATACCTACGAGTCGTTTGCCAACAATGGCGCTAACCTCGATGAGGCGGGCAAGGAGAAATACCGCGAACTCACGGCACGTCTCTCAATGCTCACGCTTACCTATGGTCAGAACGTGCTCAAGGCTACCAATGCTTGGACCAAACTGATTACCGACGAGTCGCAACTGGCTGGTCTCAACGATGACACCAAGTCGATGCTCCGCGCCAATGCAGAGAAGAAGGGACAGAAGGGCTGGTTGCTCGATCTCAAACCGACCACTTATATCCCTGTCCTCAAGGACTGCGACAACCGCGCTCTGCGCCAGGAACTCTATATGGCTTACAACACACGTTGCATCGGTGGCGAGTTCGACAATACGCAGAATATCATCGATATCGCCAACACCCGTCTGGAGTTGGCGCAACTCTTTGGCAAAGAGGATTATGCGCAGAAATCGCTGCATAAGACCTGCGCCGAGACCGAGGAGACCGTGATGAATTTCCTCGACCAACTGCGCGATGCCTATATGCCTGCTGCTCGTGCTGAAGTGGCTGAACTCCAGGACTATGCTGCTTCGTTGGGACTTGAGGGAGAACTGCAACCGTGGGACTGGAGCTACTATAGCAAGAAACTCCAAGACGCTAAATATAGCATCTCCGACGATATCCTCCGCCCGTATTTCGAACTGGAATCGGTTAAGCAGGGTGTCTTTGGCCTGGCTAAGCGCCTCTACGGCCTCACCTTTGTCGAGAACAAGGATATTCAGGTCTATCATCCTGAGGTGTCTGCTTACGAGGTCTTCGACCGCCGTGGCAAATTCCTCGCGGTGTACTATAGCGATTTCCATCCGCGTGATGGTAAGCGTGGTGGAGCGTGGATGAACGATTTCCAGGCGCAGTACAAGGTGGGCCGCAAGGACCATCGTCCGCACATCGTCAATGTGATGAATTTCACTCGTCCGACAGAAACTAAGCCGGCTCTGCTGACCTACGACGAGGTCGAGACTTTCTTGCATGAGTTCGGCCATGGCTTGCACGGTATGCTCACGCGTTGCCGTTATGCTTCCCAGTCGGGAACAGCTGTGCCACGCGACTTTGTAGAGTTGCCAAGCCAGTTCAACGAGAATTTCCTGGGCGAGAAAGAGTTTCTCGATACGTTTGCTAAGCATTACGAGACCGGCGAACCGATGCCGGAAGAGTTGATCGAGAAGATCAAGGCCGCTAACAACTACCACGCTGCTTATGCCTGCGTACGCCAGCTGTCGTTTGGCTACCTCGACATGAAATGGCATACCCTCCACGAGCCGTTCGTAGTACCAGAGGGACAAGATGCTAAGGACGCCGTCCTGGCTTTCTGCAACGATGCGATGGAGCAAGTACGCGTGCTGCCTAATATCGAGGGAACCCAGATGGCAACGGCCTTCACCCATATTTTCTCGGGTGGTTACGCAGCAGGTTACTATAGTTACAAATGGTCCGAACTGCTCGATGCTGACGCCTTTGCTCAGTTCAAACAGGCGCAGGCTAAGCGCGGCTCTATCTTCGATAAGAAGGAGGCTGACCTCTTCCGCAAGAATATTCTCGAGCGCGGTGGAACCGAAGAGCCGATGGTGCTCTATCGTCGTTTCCGCGGTGGTGAACCTACTATCGATGCGTTGCTCGAGCGCGATGGTATTAAGAAATAAAGCACTTTTTTCGAAACAAATAATATTTCGAAACATACATTTTCGCCCATTTTTCTTCGTTTTGAGCGATAAATATGGTTAGAAATTGAAGATCCCGCACCTTCTGGCGCGGGATTTTTAGTTAGGTATCAGATTGGAATGTGTCTCTTAAAAAATGAAAACAGGCGTCATCCCGACGACTGTTTTTCTAAGGTATTAGTCTGTTTATTTAAGGTACAAAAAAGATTGGTCTTGTTGTTTTATGGATAAGAAAAAACGTCTCTTTCTTAAATCCGGTGCAAAAGTACTGCTTTTTTTTAATATGGACAAATATTTTTATATGTTCTACAACATATTTTGCAAAATAGACTTTACAAAATGCCTTTTTTTGTCATTTCCACTCCAATTCTATCACTTCCAGGTTGTCTATCTTGCTCCCGTCTATCGTTAGTCGCAGTAGGGTCTGGCACGGTTGCCAACCTTGTTTGCCGGCTGCACCGGGGTTGATCGTGAGAAATTTATATTGTGAATCGTATTGTACTTTCAGTATGTGGCTGTGACCGCAAACGAAGAGGTCGATGCGTTGGTTCGGATCATCCGCCTGCTCCAGCGCCTTGCGGAACATCTGTATCAGCCATGGGTTGTAATGGCCCGGATAACCACCTATATGCGTCATCAGCACATTGACATCCTCTACGCGAAAACGGTAGAACTCGCTCAGCGAATAGCGCACATCACCGCCATCCATGTTGCCGAATACGGCACGCGTAGGCTTGAATTCACGCAGACGGCGCAGTACCTCATCCGAACCGATATCTCCGGCATGCCAGATCTCATCTACGTCTTTGAAATGTTCCAGCACGCGTGCGTCCAACAGACCGTGCGTATCGCTCAGTACACCTATCCGCGTCATTTCTTCGTTATTTTGTCTATCGTTACTATCGCTCCCGTCACCGACACAACTGCTACGGCAGCAAATATGCTGATGTCACGCAGATCCAGCACACCGCGCGACAGGGCGGAGTAGTGGTCTTGCAGCAGTACCCAGTATAGGATAAAGCAAACTAGCGCACCGGCTATGTAGCATACTATCTGACTCCGGCTCAGCGTCGCGCACCATAGGCCTACGGCCATAAATGTACCGCTCAACAGAATCAGCCCGATAAACGAACCTAAGAACGCGCCGCTGTCCAGATTACCCATCGGTTCGGCCATGTATGCCACCACAAAATAGTGCACCAGACAAGGCAACAAACCTATCAGTATCAACGTCCACGCAGCGAAGTATTTGCCTAGCACAATGCGGCTCAGAGCCACCGGTTTGGTGCGAAGCAGGTCCCACATCCCCGTCTGCCGCTCTTCGGAGAAGAGACGCATCGTCAGGGCAGGGCAGAGCAGCATCATCAGCCACGGGCTCAATTGGAACAAGCCGTCCACCTGGGCATAACCCGAATCGATGATGTTCCACTGACCGGGTATCACCCACAGAAACAGACTGATAGCCAACAAGTACAGCCCGATCACGATATACGCAATCGGCGTCGAGAAATAATATGTCAGTTCCTTCCTATACACGCTAACCTCTAAACGGCTTTAGCCACTAAACGCGCCGCAGGCGCACTAAACCTTTAACCTTTCGCCTTTCGCCTTCAGCCCTTCTTCACCGGTGTCTTCGGGAAGAAGATCCAGAACAGTATGGCTACCACCAGCGCGTATGCGGCAAAACTGTACCACGACATTTTCCAACCTTCCCAAATCTGCATAAAGTCTGCTGTCTCAGGCAGGTGATAGACAAATTTGTTCACTACGGCTTGTGCCGACAGCGTACCTATAGTGGCACCTACGCCGTTGGTCATCACCATGAACAGACCCTGCGCACTCGAACGCATCGACGGGTCAGTCTCCTGATCCACATACAGCGCACCCGAGATGTTGAAGAAATCGAACGCAAACCCGTAAACGATGCAGCTCAGCACGAACAGCAGCACACCCGGCATACCCGGATTGCCGGCGCCGAAGAAGGCGAAACGGAATACCCAGGCGAACATAGCCATCAGCATCACGTTCTTGATGCCGAAGCGTTTCAGGAAGAACGGAATAGCCAATATACACAGTGCCTCGCAGATCTGGCTGATCGAAATCAATATACCCGAGTGCTGTACTGCAAAGGTCTCTGCAAACGCAGGATTAGCGCCAAAACTAGCCAGGAACGGATTAGCAAAACCGTTGGTAATCTGCAGACTAACGCCCAGGAACATACAGAAGATGAAGAACAGCGCCATTTTCTTTTGTTTGAATAGCGCAAAGGCTTTCAGTCCCAGTGCTTCTACCAGATCCACCTTGCCTTCCACTTTCTTGATCTCGCATTGCGGCAGCGTCAGCGAGTAGATAGCCAGCACGATGCTCAGCGCACCACTGATGACGAACTGCGCTGGCGTGTCCATGGCACCTACCAGGTCCACTATCCACATCGTTACGATAAATCCTACTGTACCGAATACACGGATCGGCGGAAAATCCTTGACGGTATCCATACCCGCTTTCACCAGCGCATTAAACGCAACCGAATTGGTCAGCGCGATAGTGGGCATGAAGAAGGCTACAGAGATTGTGTACAGCGTAAAGAGTGGAGCAAAAGCCACGTTGGCTCCGGCTGTGAAAGCATAGATACCGGCGCCGGCCATGAACAGACCTGCCAGGCCGTGACATAGACTCAGCACTTTCTGTGCCTGCATCCAGCGGTCTGCCACTATACCCATCAGCGCGGGCATAAACAGACTGACGATTCCTTGAATCGAGTAGAACCAACCGATGTTACTGCCAAATCCGTTGGCACCCAGATAACGACCCATCGAGGTCAAGTACGCACCCCATACCGCGAACTCCAGAAAGTTCATCACGATGAGGCGAAATTGTAATGCTCTGTTTTTCATAGAATATAAATCTTAAATCTTAAATTTGCAATCTTCAATTCTCCCCTCCTTCCAGGGAGGGGGCGGGGGTAGGCCCCTTTATCAAAATTCACTCGTAAAGTGGAATTTGATGTGCTTATAGTCCTGCTGCGCCATATTCAGCACATACGCGCTGTCGGCCATGAAGACATCGCGACCATCCTTGTCGTAGGCCATGTATTGCGCCTTACGTTTCTTGAAGGTGTCCAGTTCTGCTTCGCCTTCCGCGTCGTCCACTTCTATCCAGCAGGCTTTGTACATCTGTAGCGGTTCCCAGCGGCATTTGGCCTGATATTCATGCTCCAGACGATATTGTATCACTTCGAATTGCAGTTGACCTACGGTGCCTATTATCTTGCGCCCGTTCATCTGGCTGACAAACAGCTGCGCCACACCTTCGTCCATCAGTTGCGCCACACCTTTGTCCAGTTGTTTCTGCTTCATCGGGTCAGCGTTCTCTATATATTTGAACATCTCCGGCGAGAACGACGGCAGCCCGCGGAAATGCAGTTCTTCGCCACTCGTCAGCGTGTCGCCTATCTTGAAGTTGCCCGTGTCCGGCAGACCTACTATATCGCCTGCGTAGGCCTCGTCCACGGTCTCTTTTTTCTGTGCCATGAAGCAGGTTGGAGCAGCAAAACGCATCTGTTGCTCTTTGCGCACGTGTTTGTAGTAGGTATTACGCAGAAATTTACCGCTGCAGATCTTGAAGAACGCGATGCACGAACGGTGATTCGGGTCCATGTTGGCGTGTATCTTAAAGCAGAAAGCCGTAAATTTGTCTTCCATCGGATCCACCGTACGCTCTTCGGCCTGTACGGGACGCGGACTGGGGGCGATATCGACGAAGCACTCCAGCAGTTCTTTCACGCCAAAGGTGTTTAGCGCCGAACCGAAGAATACCGGAGCCAGTTCGCCCGCCAAGTATTCCTCTTTGTCGAAGGGGTTATAGACGCCTTCTATCATCTCCAGGTCTTCCTGCAGTTTCTCTGCATCCTTATCGCCCACTAGCGCCGCTATCTGCGGGTCGCTCACGTCGTCAAATCGGATCGACTCGGTCACGTGTGTCTTGTCCGGCTGATAGAGGTCCAGCGTCGATTTGTAGATGTTGTATACGCCTTTGAATCGCTGACCTTGGTTGATCGGCCATGAGAGCGGACGAACGTGTATACCCAGTTCGCGTTCCACTTCGTCCAGCAGGTCAAACGGATCTTTTCCCTCGCGGTCCATCTTGTTGATGAAGACCATCACGGGCGTCTTGCGCATGCGACACACCTCCATCAGTCTTCGTGTCTGTGTCTCCACGCCCTTAGCCGCATCTATCACGACTATTGCGCTGTCCACAGCCGTCAGCGTGCGAAAGGTGTCTTCCGCAAAATCCTGGTGACCCGGTGTATCGAGGATGTTGATGTGGTAGCCGTCGAAGTCGAATCCCATCACGGATGTCGCAACCGATATTCCACGCTGTTTCTCTATCTCCATCCAGTCGCTGGTCGCCGTCTTGCGTATCTTGTTGCTCTTCACGGCACCGGCTACGTGTATAGCACCGCCGTATAGCAGCAGTTTCTCGGTCAGCGTCGTCTTACCGGCATCCGGGTGCGAGATGATCGCGAACGTCCGACGTCTCAGTATCTCTTGTTGATCAGCGGAGGGTAGCATTAAATTTCTCCTCAAATTTGGCTTTCAGACGGGCCATGATATTCTCTATCTGCGTATCTTTCAGCGTATTCTCTGCGTCTTGCAGTATGAAGCTCAGCGCATAACTCTTCTTGCCTTCCTCCAGGTTCTTGCCCTCATAGACGTCAAACAGATAGACGTTCTTCAGCAGTTTCTTCTCGGTCTCAAAGGCCGTACGAGCCAGGTCGGCAAACTCTACGCTCTTGTCCACCAGCAGCGCAAAATCGCGTTTCACTTCGGGGAACTTAGGCAGGTCGCTTATCACGGCTTTGTACTGTTTGTTCTGTTTCAGCAGTTGTTTCCAGTCCAGATCGGCGAAGAATACTTCCTGATCTACATCCAGTTGCTTCAGTATGTTGCGTGCTACTATGCCCATCGTGGCCAGTACCTTGCCGTTCTGTGCTTTCACTACCAGTCCGTCAGCCAGCAGTTCGTTCTCTGCATGCTCCACGGTGGTCTTCTGCAGATCCACGCCCAGTCTTACCAGCACAGCGTTCACGTATGCACGTAGCTGATAGAAACTGCTCTTCTCCTCTTTCCTGATCCAGGTCTGTGCGGTCTTGTTGCCCGTCAACCATATACCCAAATGCGGCTCCTCGCTGTACGCCCGCAACGGATCACTAACTCCCTTATTCCCTAACTCACTAACTCCCTCATTCCCTAACTCATTAACTCTTTCGCCTTTCGCCTCTGGCCCTTTATAGTGATAACAATTCCCAAACTCATATAGTCTCAGGTCGCCGTTCTTACGGTTCGCATTACGTGCTATCGACTCCAGTCCGCCGAAGAGTAGGGTCTGACGCAGCACACCCAGGTCTTGGCTCAGCGGGTTCATTATCTTAACACATGTGTCCAGCGTCAATTCTTTCAGTGGCTCGTAGTAGGCCACTTTGGTCAGCGAGTTGTTCAGTATCTCGTTAAATCCCTGTGCGGTCAATTGCTCGGCTATACGGCGTTGCAGGGCCACAGGGTCGGGTTTCTGTCCAAAGGACAGACTGGTGTTCAGTTTCTCCGGAAACTCTACGTTGTCGTAACCGTAAATACGCAGTATATCTTCCACTACATCGCACTCACGCTGCACATCCACACGGTATCTCGGCACCTCCACTTTCCACTCTCGCCTTTCGCCTTTCGCCTCTCGCCTTTCGCCTTTCGCCTCTCGCCTTTCGCCTTTCGCCTCTCGCCCTTTCTCCACGATCTCAATCTCCAGAGCATTGAGAATCGTCTCTATCATCTCCTCGCCAATCTCTTTGCCTATCAGTCGGTTCACGCGATCGATATCTATCGTCACCGCCCATGGCGCGAACGGACTCTCGCCTTTCGCCTCTCGCCTTTCGCCTTTAACCGTGTCTGTGACATCCATCGCGATACTGCCTCCTGCCACTTCCTGCATCAGCAGCGCAGCACGTTTCAGCACATAGATGGTGTTGTTCGGGTCGCAACCACGCTCATAGCGGAACGAAGCATCGGTCTGCAGTTGGTGTCTGCGGCTGGTCTTACGGATGCGTACGGGGTCGAAATAGGCGCTCTCCAGAAATACATTCTTCGTCTCTGCGGTCACACCGCTGTCCAGTCCACCGAACACACCGGCTATACACATCGGTTCCTCGGCGTTGCAGATCATCAGGTCCGCGCCGTCCATCGTACGCTCTACGCCGTCCAGGGTAACAAATTTCTGTCCTGCTTTGGCGTTTTTCACTATCACTTGACGTCCCTTTATCTTGTCTGCGTCAAAGGCGTGCAGCGCCTGACCGCACTCGTGCAACACGAAGTTGGTTACATCTACTATGTTGTTTATCGGTCTCAGGCCGATGGTCGTCAGTGCTTTCTTCAGCCAGTCCGGACTCTCTTTCACTGTCACACCCTTGATGCTCACGCCCGAGTAACGCGGACAAGCCTCTGTATCTTCCACCCGCACACTAATCTCCAGCTCGTGATTATCTACCTTAAACGCCTCCACCGATGGCTTGGTTAAAACTATCGCCTCTCGCCCTTCGCCTTTCGCCTTTCTACTCGCGTAATACGCGTACAGATCCCTCGCCACGCCGTAGTGACTGGCGGCATCCGAACGGTTAGGAGTGATATCTACTTCTATCAGCGTGTCGTTCTCTATCTTGTAGTATTCCGCAGCGCTCATGCCCACAGGCGTGTCAGCAGGCAGCACGATGATACCTGCGTGGTCGGTGCCTACGCCTATCTCATCCTCTGCGCAGATCATGCCGAACGAATCCTCGCCGCGCAGTTTACCTTTCTTTATCGTGAAGCTCTCATCGCCGTCGTATAGCACGGTTCCTATGGTGGCTACTATCACTTTCTGTCCGGCAGCTACGTTAGGCGCACCGCATACTATCGGCAGTGTTTCTGTGCCTATGTTCACTTGCGTCAGGTGCAGGTGATCGCTGTTCGGGTGGGGAACGCAACTCATCACTTCGCCTACCACCAGACCTTTCAGTCCGCCGCGTATCGACTCCACTTCTTCTACGGTACCTACTTCCAGTCCGATGGAAGTCAGTATTTTTGCTACGGTCTGTGCATCATCCGGCACATTGATGTAGCGTTTCAGCCAATTGTAAGATATATTCATTGTTTTCTACTTATGTTCTTCTAATCGCGCATCATTTGTCCTTTACGCGAAATTTCCTGCAAAGATACTACAAATTTTTCACATACGCAAATATTTACAGATTTTTTAGCAAAGTAATTTGCTATAATTCTAAGGCCTATGGCTTATGCGGATAGATTCTGGGTCTGTCTCGCTACGCTCGTAGGCCTTAGAATTATATGGGCAACCGTAGGTTGGTAGTGAATCTGTATATATTTGTGCATGGACTGAACAGTGCGAACGTATTTTCGGAGGGAACCCGCCCCGTAGGGGAAGGGGCGTGCCGAAATTACGTAATAATTTTTGATATATACAAATATTTTTGTATCTTTGCACAAAAATTTGTGCCAACGATGCCCCAAACCAAGATCCTTTTCCTCTGTCACGGCAATATCTGCCGCTCGCCTATGGCGGAGTTCGTCATGCGTTATCTCGCCGAACAAGCGGGCATAGCCGACCGTTTCCTTATCGACTCGGCGGCCGTCTCTTCTGAGGAAATTGGCAACGATATCTACCCGCCGGCTAAGCGCAAACTGCGTGAGAAGGGTATTCCTTTCTCTGTCCATGCCGCACGTCGTGTCACGCCCGCCGATTATGCTTTCTACGATTATCTGGTCTGTGCCGATCGCTCCAATCTCCGTTGGCTCGAACGTATCGTCGGCCCGGATACTGACCACAAGGTCTCTCTTCTTATGTCCTGGCCAAAAATCACAAATCTCCAATCACAAATCACCAATACCCCCTTCCCTTCAGGGGAGGGTTGGGGAGAGGCCCCATCCATCCCCGACGTATTTGATCCCTGGTACTCCGGTGATTTCGAAACCGCCTACCGCGACATCTTCACCGCCTGCTCCGCCATGCTAAAATTGTTAGCCTAACAGCTAACATTTTTTTTTCTCCTTTCTATTTGCGTATGTGAAAATTTATTTGTACCTTTGCACCAAATTGGCGCAGAAAGGAAAATATGGACCAGGAAAAACAACTACCTCAGACAGGAAATCGTAGTCTTGAAATGTGCTGCCGTACAGTAACGACAGAATCATTCATCGCAGAAGCTAAGGAGATTTATGGTGACCGTTATGATTATAGCAAGGTCGAGTATAAAAACAGAGACCATAAAGTTACGATTACCTGCCCTATACATGGTGACTTCCTAATATTTGCACGAGAGCATCTGGATGGGAAAGGCTGTCCGAAATGCGAGAAAGGCGAAAAATTTCTTGTGAAATTACGCGAGAAATTTGGAGATAAGTTCGGCTTAGAACATTTCGTTTACGATAGTTCTACTCTGCCTGTTACGCTGGTCTGTCCGAAACATGGGGCTTTTTCTCGATTGCCTAATCAAATTCTAAATTCCTCCTTTGGCTGTCCAGAATGTGGGAAAGAGCCGGCACAGCAAGCACACGTTGCAGCAGAAACTAAAAAGGAAGAACAAAAACGTCTAAAGCAAGAAGCGGCAGATCAAGCAAAAGCCAAACTATTTACAGAGTTAGACGAACGGATTGATCGCATCAAACAAGAGATGCAACGATGGTTAAATACTCCAACTTCTGCCATGGCGAACAAACTTGGGGTTGGTGCTGCTTGGATATTATATCAGCGATTAGTTGATGCTCGTATTGATGATGTGCGGTATAATTCTAATCCACGCGAGGAATACAGAAAGAAATATCTCGTTGAGCAAAAAACTGCCGAGCTTTTTTCCAATTACGAAGAAGGAGACTTGCTGTATAGATTCCCGGGAGAAGCAGCTCATCAACTATTTATTAAGAGTCATGAAAATTGTGCCTTCTCAGCTTTCCCAACATTAGAACAAGCACTTAGCCATCGTAATTGTTTTATATCGTTTAAGGACGGAGACTTATATGTTCTCGAGAAATCCTATCAGCGACAAGCCATTCCGCAACCTAAGAAGCAAGATGTTGCTACGCTCCCCACCTCTTATGTTAGTATCGATTTTGAGACGCTATATTCACAACCTGTTTCTGCGTGTTCCGTTGGATTGGTGAAGTACGAAAATGGCAAACCCGTTGCTCATTACTATTCTCTCATCCGACCGCCTTTTGACTACGAAG
>JAEEGH010002452.1_pt1 | contig 50258 bp, 36 predicted proteins | sample 9134181 | NCBI WGS metagenome assembly JAEEGH01 (sample SAMN16246544, study PRJNA631951) | gut metagenome | biome: gut microbiome; feature: rumen; material: DP-attached | host: Bos | place: Iran: Karaj | collected 2018-10
TAGGCTGGTTGGAGGCACTAACTAGCCTTGTTGTGGAGAAAACGGTGGCAAGATCTAACCCAAAATGCTTGAAACATCGATGTGCAAAGGGTTTGAGGCGGGTTAGATGATGCTCAAACATCTAACCTACATCTAACCTACATCTAACCTACATATCCCGTTCAACCAACTTCTCTCACACCAAATTACCACGAACTGTATTTAGTGGTAATCCCTTGTGGGAAGAAGTAAACTATGGCAGTTTGCGTTAGAAACTATGGCAGTTTCTGGTAAAAAGTGCCTCAAACGCTGATAGCGGGAACGTCAAACGCTGGGAGCGTTTGCCTTGATCACTGGGAGCGTTTACGGCGTTCAGTGTTTTTTAACAGAAAGATGGTGATTTGTTAACAGATTTTTGCACGCTATGAGGGGTCGATTTTTGGTCTTCCCGGTTTTTTTTCGTACCTTTGCAGGCGCAAAACATGAAGGGGTAACCTGGAGTGTCAGCGCTACTAACAATTATTAACAATTAATCTTTTATTACCATTTATGAATGACACAATTATGATGGGTGGCAACACCATGAGTAACACACAGGAAAACACACTCGCAACCGAGTTGTTCCTACAAGACAACTACCTTTTCCGCCGCAATGTGCTGAGCGGGAAGGTGGAGTTTGCAGCACTGCCTGCCGAAGATCCTGTTTACAGGACGCTCACGCAGGCGGCCCTCAACAGCATCGTGATCAGGGCCAAGCGTGAGGCTGTCATGGAGAAGGGGAGTCCGAAGGCAGAGATCATGGAGCTGATCAACTCCGAGGAGGTTCCCGCATTCGATCCGGTAAAGGAATTCCTAGGGCGCCTGCCCCGATGGGACGGACAGAACCATGTGGCGGCACTCTTTGGACGCTTACCCGGTATCAGCAGCGAGCAGCACGGATATCTGGCCACCTGGCTGCGCTCGGCCGTGGCCCACTGGCTGCAGATGGATACCATCCACGGAAACGAGTGCGTACCCACGCTCATCGGTGCCCAGGGCTGCGGTAAGACAACGTTCGTGGCAAGGATCCTTCCTCCGCATCTCAGACAGTACTACCTCGACCACCTGAACCTGTCGAACAAGTTCGACAAGGAGATGGCGCTGACGAACAACCTGCTGGTGAACCTGGATGAGCTGGATGCGATAAGACCGAGTCAGCATCCTGCGCTGAAGCAGACGCTGTCGAAGAGCAAGGTGAACGGAAGACCCATCTTCGGATGCAGTCAGGAGGACAGGCCCCGCTATGCCTCGTTCGTGGCCACGACGAACAACCCGCACCCGCTGACCGATGCCACGGGCAGCCGACGGTACATCTGTCTGACGGTGCCCAAAGACCAGCTGATTGACAACACGGGAGAGATCGACTACGGGCAGCTGTATGCCCAGGTGCTCCACGAGCTGATGGAGCTGAAGGCGCCCTATTGGTTCACCCCCGCGGAGGTGAAGCGAATCCAGGAGCTCAACCTGAACTACATGGAACAGAAGGACATAGCCGAGATTGTAAATGCCACGTTCCGCTTGCCGAAGGAAGGTGAGTTGCCGAAGTACATGAACTGCGGGGATATCCTCAGGGAGATCCAGCAGGAATATCCGTCTGTAAAGAGTGACAGGAGTACAAGGATACATATAGGACTGGCTATGCGGGAAATGGGGTTTGAGCATGTATTACGTAAAAACATCTCGTATTACAAAATTGCACACCAAAAGGTTGCATAAGGTATATCTGGGTTAGATGTGGGTTAGATGTTAGTTAGATGTTTAGCCATCATCTAACCCACCTCAAACCCTTTGCAGCAGGGCGTTTCAAGCACATAGGGTTAGATGTTGGGCTGAAAAACGCTAAAGCAATTAAAAAATAGTTTGGAAGTTAAGAATATTGTTTGTAACTTTGCAATCGCATAAGGTTCGCGCAAGCGATGAAAAGGGAATGGGGTGTGAGTCCCCAACTGTCCCGCAGCTGTAAGTTTCCTTTTGGAGCAATACACATAAGCCACTGAGATTTTCGGGAAGGCGTATTGCTTGGGAACAAGTCAGAAGACCTGCCTTTTGTGTCGTCAGGACGTCAAAACGGACGTCCGGTGGACAAACCTTTTTCCGTTACTCTGGGGTTAGGACGGAAAGAAAGCGTATCACTATGGTTCATGCCAGCAGACTGCCCGTGGCGGTAGCATTGGCCTTTTATTCGTGTGCTTGTATGTTTGCCCAGCAAGGAAAGCTGGACAGTATGCAGCATGTGGCTGAAGTAGTGGTGACGCAACAGCTTACCTATCGTGAAGTAATCCCTCATCAGTCGCTGAAAGGTGAGGCATTGCAACGCCTTTCGTCCTTATCCGTAGCCGATGCTCTGCGCTATTTCTCTGGTGTGCAACTGAAAGACTATGGCGGCGTGGGCGGATTGAAAACAGTGAATGTGCGTTCCATGGGCAGTCACCATGTAGGCGTGTTCTACGATGGTGTGGAAGTGGGTAATGCCCAGAATGGGGTAGTGGATTTAGGACAGTTCTCCCTGGACAATGTGGAGGAGGTGTCGTTGTATAACGGACAGAAAAGTGCCATCTTCCAACCTGCCACAGAGTTCGGGAATGCAGGCTCGGTATATATCCGTACCCGCAGACCCAAATTCAGCGAAGGTGAACACCGTCATCTGCGCACTGCAGTGAAACTTGCCTCGAGCGACATGCTTCGTATCTCTTCCCTGTGGGAGGAGCGCATCAGTGCATCCCTCTGCTCATCCCTGAATGCCGAGGTGCTCTCATCCAGCGGTAAATACAAGTTCCGTTATCGTAGGAAGAATGCTGATGGCAGTGTGGCATACGATACTACTGCAGTAAGACAGAATGGAGATATCTGGGCGGTACGACTGGAAGGGAACCTTCACGGACTGTTTAACGGGGGCGGTTGGGCGTTGAAAGGCTATACCTATCATTCCCAGCGAGGCATTCCAGGAGCCATCGTCAGTAATGTATGGCGGCGAGGAGAGCGTCAGGGCGATCACAACAGTTTTGTACAGCTATCAGGACAGAAGGCCATTTCATCTTCCTTCTCCACACGATGGCTGGCCAAGTATGCTTATTACAACACCCATTATGTGAACCGCGATTCCACTACACGCCATGTCGATAACCGTTATCGTCAGCAGGAAGTCTATCTGTCCTCGTCGAACGTAGTGGAACTGCTTCCAGGCTGGAGCGCTTCACTGAGTTACGACTTCCGTTTCCATACGCTACGTGCCGACCTGCCCCTTTTCGCCTATCCCCATCGTTTCACCAATTTGATGAGTGTGGCCACAGCTTATAATCACCGTAGGTTCAGCATTCAGGCCTCGTTGTTGGGGAACTCCATCAAGGATCATGCCCGCACCTTGGTCTCCCGAAAGAGTACCCAAACGCTCACACCCGCACTCTTCATGAATGTAGCACCATGGTCGGCCGTGCCCATGACCGTGAGGGCTTATGTCAAGAAGAGTTTCCGTATGCCTACCTTCAACGACCTTTTCTATACCGATATGGGTAATGCGGCACTGAATCCCGAAAGTGCCATCCAATATAATATAGGTGTTAACTACTCTACCTTGTCACAACCTCGCAGCACTCGGGTATCACTGAGCATGGATGTCTATTATAATACGGTACACGATAAGATTGTGGCCTATCCCAAAGGTCAGCAGTTCCGCTGGACCATGCTGAACTTAGGGCGTGTGCATATCAAGGGAATGGATGTGGAAGCGCAAGTCATCCAACAGCTGACGCCAACGTGGCGATTGGATGTGCGGGCTCAATATACCTATCAGGATGCCCGGGATGTGACCAACCCCACCGATACCTATTATCATCACCAGATTCCTTATGTGCCTTGGCATAGCGGCTCGTTGGTGGTGGGAGTGGCCAGTGACCGCTGGACACTCGATTACAGTTTTATCTATGTGGGTAAGCGTTATAACCAGCAAGAGAATATCCGGTACAACTATATGCAACCTTGGTACACCAATGATGTGCATGGCAGCTATTCCTTTAAGTGGGGGAAGAAGCGCTGCCGACTGACTGCCGAGGTGAACAACCTGCTGGATCAGGATTATGATGTCATTCTTAACTACCCCATGCCCAAGAGGAACTATGCGGTAGGACTCACTGTGGAGATGTGATATAGGGATGCGAGATTTGAATCTTTAATATAGGACTTAGAGATATGGGAAAGAAAGGTGTTTTTATGGTTTGTGCGTTGATGTGGTTGCTCAGCGCCTGTAGAACCGATGATGAGGTGATCAACAGCGAGAAGGAAAAGCTACCAGATTCCACCGAAGTGAATGGAGAAAACATTTTGGGACTCTATTTGCTTTGCGAAGGAAACATGGGTTCGAACAAGTGTACGCTTGATTATCTGGATCTCTCGCAAACGCCGCCTGTCTATAACCGGAATATCTATTCAGAGCGCAACCCTGATGCCATCAAGGAATTGGGCGATGTGGGAAACGACATTGCCATCTATGGCAGTAGGCTGTGGATGGTCATCAATATGTCGAACAAAGTGGAGGTGGCCACGGCAGCCGACTGCAAGCGCATTGGTAAAATCGACATTCCCAACTGTCGTTCGTTGGCCTTCCATGACGGCTATGCCTATGTCAGCTCGTTCTACGGTCCGCTGCTTGACCCTGAAGACCTTGAGGTGGGCACGATCTACAAAGTGGATACGCTGACGCTGCAGAAAGTGGATTCGGTGTATGTGGGCTGGCAGCCAGAAGAGATGGCCATAAAAGACGGGAAACTGTATGTGGCCAACAGTGGTGGTTATAGGATACCCGATTACGACCGCACCATCAGTGTCATCGACCTGAAGACGTTCCGCGAGGAGCGGAAGATTGATGTGGCCGTAAACCTACACCATCTGCGTTTCGATCATCACGGTCAGCTTTGGGCAACCTCTCGGGGCGACTATTATGATGTGCCTTCACGCCTCTATTGCTTGAGGCCCGACAGTCATGGTGATATGCAGGTGGCGCAATGCTTCGATACACCTGTCAGTAACCTCTGCATCGTAGGCGACTCCCTCTATTTCTATGGGGCGCAGTGGAGTGAGGCTACTCAGAAGAACACAGTGAGCTATGGCATCATCAACACTAAGACCATGCAGATGGAAACGCCCGACTTCGCCTCGAACCTGCCTTCCATTACCATACCCTATGGTATCATCGTGCATCCCATTACTCGTGATGTCTATCTGATGGACGCCAAGAACTATGTGTCGAGCGGCGAGCTGTTCTGCTTGTCGCCCAAGGGTGAGCTGCGTTGGAGCGTGAGAACGGGTGATATACCAGGGCACGCGTGTTGGAAAATTAATTCGCCAAATTGCCTTCAGCGATTATCGTCACGACTCGGCCAAATTGATACAAGCATCTTTGGCACTCACTGCTCCGATAATTCGACTAATTCGTAGAGAAATGAAAAAAGGAGTGATAATAGTAATGTGCTTGATGCTGAGCTTGATGGCGAAGGCGCAGACAGGAAACTATAGTGAGGAAATCCAGGCGGTGGATGAATATTGCCCGGCCCCTGGACAGTTTATCAACACCATGCCGCCCTACGAGGAGGGCGACAACGCGCAGACCATGGCGGCGAAATGTACTGCCTATCTGGCCTCGGATGATCCTGACGAGCGGGGCTTAGTGTGTCTGGGTGCCTATGGTGGCTATATCACTTTCCACTTCGATCACCCCATCGCTAATGTGGAAGGAGAGCGCGACTTTGCCGTCTTTGGTAACAGTATCCGCTCGAATACTTTTAAGGAATTGGTGGGAGGATCGGCAGAACCGGGCATTGTGATGGTGAGTCAGGATACGAACCACAACGGAAAACCTGATGATACCTGGTATGAACTGTCGGGCAGCGCTGATGTGGACAGTGCGGCATCTGTGAACAGTTCACTCAACTGGGAGCGCCGACTGATCTATAACTACCAGATTACCTACTACCGGAACGGAGACCTGAAGGCGGTGCCCTGGACCGATTATCAAGGAAGATGCGGACAGGTGAACCGCTTGGATGAGTACCATGCACAGGAATACTGGCCACAATGGATCAGTGATTCGCAGTTGACGTTCAGCGGTACCAAACTACCTCGGAATGCATGGTACAGACAGGAAGGGAAATACAAGAAGGAGTGGGTGCTCTTCTTCCTGCGCTATGGCTATGTGGATAATCAGATAAACGATGATTACGATTGCGGCTTCGACATCTCATGGGCGGTAAACCCAACAACACGGGAGCCTGTCACCCTGAAGAGCATCGACTTCGTGCGTGTCTATACAGCCATGAACCAAACGGTTAGTAATCTGGGCGAGACGAGTACGGAGGTGGCGGGAGCAAAGGATCTACACCTCGCAGCCTCTATCCAAGCCATGAACAGCGGAATTGTCACCGAGATTGCTACTCCTGTCTTGCAACATCAAAAGGTGCTCTACCAGATGGGTAACCTGCTGATTGTCCGACGACCCAACGGGGAAATTAGGAAAGAATTAAAGTAAATATACATTAACCTTTTAATTAACAACGCTTATGAAGCAATTTCAACTTTTCATGCTGTTGCTGCTCACGGCCTTGCTCGGTGTGCCTATTGAGGCTATGGCCGATAGAGAGGTGACGCAACTGCAGTTCGGTAAGCAAACCATCACGGTGGCTTCCGACGAAGTGATTACGTTCTACGACTGGAAAGGAACTGAAGACATTGGTTCTTTAAGTAGCAACAACTCACAGTCGTTAACCGTGTTTGAGCCTGCAGAAACAGGTAAAAGCATCCAAATTACCTTTGAAAGCTGCGATGTGAAAAATGACGGAAGCAGCTGGCCAGGCAAAGTGTACGTTTACAGTGGCGACCCCGATCCCGATGGATCGTTTTCGTATGCCACCTCTACTAGTGGTGTAACGGCCAATTCCACTATGCCTCAAGGCACAGTATTAGCGGAAATGGACGGCACATATTCTGATGTTACGTATGTTTCCACGTCTTCCGATGGGAAGTTGTCTGTCGGTATGTTATGGCGTTATGCAAAGGCATGCTCAGGCTGGAAAGCAACGGTAAGATGCGTTACTTTGGAGAACATGACCGTAACAGGCGCTGGCTCTAATTACGACGGTATTATTGCTGCTCCTACAGAACGTGGGAATATAGCTTTTGCTAATGCTTTTGTGACGGCTGAAGGCACGATGAATCCCGACAACGTGACGGGCATCTGGTTCACCATGACACAGAACGAAGGTGCTGTAGATCCTCTCTCTCTTAAGCTCTACAAAGGCAACAAGCAAGTGAATGCCACCGTAGCCGCTGATGGCGATGGCTACAAATTCACTCTCAACGAGGCTCCTGATGGAGGTGGCACTACTACTTTCACCATCAAGGGTGATTTCCTTGCTACGGCTTCTACAGGAGCAAAGGCTGAGGTAATTGTTACGAAGGTAGCCACCGTGGCCAACGCCTCTGGTATATCTTCTTTCACATCAGGAACCAGTGTGGCTGTGGCAGCACCCGCTAAGGTAGCTGTGCAGCCGCAGTTTGGAAAGCAGGTCATTGAGATTGGAACAGATGAAGAGATTCTGTTCTATGACCCGTGGAAGATGGAGAACATTGTAGCCAATAATGACTACAACTCTCAATCGCTCCTCGTGTTCAAGCCCGTGGAAGCAGGTAAGAGCATTCAGATTACTTTCGAGGAGATAGGCCTGAACCAGTATAGCGCCAGCTATCCACTCTACATTAATATCTATGACGGCATTGCCGATAGCGACAATGCTTTCACCTTCCCGACTACGACTAATGGAGTGAACAGTTCGTCAAGTTTCAATGGCATGATGGGCACACTGATAGCTGAGAAGATTAACAACAGTAATAAGCCCACACTACCTGCTGTCTATACCTCAAGCACTGCAGATGGTGCACTTTCTGTAGCTTTCCTGCATCGAAATTCCAATACCTGCGCAGGTTGGGTTGCCAAGGTGAAGGTCGTTCAATTGGAGAATATGACCATCACAGGTGCTGGCTCCAACTATGACGGTGTTGTGTCAGTACCCACTGCGAAGCAGAACATCACACTGGCCAATGCTTACGTCACCGCTGAGGGCGTGATGAACCCCGATAACGTGACGGGCATTTATTTCAACATGACCAAGAACGACGACGCGGTGGATCCCACAGCCCTGAAACTCTATAAGGGCGACACACAGGTGGAGGCTACCGTGGAAGAAGACGGCACAGGCTATAAGTTCTCGCTGAACGAGGTTCCCGTTGAAGGCACTACCACGTTCACCATCAAGGGCGACATCCTCGGCACTGCTGCAGTGGGTGCAAAAGTTCAGGTGGACATCACGAAGATTGCCACCGTGGGACAGCCTAACGGCATCACTCCTTTCACCGCAGCAACGGCGGTAGAAGTAGAGAACCCCGCCTTGGTCATCATGACCTCCACACCGCAGACCATTACAGTGGGTGAAACCCCGTTGCAGTTCTACGACGAAGGTGGTAAGGACGGCGGCATTGTGTCGAAGACCAACGGTCAGGTAACCTTCCTCTCTGGCGTTGAAGGCAAGAAGGTAATGGTTGACTTTACTTCCAACAAAATCTGGCATGGTAGTCTCTACAATCAGGAACTGCGCATCTACAATGGTACAGAGGTCAATGCCGGTAATCTGATTAAGACCTTGCAACAGGGTGAAGCAGAGCTTGTTCGTTCTACTGCCGAGGACGGCTCGTTGACAGTTGTTCTCTTCAGTGATGCTTCTAACGATGTTGCTGCCGATGGTTTCGAGGCAACCGTCAGCTTGTTTACCCCGCAGCCCATGGACTTTGATGGCATAACCTCTGCTGCAGCCTCTACGGGGACAGTTGCTGGTGGCGATGCTGATCAGGACATGCTGACCATCACGGTGGATGCATCGAATACCGAGCCCGCTATGAAGGTGACCAAGATGGTCTTCTCTGCAGGCGAGACCGCCGAACTTGTTGATAAGGCTACCCTCTACTTCGGTACCACCAAGGTGGGCGAGACCGCAGTAGAAGGTTCTGCCTTCGAAATCAACCTGACAACCCCACAGGCATTGGTTGAAGGAAGTAATGTATTCACGCTGAAATATACCATCAGCGATGAGGCTCTGAACGATCAGAAAGTAAGTGCTACACTCAACAGCGTAACCGCTTTGGTGAACAATGTTGAGAAGACAGAGACGCTTACTTCGCCTACCGCTGTAGAGCGCACGGTGAAGAATATGGTGCTTAACCATGCTGACCAGGGAACGGTGACGAAGACAGTCAATGGCTCGCTGGCTTTTGAAACAAAGCCCAAGAGCGAGTACTCGACCACCTACGAGACGGGCACCGACGACCGCATCAACATCTTCATCCCGAAGCATGAGGGTATGGTTTGTCAGATAGACTTCGAGTCGTTCAAGATATACTACTACAGCTACAACGTTTCTTCTTCTGCAAAGTTTAAGATTTACAACGGCCAAGGCACCACTGGTGAGGTGCTGTGGGAACCGACCACGCAGAGCGACTACTCCAACGGTCCGGGTCAAATTATCCGTTCGACCGCTGCCGATGGTTCGCTGACCGTCGTATTTAATCCAAACCAGAGTTACAGCACCAACGACGGCTGGAAAGCCACTGTCAGTGAATATCTCTCGAAAGACATGGCAGTGACTGCTATCGAGGCTACTCAAGCCAGTACAGCTGATGCTTCTATCGGTGCTTCCGACCAGGAACTGCTGAATGTGAACGTAAAGACCGAGGGAAACCTCAATGCGATCTCCATGACTGGTATCCATCTCAACCTGAAGGGCACAGAGGCCAATATCAGTAAGGTGAGCGTATGGCAGGGCGAAACAAAGCTCGGAGAGACTGCTGCCGCTGCAGAAGTAACCGTGACCTTCAGCGAAGCCATCACACTGGCAGAAGGCGATAACACCTTTGTAGTGAAGGTTGATGTGAACAGCGACGCTGAGGAGAACAGCACCATCGATGCGAAGGTGGTTTCCATTACAGTTGGTTCAACGATTGAGGCCACATCTGGCGATCCGGAAGGTGCTCGCACATTGAAGAATCAGGTGCTGATGACTGAAGGTAACCATGGTACACTGAACCTCGGATTGGGTAAGGTCGTTGCCATCTACGACGATGGTGGTCCTGAGGGCGATGGAGCAAAGGTTAGCGAAGCCATCGTTACGCTGGCTCCTACAGGCGAGGCAGATTGTATCAAGTTGACAGGCGTATCGTTTGATTTCAACTACGTAGCAAAGCTTTCTATATATAAAGGAAATGAAGTAAACGATGAGAAACTGATTACTACCTATTCTGGCACATCAATTAAGTTTACTCCTTATATCTCTGATGCTTCGGAAGATGGTGGTATTGTAACCATCAAATATCTCTACACGGGTTCAAGTGCTGTTAACTTCGCCATTCAGGCCGAAGGCTACAAGAAGAGCGATGTGGTAGTAACTGGTGTCACAACCGAAGACATCAGCGTCAACAAAGTGCTGAAAGGTCAGACCGATGCCAAGATGCTGAAGATTGTGGTGGAAGCCAAGGGCGAGCTGACACCTGCCGAGGTAACATACTTCAACATCACGGGTATTGACGGCGTGGCTGTCGATGCTTATCACATCTACCAGACAGGTACGACAGACGCTTTCTCTCCCGTTAGTGAATTCAGTGATTCATACAGCATCACCGAAAGCGGTACCTACTACTTCTGGCTCACCTACAATGTAAAATCAGATGCTGAGGTTAATCAGACAGCCACAGCCACTGTTAACAGCGTGGTGGTGAACGGAAATACCATTGAAATTGCCGAACCTGCCACAGCTTCCTTCACCGTAGCCAGCGGTAAGCATGGCATCTATATCGTGGGCTGCGAGGGCGCTGACTACGCTACTATCCAAGGAGCCATCGACGACATCGGCTCATTAGGCATGGATGGATCCGTGACGCTGAAGATCAGAGCAGGTGAATACAACGAGAAGGTTCGCGTACCTAATATTATAGGTATGGGTGCTACGAACACGCTGACCATCGAGAGTGAAAGCGGTGAGCGCGATGTGAAGATCTATCACAACCAGTACACCTCTGGCGGCTACAGCGATGATCAGTATTCGAAGGTTTACGGAGTTGTAACACTTAACGAAGCTAATTATGTAACACTGAAGAATCTGGAAATTACCACAACCGATCAGAAATATGATGCCGTGGTGATGGTGAAGAATGAGAGCCGTCATATCACGATTGACAACTGCTATCTCCATACGTCTACTACAATCGACAATCAAGCCGACATCAACCTCATTGACCACTATGTACAGGATGTGGAGAATAAAAACAACGACTACCTCACTGTCAAGAACTGTCTGTTGGAAGGCGGTTTCATAGGTATCAAGATGGGTGGCACCAACTATGTGGCACTGCCCAAGGAGGTAGGTGGAATCATTGAGGGTAACACCTTCAAGAACCAAGGTTCCAAGGCCATTTACGTGATGGACGAGCTGGGAGCCAAGATTCGTAACAATACTGTTATCATCGAGGCAACAGCAGAGACAAAGATAAGCAATGGTATACTTGACATGCAACTGCGCGATGAGTTCAACGAACCGTTAGAGATAACGGGTAACACGTTTAATGTGGCTCCGAAGACCTACTGCGCCGTCATGTATCTGCGACAGCTGACTTCTACTGCAGATCATCCCATGATTATTGCCAACAACGTGATAAACATGACCACACTCAATGCTAGCTATAACGGCATATATGTGGGCAATGCTAACACGACAAACCTGATGATTGCCAATAACACCATCCGCCTGACAGGTAGTAACAGTGGAGCGGCATTACGTTTCCAGTCTAACATCAGTGGAGATGAGCCAAACATTACGATTGTAAACAACATTATCCAGAATGAAGCCAATAATTTCGCAACATATCTGAATAGTGAGGCTAATGCTGCAAAACTCACATTCCAAAACAACCTGATGTACAGCAATGGTTCCAACTTCGCTTCCATAGGCGCCGCCAAGACGTTTGACGAATTTGTAACTGCTACAGGCGCTACCAACTGCATCAACAAACAGGTTAGCTTCTTGAGCGAAAACGTACTTGAGCCTGCCAACACCCTCGACGGTGATTTGCTCACGGCGGTTGCTCTCGACTATGTAACCACAGATATCAACGGTAAGGTTCGTCCTACTGAGGGTATCACTATCGGTGCTTACGAGTATGACACGAATGCTGATGTAGCTCCTGTGATGGCTGAAGTTTATCCCCAGGTGCTGACACACCTCGATGGCAAGGCTTCGTTCTCAGTGAAGACCGATCTTGCAGCTACAGTTTACTATCTGGTGAAGAAGTCTGACGTGACTGCTCCTACAGCTGAAGAACTGAAGGCAAGCGAGACGAAGAAGGATGTGACTGCTAACGCTGAGGCTATCATTGAGGTGGAGGCACTGGAAGACAATGCCGAGTACATTGCTTACTTCCTGCCCGTCAGTCTGCGAGGCGTTCAGGCAGAAAACATCAGTCAGACCGCTGCATTCACTATGGACGTCACTCCACCGGTATATGACAAGCCCACTGCCGAGATCTATATCAATAACTCCGACACCGAGGAGCGTATTGATGCTGGTGAACAGGTGTCTCTCTTTGCAATGGTTGCCGTTGATGAGCGTACAGCTCCTTATACCCTGACGTGGATGGATCAGAAGCACAACGTTCTGGAGACAGAAACCTATGAGAGTGCAGATGATATCGACTACTTCTTTATGGCTACTGCCGAGCCGACGACTTCGACCGACTATTATTTCACAGTGACTGATGCTGCAGGACAGAGCTGTACGATGAGTGTACGCGCCATCGTCGAAGGTGATCTGCAGGTGGCAACGTTCGAAGATCTGTATGTCGATCCTGAGGATGGCTTCTGGATGGGCGACTTCAGCAAGGGATACGACAAAGGCGGCGAAGGAACGACTTTTGTCAGCGGTAGTTTCCGCTTCAGTAATTTTGCTGATGACACATGGATGGGTGAACCCACCACACCATACTGGGGTAACTATGCTTATAGTCAGACCACTACGAACACGTTCGAGACCTACATCACCGATCAGTTCAACAATGCCGTAGGTGGTGGTGTGGATAACTCTGAAACCTTCCTCGTAGCTTATCCGCAGGGAGGAACCATCGATGTGATCAACAACGAGGATGGTGCTGTTATTCCTGGTATGTACATCACCAACAATGCCTGGGTGGTTGACGCCATCCTGCATGGTGATGGTATGTCAACCATCGATGGAACGGCAGCAGGAGAATCCACAGGTAATGTGGGATTCCAGACAGGCGACTGGTTCAAGCTGACCATCTCGGCCGACAACGGCAACAGCATTGAGTATTATCTGGCTGATTACCAATCAGCCGATGAGTCTGCTCATTACTATGTCAACGACTGGCGATGGATTGACTTGAGCTCTTTGGGTACAGTGAAGAGCTTATCGTTCTTCTTAACCAGTTCCCGTAGGAACAGCTGGGGTATGACCACCCCTGCCTTCTTCTGTCTTGACAACATTGGTGCAGAGAATCCTAATGCCAACAGTATCACTACCCGTATCAACCAGATTCCTGACAGCGAGAACGCCCAAGGCATCTATAGCATCGATGGTAAGGTACTAACCCGAGGCAGTAAGCAGAAGGGTGTGCAGATCGTCCGTATGAAGGATGGTTCCGTACGCAAAGTAGTGCGCTAAAAGCAAGCTTTGTCAAGTCGTTGATTTGACATATATCAAAAATAACAGGTGGTTTTGAAAAAAATCGCCTGTTATTTCTTGTATATTTTCTAAAAATGTATTACCTTTGCACCCGCATTCGTGAGAATGCATTCCGTTAAAGTTTTCATAGGTTAGTAGTTTGATAGATTTAAGGTAAAGATTATGTTATTAGATTTTGAAACAACTATGATGCTGGCGGTAACATTTGTTATGACAATACTTAGTATTGTTACTTTAGTTAACACCAACATCCGTTAGAATTGTTTTCAGGAGGCCGACGTGAGTGATTCATATCGTCCTCTTTTTTTTTGCCCTTTTCTCTCCAAACTCTAAAGAATACTTAAAAAATGCTCATTTAATCAATATTTTGCATAATAAAGCACTTAAAAGGATTCCTATTTGCGGAATTCTCAGTAAATTTGCAGTCAAATTTCAAAAAGAACAGATAATGAAAAGGATATTAATACCTTTCACGATATTGATTTCAACCATCGTAGCGTTCTCGTCATGTCTGAGCTCAGACGATAACGAGGTTACCTATTATGATGACTCTGCTATCTCGTCGTTCACATTAGGAACGTTGAACAGAACGATGCACACCTTGTCGTCAAAGGGTGTTGACAGCGTCTATCAGACAACCATAGCAGGTAGCAGCTATCAGTTCTATATCGATCAGGATAAGCGTGAGATCTACAATCCCGACTCTCTCCCTTATGGAACAGATGTAAGACGTGTTTCGTGCACGGTTATTGCCAAGAACAACGGATTGATAGGAATCAAGAGTCTTGTCAGCGATTCCGTATTCTCCTATTCCAGTACCGACTCCATTGATTTCACTGCTCCTCGTCAGATGGTGGCCATTGCCAACAGCGGTAAGGCTACCCGTTACTATACGGTGCGTGTAAATGTGCATCAGGAGGAGGCCGATGTGTTCAACTGGGCCGACATGGGTAAGCAGGAGTATTTCTCTTCCATGAACGGTATGAAGGCAGTGGCTTGTGGCAGTCAGCTCTTCACCTTCGGACAGAAGGACGGAAAATTGGTGGGATATGTTACCGACAATACCAATGGTAAGACATGGACAGAGCTCTCTCTTCCCGAGAGCCTTTCACAGTCGGTCAATGCCTATCAGAATATCCTGACCAAAGACGGTGTCCTCTATATCCTGCAGGATCAGCAGCTGTTACGTTCGGTTGATGGCTCCAACTGGGAGACTGTCGGCACCACCGGTTTGAGTCGTTTGGTGGCAGCAGGAACAAAGAAGCTCTACGGAATCAGCACTTCAGGAGCACTGATGGCCTCTGCCGATCAGGGTGTCACTTGGACAGAAGAGAAGATGGACACTCCGTCGGAATGGTTGCCCGACGGCGATATCAGCTATGCCGTTCTGCCTTTGCGTACGAACAAGGATATTGAACGGTTGGTGATTGCCGGTAACCGCAGCACAGAAACCTATCCGAACGATGGCTATGCAGTGGTGTGGGGTAAGGTAGAGGATTTGTCTGGCGATGCAGAAGACAACAGCTGGATGTTCTACACCCAAACCACAGATAATATCTATTCTCTGCCGCGTCTTTCCAACGTCACCATCTGTAAGTATGGTGATATCTTACTTGCCTTCGGCGGTAATGGCATCGGAGCCTGCACAGAGAGTGCCTTCTCGAAGATATATGTAAGCCTTGACGGTGGTATTTCCTGGAAGGGCAGTAAGACCTATCCCGTACCTGAAGGAATGGCTGGAAGCAATCAGGCATTCACTTCAACAGTTGATGCCAGCAACTGTCTGTGGATCATCTTCGGTGACGGACAGGTATGGCGAGGCCGACTGAACCGTCTGGGTTGGGCCAACATACAGAAGTAATAATAACGCCTTGTGTCGAGGAAAACTGAGAATTGCCAATGATGACCTTCCGCCGATCCCTTTGCACCCTGATCCTCCTGATCACCGCTGTGGCAGCGTTTGCCCAGTGGGAAGACGAGTATCGCATGGAGATTGGTGGCGGTGTAGGCATGATGAGCTACGAAGGCGACTATAACGGGAGCATCACCAGTAATATGGAGCCCATGGGTTCTGTGCTGCTGAGAAGGGTTTTCAACCCGTATATGGCATTGGCCGCAACAGCATCGTATGGTAAGCTGAAAGGAAGCCTCCGCGATGTTGCAACCTATTATCCGGAGCAGCAGAACCTTCCCGTTTCCTTCAGTAACCAGTTGGCCGACCTAAGTGTTCGCTATGAGTATAACTTCTGGCCTTATGGCACAGGACTCGACTACCGTGGTGCCAAACGACTCACTCCTTTCGTTTTTGCTGGATTGGGTGTTTCGTATGCTGACACAAGCGATGGAAGCGTATTCGCAGGAAACCTGCCCATCGGAGCAGGAATCAAATATAAGATGGGAGCCCGTCTGAACTTAGGCGTGGAGTGGGCGATGCATTTCTCCACATCTGACAAGCTTGACGGCGTGGTGGATCCCTACGGTATCAAAAGCACGGGTTTGTTCAAGAACCGCGACTGCTTCTCTGCATTGCAGCTGACACTGACGTACAGCTTCATGGCGAAATGTAAAACATGTAACAATGACAAAGATGATTGATCAGTTGGATAGGAACCGTATTCCTGAGCACATTGCCATCATCATGGACGGTAATGGGCGTTGGGCTAACGAGCGAGGAAAAGAGCGGAACTTCGGCCATCAGGCTGGTGTGGAAGCCGTTCGTCGCATCACCTCGGAGTGTACTCGCCTTGGCGTGAAATACCTCACGCTCTATACCTTCTCTACCGAGAACTGGAACCGGCCTGCCGACGAGGTTTCCGCATTAATGGGACTGGTGCTGACTTCACTTGAAGAGGAGATCTTCATGAAGAACAATGTGCGCTTCCGCGTCATCGGTGACATGACACGCATTCCCGACGATGTGCGTATGAAACTGCGCGAGACAGAGGAGCGTACGGCCAAGAACGCTAAGATGACTATGGTGGTGGCACTGAGTTACTCCAGTCGCTGGGAGATCACCGAGGCGGTGAAGAAGATCGTGACCGAGGTGCATGATATGGAGGAGCTGCCCCAGAATATCCTCAAGAACTGGGCAACGGGAGGCCTGCGTGCGGAAGATGTTACCGAGGAGTTCATCAGTCAGCACCTGACGACTAACTTCATGCCCGATCCTGATCTGCTGATCCGTACGGGCGGCGAGCTGCGCATCTCCAACTTCCTGTTGTGGCAGATAGCATATGCAGAACTCTACTTCTGCGATACCTACTGGCCCGACTTCGATGAGGAGTGCCTGCATCAGGCCATCATCAGCTACCAGCAGCGCCAGCGCCGGTTCGGTAAAACAGAAGCTCAGATAGAACGTGAGACCATGTCTCAGAATGATTAATACATACTTACGATAGATGATCATAAAGAATATATATAATAAGGTGTGGAAAAGATGGGTGATAGGATTGTCATTCATCATCTCCCCTTTATCATTCAGCACTCTCTTTGCTCAGGAAAAGATTGTCAACCCCGATATCACCTACGCTGGAATGCCCAGGGAATGTACCATTGCGGGCATCGCGGTATCTGGTGTGGAAGGGTATGAGGATTATGTCCTTACAGGTGTTTCCGGCTTGTCTGTCGGACAGGCGATTTCCGTACCCGGTAATGAGATTACCGAAGCGGTGAAACGCTATTGGCGTAATGGTCTGTTCTCACAGGTAATCATCTCTGCCGACTCGCTCATCGGTGATAAGATCTACCTGCATATCCACCTGTCTGTCCGTCCGCGTGTTACCGATATCAACTATATCGGTCTGAAGAAGAGCGAGCGTGAGGACATGGAGCAGAAACTGGGCTTGCTGAAGGGCAATCAGATCACGCCGAACATGATCGACCGCGCCAAGATCCTTGCCAAGAAGTATTTCGATGACAAGGGGTACAAGAATGCTGAGATTACCATCATGCAGCGCGACGATGTGGCCAACAAGAATCAGGTGTATCTTGATATCACCGTCGATAAAAAGATGAAGATGAAGGTACACGAGATCACTATCGAGGGTAACGAGAAGATCAGCGATAAGAAGATCAAGGGCGGACTGTTCAAGAAAGGTGCCTTCGCGTCTACCCATGAGGCGGGTAAGATGTCAACATTCCTGAAGAAGAAGAAATACACGCCCGAGCGTTGGAAAGAGGATAAGCAGAAGCTGATTGCCAAGTATAACGAGAACGGTTATCGTGATGCTACCATCCTCGAGGATAGTGTGTGGAACTACGACGACAAGCATGTCAATGTGTATGTCAAGGTGGATGAGGGTCAGAAATACTACATCCGCGATATCAAGTGGGTGGGTAACACCGTATATACTACCGACCGACTGAACGAACTGCTCACCATGAAGAGTGGTGACGTATATAACCAGACATTGCTGGAAAAGCGTTTGCGTGGCGACGATGATGCTGTGGGTAACCTATATTGGAACAACGGTTATGTGTTCTCCAGCATCGATCCTACCGAGGTGAATATCGTGGGCGACTCCATCGATATCGAGATGCGCGTTCAGGAGGGTCCGCTGGCACGACTCAGTCATGTGCGTATCAATGGTAACGACCGTCTCTACGAGAATGTAATCCGTCGTGAGCTGCGCACCAAGCCTGGTGACCTTTTCTCGAAGGAGGCCCTGATGCGTACCGCCCGTGAGCTTGCCTCTATCGGGCATTTCGATCCTGAGCAGGTGAGTCCTGATGTGCAGCCGAACGGTGAGGATGGTACCGTTGACGTTAACTGGAACCTGGTGCAGAAATCAAACGACCAGGTGGAGCTCTCTCTGGGTTGGGGTCAGACGGGTGTCATTGCTCGTGTAGGACTGAAACTGAATAACTTCTCCATGGCCAACCTGTTCAACAAGAACAAGGAACACCGTGGTATCATGCCTATCGGTGATGGTGAGGTGCTCTCCATCGGAGCGCAGACCAACGCCCGTTACTACCAGTCGTACAACACCTCGTACTCTACAGGATGGTTCGGCGGTAAGCGACCCATCCAGTTCACCGTGGGTGCCTTCTACTCCAAGCAGAGCGACGTGTCGAGCAACTACTACAACACGGCCTATCAGTATAACATGTACAACTACATGTATGGCTATGGTAACTATGGCTATGGCGGCTACGGAAACTATGGCTACAGCATGGAGAACTTCATGGACCCCGATACCTACGTGAAACTGTTTGGTGCCAGCGTGGCATGGGGAAAGCGCTTGCGTTGGCCGGACGACTACTTCCATCTGAGTGTGGAGCTGGCCTTTACCCGCTATATGCTGAAAAACTGGCGTTACTTCCTGATTCAGAACGGTAACTGTAACAACCTGAACTTGGGTATCACCATCTCACGTTCTTCTACCGATAACCCGCTGTTCCCGCGCTCTGGTTCTGAGTTCATGGCATCGGTAACCTTAACTCCGCCATGGTCGGCTTTCGACAAGAAGGATTATGAGCACCTGGCCACCGACTATCAGGCAGCCGACTATACCCAGCAGATGCAGGATAAGTACCGCTGGATTGAATATCATAAGTGGAAGTTCAGAAGCAAGACCTATACCGCCCTTACCAATGCTACCAAGTGCTTCGTGCTGGTAACACGCGTGGAGTTCGGTATCCTCGGCTCTTACAACAAATATAAGAAATCTCCGTTCGAGACCTTCTATGTGGGTGGTGACGGTATGAGCGGCTATTCAAGCAGCTATGCAGAAGAGACCATCGGACTCCGTGGTTACGAAAACGGATCTCTCTCCTATACGGCAGCCCGTGAGGGTGGTAGCAGCGGTTCTAATGCCTATGCCTACGACCGTCTGGCTCTTGAGATCCGCTATCCGTTCCTGCTGGGTAACACCACCATCTATGGTGTGGCTTTCGCTGAGGCTGGTAATGCATGGTATAACCCGAAGCACTTCAACCCGTTCAACATGAAACGTTCTGCCGGCGTGGGCGTCCGCCTCTACCTGCCGATGGTTGGTTTGATGGGTATCGACTGGGCTTACGGTTTCGACAAGGTGTACGAGAATGGTGCCTACCGCAGAGGTGGCAGTCAGTTCCACTTTGTGTTAGGACAGGAGTTCTAGTTTAATTGAAAATTGAGAATTGAAAATTGAGAATTGAAAACTCAGTTGACAATTATAGTTGATAGTTGATAAGTAAGTTGTTAGGAAATAGCAGAAAAGAGTTAAATATTAAGGCGGCATATTAACTTTTTGTTTTTATGATCGTCTATATAAACGTTGAACTAATAGTTTTAATGCCTATGAAGAAGATAATGATGGTCGCCCTCTTCGCTATAGTAGCGATGACGGCAAATGCGCAGAAATTCGCGCTGATCGACATGGAGTACATTCTGAAGAATGTGCCAGCCTACGAACGTGCTAACGAACAGCTCAATCAGGTGTCGAAGAAATGGCAGGCTGAGGTGGAAGCACTCAATACAGAGGCACAAACCATGTATAAGAACTACCAGAACGAGGTGGTGTTCCTCTCACAAGAGCAGAAGAAGGCTAAGCAGGAGGAGATCATGCTGAAAGAGAAGGATGCCAGCGAGCTGAAGAAGAAGTATTTCGGTCCTGAAGGCGAGCTCTTCAAGAAACGTGAGGCCCTGATGACACCTATCCAGGACGAGATATACAATGCTGTAAAGGATATCAGCGAACTCCATGGCTATAGCATGGTACTCGACCGCTCTACCGATTCCGGCATCATCTACGGCAGTCCGAAGATTGATATCAGTAACGAGGTGCTCAAGAAATTGGGCTACGCCAGATAACTTTGAACTTTGAACTTTGAACTTTAAATTATATTTAACCAATAAGAAAAGATGAAAAAGATTATTGTAATGCTGATGCTGCTCGCTCCTATGGCAGTATTCGCACAGAAGTTTGGACATGTTGATACTCAGGCTATCATCCAGTCACTGCCCGAGGTAAGCAAGGTAAACGGCGAGCTCGAGGCCCTTGGTAAGCAGTATCAGAACGAACTGCAGACCATGCAGGACGAGATCAACCGCAAGGCTGACGAGTATGAGAAGACCAAGAGTACCATGAATGCTACCAAGCAGCAGGAGACTGAGACCAACATCAACCAGATGATCCAGAAGTACCAGCAGGCTATGCAGGACAACCAGCAGGCTTTCCAGAAGGCTCAGGCCGAGAAGATGCAGCCCATTCAGGAGAAGATCATGAAGGCCATCGAGAACGTGGCTAAGGCTGGCGGTTATGTCTATATCATGGAGAAAGGTGTGGGTCAGCCCATCTATATCAGCGATACACTCAGCAAGGATGTTACTGCTGACGTGAAGGCAGAACTGAACAAGTTGAAGTAATCCATTCACTCGTATATGAAGAAACTCTTTCTTTCCCTTCTTCTCGTCGTTGCACCCATGTTGGTGAGCGCACAGGCAAAATATGGCTATTTCAGCTATGGCGAGGTGTTCCGTGCCATGCCGGAGTATTCCATTGCCGAAAGGAACCTTGCTCAGCTGCAAAATCAGTTTGAAGATGAGATGAAGCGGGCCGAGGAAGAGTTCAACAAGAAATACGAGGAGTTCCTTGAAGGAATGCAGACCTTTGCCGCTCCTATTCGTCAGAAACGACAGGCAGAACTGCAGGAGATCATGGAAAAGAACCTCTCATTCAAGCAGGAGGCACAGCGGCTGCTCGAAGCGGCACGCCGCGATGCCTACCTGCCCTTGAAAGAGAAACTCACAACGGCAGTGAAGACGTTGGGAGCAGAGCGTGGCTATGCCTTGATACTGAACACCGACAACGATGCGTGCCCGTATCTCGATCCTGCCACCAGCGAGGATGTTACCCCCCTCTTGAAGGAAATCTTAAAGTGACTCCCATTGGCATTTTCGATAGCGGTTATGGCGGCCTTACCATTCTTCATCAGGTGCGCCAGCTATTGCCCCAGTACGATTACCTGTACTTAGGCGACAATGCCCGTGCACCCTATGGCTCCAGGTCGTTCGATGTGGTGTATGAGTTCACCCGTCAGGCAGTGATGAAACTCTTCGAGCAAGGCTGCCAACTGGTCATCTTAGGCTGTAACACCGCTTCTGCCAAGGCCCTGCGCACCATTCAGCAGAAAGACCTGCCGTTGGTAGGCTCCGACCGTCGTGTACTGGGTATTATCCGTCCCACGGCCGAGGTCATTGGCAATCTCACGCGTTCCCGTCATGTAGGCATCCTTGCCACCGAAGGAACCATCCGCAGCGAGAGCTATAATCTCGAAATCCAAAAGCTTTTTCCCGATATCCAGGTATCAGGCGTGGCATGTCCGCTTTGGGCAGCCATCGTCGAGGCCAACGAGGCAGACAGTCCCGGGGCCGATTATTTCGTGAAGAAGCGTATCGATCAGCTGATGCGTCTTGATCCGCAGATCGATGCCATCATCTTGGGCTGCACCCATTATCCGTTGCTCATGCCCAAGATCATCAAATACACCGATCCAGGCATCCGAATCATCCCGCAGGGTGAGTATGTGGCCAACAGTTTAAAGAACTATCTGCTGCGCCATCCTGAACTCGAATCACGTTGTTCGCAGAACGCCACCTGCCGCTATCTTACCACCGAGAACCCCGTTGCCTTCCGCAAACACGCCCAGCTCTTCCTCCATGAGGATGTGGAAGAGGTGGAGAATATCACGCTGGAATAATATTGTTGTTTAAACTTGGTCTAATTCTGTACACTTTAGGCACAAACTGCCATAGTTTTCGCCAACAATGTGACAAGGTTTCTTAGGGGTTTAACGCATTGAAACAAGGCCAATCCCTCAATGATTTATAGGTATAAAAAAGTTATTACTTTGGGAAATAATGGTTATCTTTGTGGGGTGTAGCAAAGAGTTGAAAGAATGATGGATCAAAGTATGACGAAGAAAGTATTGGTGATACCTGATGTGCATGGCCGCCTGTTCTGGAAGGAGCCGGTGGCTAAGTATATGGACGAGGTGGATAGGGTGGTGTTCCTGGGCGATTACCTTGATCCCTATAGTGGTGAAACGGGGTTGGCTGACGATATCTATGAAAACTTGATGGAGATTATTGAGCTGAAGCGGAACAACAGGGAGAAGGTGGTTCTGCTGAAGGGGAATCATGACCAGCATTATGCTTCGAAAATCTTTGACCAATTGGCAGGGGGAAGCAGACAGGATCTCGGGAATTGGAACACATACCACAGGGTTTTCTATGAAAACAGGGATTTATTCAAGATTGCTCATTGGGAGGAGGTGAACGGGAAAACGTATGTGTTTACGCATGCTGGCTTGACGCTTTATTGGCTGAAGAAGGTGAACGACAGGGTATGGAAGCTGCCGGATCATCAGGTTTCTATTGCTGATCCGGACATCATCGAAAGGATTAACCAGCTGGATGATGATGGCGTAGGACAGGAGATGCTGGGCACCGTGGGAAGACGTAGGTCGTGGTTTGGTGAGAAGACGGGTAGTGTGCTGTGGGCTGATATTCAGGAGCATGACATAGATGAAGCGCCCAAGGCGTATGGTCTGAACAAGGTGTTTCAGGTGTTCGGACATACCCGACTGAATGAGGGTTATGACAAGATTGAATTTGATCATCTTGCTATGATTGACTCGCGACAGGCGTTTGTGGTTGAGGGGAGGGAGCCCACCCCAGCCCTCCCAAAGGGATGGGGGGAGCCACCCCTAACCCCTCCATGAGGAGGGGGAAAGCCGAAGGCGCGGGGGTACGGTGGCGCGGTGGCGCGAGAAATGCCACTGAGGTTTCGTTATCACGATGTTACGTTATCTCGTAATCACGACATCCCGTACCAGCGACCTGGCGTAAGCCGACAAAAGAGCAAGCCGCCCCTTTGATGGGGCGAGCTTACCTTAATGAACGAGCGACGAGTAGGAGCGGTTAAGCCTTCCCATATAGGGGAAGGTTTGGTTAGGGTGGATGTTTCTTTTGCCTCTTTTCTTTGCGCCAAAGAAAAAGAGGGTAAGAGTTTGTTTCTTTGCCAAAGAAAAGGATGAGCCGAAGATACTTTCGCTCGACAAAACAAAATAAAACAAGTTTTATTTGTTTTTGTACTCACTTAATCGTACCTTTGGCTTCGCCGAAGATACTCACGTTCGGAAAAACTCAAATTAATTTGGTTTTTCCCTCACTTAATCGTATCTTTGCAGACGAAACAAATAGTATTAGCATTGAAGACATTTGAAGAATTAGGCGTGAGCAGTGAGATACTGCAGGCCATTACAGAGATGGGCTTTGTTTCGCCAATGCCCGTCCAGGAAGAAGTGATTCCCTATCTGTTAGGGGAAGGAAACGATGTGATTGCCCTTGCCCAGACGGGTACGGGAAAGACAGCGGCATTCGGTATTCCGTTGTTGCAGAAGATTGATGTGGAGAATGAGGAAACACAAGCACTGATTTTGAGTCCGACACGAGAACTGTGTCTGCAGATCGCCGATGATCTGCGGGATTTCTCCAAATACATGAAAGGAGTGCACGTGGTGCCTGTTTATGGTGGCGCGAGCATCGAACAGCAGATTCGTGCCCTGAAGCATGGAGCACAGATCATTGTGGCTACACCCGGTAGATTGATCGACCTGATGCACCGCGGTAAGGCGCAGATAGAGCATATCAAGAGCGTAGTATTGGATGAAGCTGACGAGATGCTGAACATGGGCTTCTCTGACAGCATCAACGAGATATTCGAGCATGTGCCGGCAGAGCGTAACACCTTGCTCTTCTCGGCTACCATGAGCAAGGAGATAGAGAAGATCGCGCTGAACTACCTGCACGACCATAAGGAGATTGTGGTGGGCAGCAGGAACGAGGGTGCCGAAAATGTGAACCATGTGTATTACATGGTGCACGCCAGGGATAAGTATCTGGCTTTGAAGCGCATTGTTGACTTCTATCCGCGTATCTTCGCCATTATCTTTTGCAGAACGAAAATTGAGACTCAAGAGATTGCCGACAAGCTGATCAAGGACGGCTATAATGCCGAGAGTCTGCACGGCGACCTCAGTCAGGCGCAGCGCGACCTCACCATGCAGAAGTTCCGTCAGCACCTCACCCAGCTGCTGGTGGCTACCGATGTGGCAGCCCGTGGCTTGGATGTGGATGATTTGACGCATGTCATCAACTACGGCTTGCCCGACGATATAGAGAACTACACCCACCGCAGCGGTCGTACGGGTCGTGCCGGTAAGAAGGGTACTTCCATCTCCATCGTCCACAGCCGTGAGAAGCACAAGATACGCAGTATCGAAAAGGTTATCGGTAAGGAGTTCGTAGAGGGAGAGATGCCCTCGGCACAGGAGATCTGTAAGAAGCAGCTCTATAAAGTGATGGACCAGATTGTGAAGACCGATGTGCTGGAGGAGCAGATTGATCCGTTCATGGGTGATATCAGTCGTTTCTTCGAGTTCATCGATAAGGAGGATATCATCAAGAAGATTGTGAGCATCGAGTTCGGAAAGTTCCTCTCTTATTATGCTAATGCTCCGGAGATTGAGAAGCCGGCGACACGGTCGAAGGGAGACGGTCAAAGGTCAAAGGGAGAAGGAGGAAGGACGAAGGAGAGGTCGAGAGGCCGAGGATCGCGAAAGGCTGAGGCTGGATTCCGCAGATTATTCATTAACTTAGGAAAGAAAGACGGTTTCTTCCCCGGTGAGCTGATGCAGTTCCTGAACAAGAACGTGAAGGGTCATGTGGAGGTTGGTCATATCGACTTGCAGAACACCATCTCTTTCTTCGATGTGGCTGAAGAGGATGCCGACCGCGTGACAAAGTACCTGACAGGCGCTAAATATAAGGGGCGTGAGGTGCGTTGTAATGATGGAGAGGCCACCCCTAACCCCTCCATGAGGAGGGGAACGAAGGAAGAAGGAGGACGGTCGAAGACTGCAAGCAACGTTCAAGGTCCTTTGCAGAGCAAAGCGGCAAAGCCGGGCGCAAGAGCGACTAAGAGCGCTGACGCGCGTTCAAAGGATGCCAGTTTCGACCGTTTCGAGAAAAAGAAGAAGGTGGAGAGCAAACGTGGTAAACGCGGTGCTGCCCGCATGGAAAGCGGTCGTAAGGACGATTGGCGCCAGTTCTTCCAGGGCGGACCTATAGAACTTGTAGGTGAGGAGCCCGATTTCTCGGAAGAGGGATGGGCACGGAGGAAACCCAAAAAGAAAGGCAAGAAATAATCTTGCCTTTTTTATATCAATACGGTGAGATATTGTTCAGCTCACCGATCTTCCCTTCTACAACAGGTGTGGTAAAAAGCTGCTGGAGATCCCCGTAGGTGATTTGCGTCTGCGGGGAGAAGTCGGGTGATTGCATATACTGTAGGATGCTTTTATACAGCTGACGAGCCTCGGGGTACTGCTGCAGCTGGTCGAGCGGCGACATACATACCAACAGCTTACCCTTGTTGACAGCAAACTCGAAGATCAGTCCGAGCTTATGGTTCCGTTCCACATTGTCGATAACCTGTACGATGGGTCGGTAGGCCGCTGCGGTATTGTCGAGCATAAACGGTCGTGAGGCCTTGATGATGGGGAACCACTGCCAGTTGGTGTGCATCTCCGTGGGGAAGCTGTTGAAGATGGGATGCTCAGGATTCGTAAGAATACCCAAGGTGCCCGGTGAAACCGACTTTTTATTATTCTCGCAGATGGTTTTGAACATGCGGTAGTTCCAATAGTCGGTCTGGAAGAGTCCGCCCACGGTAAGGTCCTTCATCTGTGTACTGTCGGGCATCAGCAGAACCGTTCCGCCACCACTCAGTATTCTGGCTGTTTCCACATCATACTGATGCGCCACAAGGATATCCTTGGGTACCGACAGCGGATTCTTCATGCTTGGGAACACCCAGATGTTATAGTAGTTCTCAAAGCATTTCCCACTCTCCTTATTATAATAGGATTTAAGGACGAGTGTATATTTCTGCGGTTGAAGGTCGCTGACATCGATGCTGATATCCTCTAAGTCGGTCAGACCATGACTATTCTCAGGGATGCTTACTTTCCCTCGTTTAAGCGTCATTCCTTCCCTGTCCATCAACTGCCAGGTCATCACACCCTGATTCCACTTATACTCGTCGATGGACTCACTGTAGTTGGCCAGCTGAATCTTCCCCTTGACGGTTTCATCGGTGGTCCAGCAGAATTTCTCTGTAAGGAATAGCGGAACGATGGGAGAGCACCACTGTCGCCATTCTTGGGGAGTGGTGATGCCTTTGGGTTCCATGAACGCATCGAGGATACCCACATACGCAGAGCCCTGTCCGGGGTAGTCTTGCAGGTCGAGCAGCTGGAATCCACCCATACCAGGTGTCCGCAGCGCCATTTCAATCTCCTGTTTATAGAGCTCCACACTCCACAGACCCGAAGCTTTGTGGAAATCGGCTGCCTGATCGAGCATACCTGCCTTCTCTAATCTGCTGCGGAACACCTCCATGTTATATGGATAGAGCACTCCGGAGTATTTGCTGATTTCGTTATAGTCGGGATAGGTTTGGAACTGCGCCGTTTCATGACCGATGATGGGAACCTGACAGTCTTTGATACCCTCGGCAAAATTCATGATGGAATTCGGATAGATGCTGTTGATCATTCCGCCACCGGCAGCATCGGCAAACGAGAACGAGCCGCGGGTATGGGTATTGAACTTCCCCCATTCCTCCCCGCCGTTACGACAGGTGACGAAGAAATCCATCCCCTCTTTCCATCCCTGGTAGCCTAAGTAGTAGTTGGAACCGAACGTAAAGAGCTTGGTAGGATCCATCTTTTTGAAAGCCTTCGTGAAAAGTTGCATGGTAGGGATGTCGCCACACAGCTCATTTCCTAAGGCCATCATCACAAACGAGGGGTGGTGACCATAGGTGGTTATGATTCGTGTACCTTCCTTCATGAGGAAGTCCATTAACCTACGGTCGTCTTTGTTGAAGTCACCCCAGAACGGCAGTTCGGGCTGCAGGTATACTCCTTCGATGTCGGCTGCCAGGAAACAAGCCTCTGGCGGGCACCATGAGTGGAAACGCACATGGTTGATGCCATAGCCCTTGCAAATCTGGAAGTACCGCCGCCATTCCTCCATGGTCATGGGCACATGACCCGTCAGGGGAAACACACAGGCATCATGCTTTCCTCTGAGGAAGGTGGTGTTACCGTTAATGGCGAACTGAGTGCCCTGTGTGGTGAAGCTCCTTACGCCGAAGGTCTTCTCCATCTCATCGTATCCGTCGAGTGTAACGTGGATGCGATAGAGAGAAGGATGATGCTCGCTCCACAGCTTCAGACTGTCATCGCGGTAGATAACTCGGGCGTGGGTGAATGGGTTCTTGGTCTTGGGAACCAGCTTCTCGCCAATGACATAACCATAGTCGCTTCCCCACGGGATAAGGATGAACTTCATCTTTGTATCATCCTTGAGCTGACCGTCGATATTTACCATTACCTGCACCTCTTTCCTTTCACTATTGGTAGTGATGATCAAGTTGTCGATGTGCGTAGGCGCCCGCTTTTCCAGGTAGATTCTGCCGATGATTCCATTCCAGTTGGTCTGGGTATCCTCGGTATAGGCATGCGAATTACTGATGATCTGCGGCGGAACAGTTTTCTCACTGTTGTCCACCATCACGGTGATGTAATGGACTCCCGGCTTGAGCTGCTTCGATAAGATATATTCCTGCGGTGTGGAGATATCGTTGCTGCTTCCCGCAGGTTTCCCGTCAACATACACCGTGGTGGGCTTGGTGCGCTCCATATAGAGGACAATCTGCTGACCTTTCCACGATTTGGGAATCCGCACGGGAACCTGATACCACGCCTTACCCACATAACTGTATTTGCGTGTCAGGTGGGTAGTCTCATCTTTCTTCGTTACAGCATTCCCCTTTCTGTTCGTATCGGTGGTACCGGGAAGATAGATTACATCGTTGAACTTACTGGTAGGTTTCAGGGTGGAGTCGGGGTCTAACTGGAACATCCATTTTCCGCTCAGGTCGATCTTCTCACGATAGCCCGACTGGACGTATGATCCGTTTTGCTGTGCAAACATCGTCAGATGCGCCAGCAAGACCCCAACTAACACGAATCCCCTAACCTTCATCTCGCATTAATCTCCTTCAGCAGACGGTCAGCATGTCCCCATCTGTCCATCATGAACAATACGAAGCGGATGTCAACACCAATGCAGCGAGCCAGTACCTTGTCGAAGTTGATGTCGCTGGCCAAAGAGTCCCAGTTGCCATCGAAAGCCAGTCCGATGAGCTCGCCCTTACCATTGAACATGGGTGAACCACTATTACCGCCAGTAATATCGTTATTGGTAAGGAAGCACAGTTGCATCTTACCAGTGGTCTTGTCGGTATAGGGGTCGAAGTTCTTTGATGAGAGCAGCTCGTGCATCTCCGGCTCAGCGAAATACTCATCAATCTGATCAGCCCTCTTCATCTTCTCAACAATACTCTCTGCGGTGGTGTAGTAGCCAGAGGGTTTGCCATCAAGCAGGTATTCACCCACCTGACCGTAGCTGAGGCGCATGGTGAAGTTTGCATCTGAGTAGTGGGGCATATCGGCCTCCATGCGCAGCTTGGCGGCACAGAGGTATTTCTCCTGCTGCATGATGTCATCGTTCGTATCACTGATCCCTTCACGGATGACACCTAATGATTCAACCAGGTCAAGACCCATCTTCACACCCAGGTCTTTCAGATATTTCTTCTTACCGGGATAGATCTTCTTACCCTTCATGAGCATAGAGTTCTTATAGAGATCGTTCACATACTTGGTATAGTCGTTATGATACTTGCTCTCGATGGTCTGGTAGAAGGCGGGCAGATACTTCGCACCCACCTGCTCCTTGTAGTTCTTCAGCAGGGCGGCAAACACTTCCTTGTCGAGTGCCTCATCCCATTCGTCACTGTTGTCCTTAATCTCGAAGTACTGCTTCTTACTCTTATCTTCCGGACCCTGAAGCTTGTAACCTCCAGCATTGGCACGCATGGCACGGGTGGCGAGCTCGTTGGTGCGGTTGAAGGTCTCTACCCAATACATAAAGGCGCGAACCGACTCATAGCGCTGACCGTACGCCTTACTCATCAGGTCGAAATCTAGCTTGTCCTTCAAATAGCCTGTCTCATCCTGGAAGGCACGGATGCGTGCCTCGAGCTCCTGCTTCTGACGGATAATGCCGATGGAATCGATACATTTGTTCATACCGATAGAGTTCTTCCAGTAGTTGGAACTCTGTGCATACTTGCTGTCGTACTTGATACGAACGGCCTCCGAGGCATTCATGTGGCGCTTCATGATTTCCTGCTTGATGCCGCGAACCTGTACACGGGCGCTGTTCTCAGCATCGCGCATCTCCTTGATACCATATGAAGAGAGGTAACGACTGGTGCTGCCGGGGTAGCCGATGGTCATGGAGAAATCACCATCCTTATAGCCCTGCATGCTGACAGGAGCCCAAGAGGCTGGGTGGTAGGGAACATTCTTCTCTGAATAGTCTGCCGGACCGTTCGTCTCGGGGTCGGCATAGATTCTGAATACAGAGAAATCGCAGGTCTGACGAGGCCACATCCAGTTATCGGTCTCACCACCGAACTTACCCATCGACTTAGGAATGGCGAACACCAGGCGGAGGTCGCGGAAGGTCTGATAGGTAGTGGCATAATAGGCATTACCTTCGTAGAACGGCTGAATCTCCACTTCCAGTGTCTTGTCGATCTTCTTGACACTGTCGTTCATGGCATGCTCCAAGGAGTCAATAAGTATTGTCCAGTCGTCAGCATAGTCAGGATTACTCTTTGCCAGTGTTTCCAGCTGGTCGGTGATGTCCTTCTGCTCGCGCATGAAACTTACGAACATATCCTTGTTCGGCAGCTCCTCTTCATAGCTCTTGGCGATGAAGCCGTTGAGCATGTAGTCGTGCTCCACGGTGGAATGACTGCGAATAGACTCGAAGCCGCAGTGGTGGTTCGTGAAAACCAGTCCGTTGGGTGACACCACCACACCAGAGCAGTAGCCTGAGAAGTTCACTACACAGTTCTTGATGGCGTTAGGACTCTCGTACAAGTCGGCATACGGCATGGTAAAACCTTCTGCCTTCATCTGCTCATACACAGCCTGAGGCAAGTTGTAAAGCGTCCACATGCCCTCATCGGCAGAAACCGTCATCGGCACTGCCAGCAGATACAAGGGCAAGATTGCTGATAAAATCTTTTTCATTTCGTTTCTTGTTTTTATAATTATCAATTTTCAATTGTCAATTCTCAATTATTTAAAGTATTTTCCAATAACGGGGATATTTGCCAATGGCAGGTCGTGCTTGATGATATATGCCACGAAGACCATGATCCAAGCGGTATTGATAATCAGGGTAAGCCACCAGGCAAGGCGATCTTTGAAGAACAGGATCATGAACGAGATGAAAGCAGCCAGCAGCACATAGCATCCTATCTCTTTCATCGGGTAGGGGATGGGGTTCTTCTTCTGTCCTACGAAGTAGCTCAGCAGCATGGATGTTCCATAGCCGGCCACACCTCCCCAGGCACAGGCCCAATAGCTGTATTTGGGAATCAGCAGGATGTTCACGGCTAACAGAACGAGACAGCCCGCCAACGAGAACCAAGCTCCGTAGATGGTCTTGTCGATGAGCTTATACCAGAACGACAGGTTGAAATAGATACCCATCATGATCTCTGCAGCCATGACAATCGGAACAACACCTAATCCTTCGCGGTAACCGGAACCGATGATATATTTCAGCACCGGCATCCAACCAATCACGCAGATAAAGGCCAGCAAGGTGAAAATCAGGAAGTATTTCATCGCCGAGGCGTAATATTCACCTTTGTCAGCATCCTTGCTCTTGGCAAAGACGATGGGTTCATAGGCATAGCGGAAAGCTTGGGTAATCATCGCCATGATCATGGCAATCTTCACGCAGGAACCATAGATGCCCAACTCTATATCAGCAGCAACTCTGTCGGGATAGATCAACGGGAAGAGAATCTTATCAGCCACCTGGTTCAGGATACCTGCAACACCGAGCACCAGGATGGGCCATGAGTAGCTGAACATCCTGCGCAGCAGCTTCCCATCGAAATGCCACTGAATGTGGAGAAGGTCGGGAATGAAGAAGAAGGTGATAAATCCTGTACACAGCAGGTTGAGGAAGAATACGTAGAACACAGATGTCTTACCTAACCATACAAAGAATATCAGGTTCAGGGCGATGTTCATGAAGATGAACAGCAGCTTCAGTGAGGCAAAGCGGATGGGGCGCTTCTGGAAACGCAGGTAGCTGAAGGGGATGGCCTGCAGGGCATCCAAGGCCACCACCACGCCCATCATCAGCAGATAGTCGGGATGCTTCTGATAGCCAAGGGCATTACTGATAGGTGTGATGAAGCTGAAGAGCAGAATCAGGAAGATGGCGGTGAGCGTTCCTACCACGGCAAACGAGGTGGTAAATACGGTATCGGGCCATCTCTTTCCTTGTTGAGCATCGGAAGGAGCCTCATCGTTCGCAAAGCGGAACAAGGTGGTTTCCATGCCGAAGGTGAGCAATACCAGAATCAGGGCGGTGTAGGCATACATGTTCGTACTGATGCCGTAGTCGCCTGAATCCTTAGGCATATAATGGGTGTAGAGCGGTACGAGCAGGTAGTTCAGAAACCTACCCACAATACTCGACAGTCCGTAGATGGCCGTATCCTTGGCCAGGGATTTCATGTTTGCCATAATAATTCCCGATTATCCGAAGAACATGTAACAGATAGCGATGGCTGAGATGATTCCGGCGAGGTCGGCCAGCAGACCGCAGGTTACTGCATGGCGCATATGGCGGATGCCTACGCTACCGAAATAGACGGCCAGGATGTAGAAGGTGGTATCGGTGCTGCCTTGGAAGACACAGCTCAAGCGACCGATGAAGGAGTCGGCTCCATATTGGGTCATGGCGTCAACCATCATTCCTCGTGCTCCACTACCGCTCAGTGGCTTCATCAAGGCAGTGGGTAAGGCGCCGACGAAGTCGCTGTTGAGACCGCAGGCACTTACCGTCCAGGAGATTCCGTCGATGAGCATGTCCATGGCTCCTGAAGCGCGGAATACACCGATGGCAACGAGAATAGCCACCAGGTAGGGGATGATTCTCACGGCTGTGGAGAACCCGTCCTTGGCTCCTTCAATAAAAGCATCATATACGTTTACCTTCTTCCGCATACCTGCCACAATGAATCCTACGATAATGGTCATCAGCAGGATATTGGCAATACTCGTGCTCACCACGTTCATCTGCTCCTTGTCCATCTGCGAGAATCCCCAGATAATGGCGGCCACAATGGCACACATTCCTCCTAAGGTGAGAAGCATGGTGCGGTTCAGCAGGTTGATGCGCTGATACAGACTGGTAATGATGACACCGGCCAAGGTGGAGAAGAAGGTGGCCAGCAGAATGGGGATGAAGATATCGGTGGGCTGTGCGGCTCCTAACTGGGCACGATACACCAGAATACTCACAGGAATGAGTGTCAGACCAGAGGTGTTCAGCACCAGGAACATAATCATCGAGTTACTGGCTGATACGTTTCTTTTCTTCCGCTTTTCTTCATCGGCCTCCACTTCCTCATTTCTGGCCACATTCAGCTCCTGCAGCTGCTCCATGGCTTTCAGTCCGAGGGGTGTGGCGGCATTATCCAAACCTAACATGTTGGCGGCAATGTTCATGAAGATGCTGCCTGTAACAGGATGACCTTTGGGTATCTCGGGGAACAACTTGGTGAATACCGGACTCAAGATGCGGGCGAAGACATTGATCACACCGCCCTTCTCGCCAATCTTCATGATTCCTAACCACAAGGCCAATACACCCGTCAGACCTAACGAGATCTCAAAGGCGGTCTTCGACGAGGAGAACGTGGAATCCATCATGGCGGGAAACACCGTGGCGTCTCCGAAAAAGACTAACTTCACCAGCGCAACAACGAACGCGATGAGGAAAAATGCAATCCAAATATAATTCAATACCATATTGCTTGCAAAGTTACGATTAAGTGAGCGAAAAACCAAATTTATTTGGGTTTTTCCGAACGTGAGTAAGTTCGGCGAAGCCAAAGGTACAAATAAGCGAGAGAAAAGCCAAAGAAAAGCTTGTTTTTCTTTGCTTTATATTTGGTTCGTTTTTCGTTTATTCGTATCTTTGCGCCGACATGAAACGCAAGATAGAAGTAGTAGCAGCGGTCATACGCAAAGAGGATAAGATTTTCGCCACGCAACGAGGCTACGGCGAATGGCAAGACTGGTGGGAGTTTCCTGGTGGGAAGATGGAACCCGGGGAAACGCCAGAGGAGGCGCTGAAGCGGGAGATTCACGAAGAACTCTCCACCGAGATCAGTGTGGATGCGTTCCTCTGTACCGTGGAATACGATTATCCCAAGTTCCATCTAACCATGCATTGCTACCTTTGCTCACTTTTATCCGAAGCCCTGCACCTGAATGAACACGAGGCTGCCAGGTGGTTGTCAATGGATGAACTAAACAGCATCAAATGGCTACCCGCCGATGTGCTGGTAGTTAATGCAATCAAGAACATATAAAAAAAGTAACTAAAAACTACCTGTATCAGAGTCCTTGTTCTGGAGCTTACGATTAATCTTTAAATTCTTTCCTGTAGAGAAGTCGTAACTGAAGCCGAGGATAAACATCGACTTATTGTCATCGATCCATGTCTTATAAGTGCTTTGCAGAATACTTGTTGGCATACTGTAGCCTGAATAGCGGGAGCGAGTGAATAGCCAATAGTCAGCGGCAAAGATGCGCCAGTTCTTCTTTTGCCAATAGATCTGCAGGTGTGAACTGTTTTCCTCTGCATCCAGTGTGGATCCGTTTAGGCGTTTTGACACGATGTTCCCTACATAGGAGGCTCCCCAGTTACCCTTACGGAACTGCAGGGCAAAATAGAGAGGTGCCCACGTGTGATGGTAATGACCGATAATAGGACTGCTGACGTTCTGACGAGCCACATATCCTTGCAAAGTCAATGTCAGGATTTGGCTCTTAAAGGGACTAATGACCAGCAGGTATGATCCTCCCAACTCACTGCTATAGTTGGCATTTTCGTTCGTGCCCACGATATATTGCTGGCGTGGCAAGAACCGTCCTTCCCCGTTAATCTCTTGCTGTGTATAATAGCGGTTAATAGGAGAATCGGTATATGCATAATACAGTCCGAGTTGGGTCTGTAGCCAGCCGAGGTTCCACTTGTGGATAAGTTCTGACTGGTAAGTGTTATAACTCTTAAGATAGGGGTTGCCAATGCTTAGCACTCCAGGTATGACGAGACTGGCATTGTTGCTGAGTTGTGAGATAGGTGGTGTATTTGATTGTGATGAGGTGACCCATTGCAGACTCATCTTCTTCGAAAGGTTTGTACTCAGAATGAGCTTTGGCGTGAAGAGCCAATGAGAGTCGTGGGCATCGGTATTATCCTGAGTCACCTGTGTAACTCCGGCACCGATACGGTACATCAGTTTGTCAATGTTTCCGCTGTACTCGGCATACATATAATGCTGATAGCTGGCTGATGAATAATCATAGTCCTTATAGTTGGAGAGTACATTGCTGATGGTGGCGTTAGAGCGTCCGAACGTACCACGATAGCCTAAGCTTAGACTGTTCTTTTCCCACTTTTTCGTATAAGCCAGTTCGCCGATGAAGGAGTATTTGTTGTTCTGCTGTTCCTGGTTATCCGACAGCCATGTCTCACCGTTACTCACGGATCTCTCCTCATCCCAGTTCTTACTGCTGTTGTGATAATAAGTACCTACAAGGTCTATCGACAGTTCCTGATTCTTGGGCAACGTTTTCTGGACATACACGTTCAAGTTAGGTCCAAAAGTGCTCATACGGCTACCATCCTCCCCTTCCCCTATTTCGGAAGTATTAAGGGAGGAGATCTTTTGGATATCCTTTTCCCCATCACTATGCCTATTGTTGAAGTGGGGGGTTGCTACTATCTGCACGGCTATGTTGTCTGGCTTGTTATAGGTGTACTTGATGACAGGATCATTCCAAGTATAGCCGAATTTGTCGTGTGTCTTTTCTTGATAGTTGTAATGGACAGGGGAAGATGATGATGTTTTGTCGGGAAGATAGCTTTGCAATGTATAATCGTAAGTCTGTTCGCCAAAGCGCTTTGTATAGTCGCGTAGGCTGAACGAATAGGAGAGTGAAAGCTGATGGTTACCAGAAGTCAGGTTCAGGTAAGCCTCGTCATCCGTGAAGCCCGTTGTAATGGCAGTCCTTGCCTCGATGCCAGCATTGATACCCGTGTCCATCCGCTTGGTAATCACGTTGATGAGCGTGCCTGCATCAGCATAGCGGGCAGGAGGAATATTATAGTATTCCACCCTCATGATTTTATTGGCGGGAATGCCCTTCAGGTCAATGTCCGAGGATGCTATACCATTGATCAGTATCTTCACGCTGCCGCCATCCATGCGCTTAATTTTATTGGTCACGGGGTCAATTTTCAGGTCTTCTACGTGTTCTAGCAGGTCACGGATATTGCGGGCCTGACTAATCTGCTCAGCGGAGAAGGTGTGGACGGATTTATCAACGTAGTTCATAATACGTGTGCCTTCCACAGTAACACCGTTTATAGTGTATTCAGCAGGTTTCATCTGAATGGTACCTATATTGCCGACTTCGCAACTGCGGTAGTAGGTGCGATAGCCGACAAAACTGCACTTTAAGATGACACGATGGGCCTCCGTCGGAACCACAAAATAACCGCTCTCATTCGAAACTCCACCGCCAAGAAGCGTTGAGTCGACAGGATTGAGAATGGCCACGTTAGCGTATGCTACAGGCTGGCCTTGTTCGTCGATGATGGTGCCTGTCAGGTGGCGGTCGGTTTTGTGGGTACACTCCACGAAAATCTTCATATCCTCAGGGTCGCTTGTATCAACAGTCATGCGGATAGGATAGAAGCCAATCATCTGCTGGATGGCCTCGGGCAGCGTTTTTCGTCTAATGGTAGTGGTGATGCGGAAGTCCTCCAGTTCGTTGTAGAGGAACATAATAGCATAGTCGGTCTGCTGCTCTGCGAGCCCATTGAGGGCATCAGAGATGGACACATTATTATATTCACGTGAGATGTGCTTCTGTGCCCGAGTGCTGACAGTCAGCAGCAGGGCAAGCAAGATGAGTACAATATTTCTGTTCATGGCGTCTGACTATTCTACAGTGATTTGGTTATCCTTTCGTGTGACGGTCAGACGCTCGAACTGATTGAGGTCGCTGATGACCTGATCGATGCCCTGCTGCGGATTCCATACAAAGCGGAAACGGAGTTGTCGGGCTTCATCATTAGCAAATATCACCTTGACATCGTAGTGCGCGGCTATCTGGGGTAGCATCTTCTCCAGTGGGATGTTGTCGTAGGTGATAGGCTGCACGGTGATGGTATCTTTGGTAAGCGTATCGGCAGGGAGTGTTGTGACGGGATTTGTTATGTTTTCGGTAATCTCAGATTGTGGAACCTCCGCTTTCTGATACTGCCGCACAAAGTGGATGGCAGCAAAGGCAATGCCTGAAACAAGTAGCACACCAATGAAAGATGCAGCTATCTTCATCCAACCAAAGCCCTGTTGCTTAGGCTGAAGTTTCTGGTTAAAGCGTTGCCATGCGGCATCCAAATCGACAGGCTTTTGGTTCTGACGATGGTGGCTGCTACGCTTGGCTTCTACCATAAGACGGTAGGTTTCGCGAGTATCTTCATCACGGTTAATGATGTCTTGGATTTCCTGCTCGGTGTATGCATTGGGGTTGTCGAGCATTTCCAACAGTTGACGGATATTTTCGCTGGTCGTTTGACTTTGTCGAACTCCTTCTCGCTCGGCAGAACTCAAGCAAGCTTGGTTCTGCTCTCTCTCTTTCGTCGTTTGCATTGTTGTTGTCGTTTAATTTTTACCGAAGTGATTTCTGATTTTTTGAATGCTCTGCATGAGATACTTGTAGGTGGTATTCGGATTCAGACCTAACCGACTGGCAATTTCGCTGATGGTCAGATCATCGTCGAAACGGAGGTGGAAAATGCTGAGGTGAGGCTCCTCCAGTTGTTCGTCTACATAGGCGGCAATGTCATCGAGCCGTTCCAACTGCTTGTCAACGGGTTGCAGGTCAGCTTCATCGTCAATGGGCATCAAACCCTTCACTTTGTCATGAAGTTGCATCTGCCGGATTCTGTTCAGACAGGCGTTGCGCACGGCTGTCAGCAGATAGCTGTCATTCTTTGGTGGAATGTTGCTATCAGCCACGCGCAAGAAAATGTCCTGCACCACGTCCTCAGCATCTTCGTCGTCACCAAGCAAGACACAGGCCAGGTGGATCATCTCGCTGTAGTTCCGGCGGAAAAGCTGTTCAATAAATTGCTTACGCTCGGCCAACTCCAAGCGAGCTTGGTTGGCACTCGCTGAATCGCAATTTTCAAGTATTCTCTGTTCAAACATAACAGTCTAATCATATTTGCACCCCGTTTTTGAGGCACTTCTATATATAAGACACTTCAGACCCATTGTTTTTTTACGGAAACACCAACTTTTTTCATTTTTCTTGTTTAATTGCAAAATTCGGGTACAAAGATATAGCTATTTATTTGAATAGCATGAAGGAATTGCAAGAAATGCCATAATATTGAAATGTATTGCACCGAATTCCATAAGCCAACTTTTTGCTCGCGAATTTCGCCTGAAATTCACCTATGCTAAACAAAAAGGAGTTAGATTTGCTCTAACTCCTTGATTATCTAATGTGGACCAGCCAGGGCTTGAACCTGGGACCTCCAGATTATGAGTTGCGAAAAAATCCGCATTCTGTGAGGCTTTGTGACACCCTATGACTGGCACTTTCTTTGTTCTTTAAATTCTTAATAATCAAGATGATAGGCAGAGATTTCTAACTTTTGAAAGTTCTTTGTTCCCTGTTTGTTCCCACACCTATATTTTTACACAATCTATGGTTTTTATGGGCTTTTTTAGGGGTCATTGTTCCCCCTTTGTTCCCATTTTTGTCACATTTTGCGAAAGAACGCTTTATGCTATACCATATTGCGCTTGCAAAGATAATAATTAAAATTGACACCCTTTTCTGGTTTACATTTTTTAACGTGCATTTAAAGATTGCTTTTGAGATTATAAGTAACTTTGATGTCGAAAAATAGTATTTAGTGAGCAAATATGACATCGAAAAATAGAAAAATAGGAAAAGGAACCCTTTTTGAAGATAGGGTAGGATCATGCACCATTGCCATGTGTCTTGACAAGAGACATCCCGATAGTGAAAACAGCAAATTGTTTCCTCTGTGCATCAGGTTCACAATATATGATTCTCGGTATTACTACAGACTTGGCGAGAAATGTTCTTACGAAGATTTGGATAAGCTTTCGAGGTCTCAGGGCAACCGCGAAAAACGGATAGGACTTGAAACAACCTTTGAGCGAAAGGTGAGACTTCAGGAAGTCTTTGCAAGTATGGTACACGTTGTAACGACTGTTAGTGAGCGCGGCATACTTACTTTGGAACGAATCAAGGTGGCCTTGACAGGTCGATGCGAAACAGCGTCTTTCCTTTCCGTGTGGGAAGAGATTATCAATGAGAAACGAGCTTTGGGCAAAGCTGGTACTGCCGAAAACTATGGGGATGCCTATAGGTGCTTCAAGCGTATTACTGGCTTCACCTATGCTGATGGTTTCGCCTTGGATTCTGCGGTAATCAACAAATGGATTGACGGTATGACAGAACGTAATATCAAATCCTCGACACAAGGCATTCAGCTTCGAGCTTGCCGAGTCGTAGTAAACCGCTGTATTGGCGAGGGCTACATGATGCCAAAGGCTTATATGTTTGGAAAGACTCGTGATAAGATAAAGATTCCAGCAGGTTCATCACGTAAGGGCTGGTTTCTCTCTGTGGAACAGATGACGGAGCTTTACTTGCATTGGAAGAACCATGATATTGACTTCCCGATTCACAATACCCGTAGAAAGGATAATCCATTGTATGCTATCAAAGATGAGAAATCGCGTACCCAGAGGTATCAGGCATTGGCAATGTTCCTGATGCAATACCTGTGTTGTGGCTGTAATCTGTATGATTTAGCGTTACTTCGATACAATAGCTTCTATTTTGAAAGCAATGGGCGCGCCTTTCGGTTTATCAGGCATAAGACTGAGGACGAGACGGTTGATGGTGAGGGAATGGAGGTGATTGTTCCAATCATTGAGCCATTGAAGGAACTTCTTGATAACTATGCTGCTGAGCCAAAGTTAGATCAGTTGGTGCTTCCTTTTATTGCTGAGGATGCTATTAGTGTAGGCGAAGAAAGGGTTCGTCGTAGAGTTAGCGACGTGAACGGTTATATATCAGACAGAATGAAGAAAGTGTCCGCTGCAATCGGGTGGACAGTATCTCCAACGGGTACTTACGCCAGGCATTCGTTTGCAACGAATCTTCATGCGGCTAAGGTTCCAAGAGACTATATCTCAGATGCGATGGGGCATAGTCTTGGCAACAGAGGACAGATAACCATGCGTTACATTTCGCCTTGGACTATCGAGGATAGGATGACCTATAATAATCTGTTGCTAAATCTTGATAACAAGAAGAGTGACCAGCCCCAAGAGAATATTACAATATTCGAGTCAGGTAAGCAAGCTATCTTTGAGAAGATGCACAGTTTCTCAGAGGCAGACTTGAAAGAGGCTTTGATTATGCTCAAAAAGAAAGAATTGCAGCAACTGGAACAAGAACTGGTAGCTATGTAAGAATAGTAAAAAACATCGATTTTTGGGTTGTTCCTCACATAGTCAAAATGGTGATAAAATTGTAATAATGACGTTTTGAGGGTATTTTTAGAATGATTACCCTTATTTAGATTTAACACTTATAAGATGACAGAAAAGGATAACAGAATAGCGGCAAACAAGGCCGTTAGGGAATGGAAAGTAAAACATGAGGAAAAATACAATAACTTCAAGCGACAGGTCACTGCCATAGGCAAAGGTGACCTGTCGCTGATGGAGCGGATGATGACGTTGCTTAATGATTGTATGCCACAGGATGCCCGTTCCTTTTACGCGTACATATTTAAATATATAGGGGATCCTGACTCCGTGAAGAATGACCAGGCTGCATTCTCCAGATATGATCAATTGGCGGCAGAGTGTATCTTCAATCACGCGCTCATCAGCATGAACTTTGCCACAGGGCGGATAGAACAGACTGATTCGAAGAACCAGGATTGTACTATCATTAGAACAGATGACTTTGAGCAGACTATATTATCAATGCCACAATCAATGAAGTGCATCCTCAATGATCTATGTTACAACCTAATTGCCGACAGGCTTCATGGCCAGCTTACGGCAAAAGAGCAGGATGCGCTTCAAAGCATTGGCTTGCTGGTAGCCAAGACAGTGTACGTCTATTCTTTGCTGTTCGTTCCAGAGTACCTTGACAGGCTCTTCAAAAGAACCATCACTGATGGCGATGAGCTTGCCTACTGCATCTACTTCTTCGTGACCTTCGACCACGGACTGAGCCAGATGGCCGATTTGTTCAGTCGCCAGATGGTAGGTAGTCACAGCTCCAGTTTTACCTCTGAGATGTTTCGACTATGCATCCGTAGTTTCATTGGCCATAGCCTAACAAACAGATACGAAACAAAGGAAAGTTGGGAGGCACTTGCCAACAAGACTTCCAATGATGACCTTTGGAAAGAGATTCATCTGGCCTTGCGTGACAGTCATACGCATGGTGGCCAGCAAAAGGACAGCCGGACACTCGACGAACTGCTGATAGGTGATACGGAAGCTGTAAAGTCAAGGATCCTGGACTATCTTCGCGAGAACCCTCAAGCGTCTCGCCTCGCATATCTGCTATATGCTCTGCGACAGACAGGAAAGATACAGCCCTGCAGCTATATCACCTTCCATCGGGCCGTACAGTCATTGTCACCTAAACCACTTGGAGGCCCGGATGTTCCCCAAAGACGCTATCATGAGTTGCAGGCAGATCCCAAACTCTTAGGCTCGAAGGGAAAGAAATGGCAGCAGGCGAAATCAATTATCGACCATTGGCAAGCAGAATTTGACAAAAAAGACATATAAAACATTAAAAAACGCAACTTAAAAGTTGCACATTTCAAAAATAATACTTAAATTTGCAGCGCATATGAAATTTGAACGTATCATAGAAGGCAAAGACCATCTTTGGGCAGTAAGAGACATGAACAAGCCCAACAACGAGTTGGCAGCACTATTCCAGAAGTGGAACGATGCCGAATACTTGTGGGATTTCTTTCTTGAAAACCAGAACGACCTTCAGGAGTTCTTCCATATAGAGAGAATCAGCGAGGCCGTTGAGGACACGATTGATGATGCAGAGCAGTTGGAGAGGCTGATCCTGGAGATACCCTACACGGAGAATCTTGACGAACTCTTCATTCCGCTCAGTTCAGTCGACATGACCATCCGGGAGTTGGCGAGGGAAAAGGCCAGGAACTGGAACCGCACAGGGCACGCAAGCTGGCTTCGTGTCTATGCCATCCGACTTGAAAAGAATGTGTTCGTCATAACAGGTGGAGCCATCAAGCTCACAAGAACGATGCAGGATCGTAGTCATACCCAAGCGGAACTCGACAAGCTCAATCAGTGCCGACAGTTTCTTGCCAGCAATGGTGTATTCGATTCAGACAGTTTCATTTCAATGATAGAGGAGGATATTATATGAAGTCAAAAGCAGTACAGTTTTTGGAGGCGAACCAGTCAGGTGAGCGTTCCACGTTCGTTGACGATGCCAAGTGGCGGCAGGAAAATGCCTCTTGGCTGAGAAGATCCCGTCGTGTAGCCTATGCCATCATGGACTATATGCAGGCGGGCGGGCTTTCCCGTAACGATGTTGCCGAGAAGTTGGGAGTCACCCCTCAGTATGTGAGCAAGATCCTTTCCGGCAAGGTGAACTTCTCGTTCAAGACAATCTCTGAGATTGAAGAGGGTCTTGGCATAGAGGTATTCCAGGCAGCAGCGATGGAGGCATAAGGCTCGACGGCTAACAGAGCTTAAATAATGGTCGGTTGAATTAAGGAGTATTTCAACCGACCATTTGTTTGATGAACATTGTCTATCTTTGCACCGCGATTCGGAAAACAGCCAATCGCAAGAATCAGGATAATAACAATTAAAATATCAAAGACATGACAACAACAAATGATTCATTGAAGCTCGCAGAGCTGCTGAAGACTCCCATCTGCAAGATGGACGGTGAGGAACTTGCATTCCTCATTACAAGTATTACATCAAACCAACAAGCACAGATGCTGCTGACTCAGCCCAAACAGGAGGAGCATAACGTCTATGGCATAGCAGGCATCGCCCAGATATTCGGCTGCAGCATACCAACGGCCAGCCGTATCAAGAAGAGTGGCATCATCAATGACGCTATCACCCAGGTAGGCCGAAAGATTGTAGTCAACGCTGACAAGGCTCTTGAACTGGCCAGCAAACATAAGGGTAACATTAACGTAGCTTGATATGATGAGAAAGGTAACTAACAATCTTCCACAAATGCAGTCAGCCCCATACGTCATTGTGACGAATGGGGCTGACAGGTTTACGTTATACAGCAACTTCTTACCTATAGACAGGTGTGGGGAAGGTAATGGTACTGGGGATGTAGAAGTCGTCGGAGAGAGTGCGGCCGTCTATCTGTTTGGTCAGGCGGTAGTGGCCGGGCGTGAGGTGGAGCAGGCCGATATGGCCATAGACGGTGGCGGAGCCGTGGGCGGCTACGGTGCTCAGGACGGAGGCGAAGCCGAAGTTCTTGGGGAATGGAACTTGCTGCCAGTGGCCGTCAGTCTCGCGCTCGATGGTGTACTCCTGTCCGTAGTTCACATCGTAGTCGTTGGGGTTGATGATCCTCGCCTGCACCACGGAGTCGATTCGCGAGATGCTTTTGTCGATGATGACGAGGCGCAGGGTGTCTGAACTGGTCGCAGCCTCGGTGTTGTCCGTCGGCTGTTCTGCATCTGCCACCGCCTGCCGTGCCGTTGGACGGCAAGAGGCGAATGCGAGGGCGGCAATCAGGAGGAAGAGAAGTTTTGCTTGTTTCATCTTTCTCTAAACTCTTTTCATTATTCTCTCCATGAAGTCTGCGGGCAATGTCGGTGTATTAGCGTATTTGCGGCGTAGTGCTTCGCGGATGTCGGTGTCTTTGAATGTAATCATGCTCTAATAAAATTTGATTCCGAGGATGTAATAATGAGGACTGTTTGGGGTGATGTCAGAGATACTACCGCAACAGCGGGTTACCTTATCCTCCGCATCATACCAGAATGAAGAATAATAGACGAGTGGAATGAAGGTTTCCTTTTCTAATGGCGATGTGGGTTCGAAAGGATCCGACCTGTATGAGTAAATATACTTATTTTCACTCTCCCAATAGATTTGCTTGAGTTTCAACAAGGAATGGTAGGAAAGCGTGTTCTCCCAACTGAAACAGTATTGGGCTAATGAATCTGTTTCTGAAGGAAGAAAGCCGATAATCAGTTTGTCGCCCCTTGCCTCAAAATAGTATGGGAATAAGAGACGAGGAGAGTCCTTGACTTCTTTCCTATTCACAAACTCCCTGCAGTATATTTCCACATTCCGGCCTTTTATCGCACTGACATCGAAACTATATGCCTGATAGCCCTTGGCATTGAGCAGCGGGATATAGTCACTGATTGTTGTCTCGTTCATCTTAATCTCCTGTGCCTGCCCTGCCATTGCGACGAGGGCAAATAGGATGGTGATAATGGCTTTCTTGTTCATATTGTTTTTATCTGTATGTTTCTTCAAATCTGTAAGAAGTTCCTGAAGTTCTTCTTCACTCTCATAGACGGGTGGCATTCCGTTCGCAATGCTATAATAACAAGGCGTTTTCCACCAAATCTTGATTCTGCGACAAATCGTAGTGAATGTATTCATGACGTTATAAACTTTTTCATTTGTACCAATCCTCGGCACGCTTAATCATTTCCTTGAGTTTATCTGTTGGCTTCTCCTCTTTACGGGCGAGGTCGAGGAAATGGCGATAATATGATTCTGCCTGCTCACTATCTTTGAGGAGATAAGCGTAGGCATTGGCAATATTATAATAGGTGGCGATGGAGGTTGGGTTATAGGCGAGATGTTCTTTCCACGCCGTGACGGCCTCTTGATATCGTTCCGTCAAGTAATAACCCTCGCCCTGCGAGAGCGTAATGGCCTTCATAATAGTGGTATCGGGTTGCATCAACTGTTTGGCCAGATCGAGATAGCCAAGCCCCTCAGGATAGCGCTTTGTGTCGACGCAGACCACACCAAGACGGTAGGCGCAGCCGTAGTGTTGCATGCCACTCATCAGAAAAGCCAACTGTAGATAGTGGTAGGCACGTTCCAAGTCTTCGGTATGGGAGTAGCACATGCCTACAGAATACAAGGTGTTGAAGGTTGAGTCACCTTGTTCCAGTAGCCGATTGTATAACTTGCCTGCCGCTGTAAAATCACGATTTACGAACCATGCATCGGCCAGCGCCCTGTTCACGAGTATATTCGTGGAGTCCCTCAGGCTGTATTTCATGCCACAGATAATGCCTATTTGCGGCTGTTTGTTCTTAATATAGGCAAGGGTGAGACCTGCCACCATCTCACCGTCCATCGGATAGTGATTCACAAGCTGTTCCGTCCAATAGATATAGGAGCCGGTATCGCCCTGTTTCTGATAGCTGAAGCATAGCTGGCGGAAAGCATCATGGGAGAGACTATCCTCAGGCACCAGTTTCAGGAGGTCAGCTGCCTCGCGATAGTTGCCACGCTTATAATGGCAATTTGCGAGTTTCATCTGAACCATGTGCTGACTTCGTTTTTTTGCAATGGCATACGCCTCTAGATAATACTTCAGCGCCTCAAAGGTGTTATACTGCTGCATGCAACTGTCACCAGCCTGCACAAATAACAGCAAAGAATCCGCTTTAACTTCTGCTGTCTTTGTCTTGGCTAGTCCCGCCACGGCGACGAGGCTGAGCAGGATGGTGAAAAGGGTTTGCTTGTTCATAATTGGTTATTCTACTGAAACATTGCGGATGATAAAAGCACCCTGTACATCGCCCTCTATGAAATCGAAGGTGGTTGGGATGGTTTCGAACGGCTCGAAGGTGAGCGTGAAGTCAGAGTAGTAGATGTTGCCCAAAAGTTCGTCTGTAGATTCGGAGGCTTTCACCTGGGTATAGTTGTCCTCATCAAGTTTGATGCCATTGGCTGCTGTCAACTTGTATTTCTTACCGTTAGCGGTGAGGTAAGAATCTTTGGCGATGCGGAACCCATAATCTTTATGGGTGTAATAGCGGAAACTGATGGTAGTACAATCACCATTGAGTTCCATTTTGCGAATAGCGAGCTGTAGATTAGAGCTATTGTCCTGTTTGGGGCCATTAAAAGCCTCCGCCAGTCCCAGAAAATTCCCCAGTCCATAACCAATATGTTTCCAAACGATACGCTTGTCAGGTGAAATCAGGACATAATAAGGTATGGAACTATGGTCGCAGTATCTGCTGCTAACACTCTTCTTGCTGTCATTCAGGTTTATACTAGTGATACGTTTACTGAATTCGTGTTTCTGCCATGCAGAAAGTTTGTCCTGGTTGATGCAGACGATTTCCAGTTTATCCTTCATCATCTCATAAAATACCTTCATTTCTGACTCAGAAGCCATACAAGGACCGCAATTGATCCCCCAGAAGTCGAGCAATACATAACGTCCGGTGGCAAGTGCTTCAAGTAAGTGATGTTTCTGTCCCTGCATGTCTGTGAGTTCTGCATCTTCGGCCTCGTCACCTATCTGTAAGACACGTGTTGGGTAGATATTGGTATGTATCTCTGCCAATCTATCCTCAGATCCTTTAGGTGCATGTGCTGCAATGGAACTTTCCAAATCCCTTAATTGGTCCATATATGGAAAGTTGGGGGTGTTTTTTGCCGTCATAGATGCGCGCCATAACCAGTAAATCGTAGCAGCATCCACAGGCATTGAGGGTAGGATGTCCATTCGGCGCTTCTCCCATTTCCCAGCAACGGAATCTTTTTTCTCTCGAGGCGCTTGGGCCAAATCCATTTGCAACAATTCTGCTATCACATCATGGCAATGTTCTGTGAAACGGTTTAGCGTATGCTGTTCTGGAAGCGGACTCTCGACCTTCCACAATGGGTAGAAATTGTCAGTACCCGTAAGTTTTACGTTAATACTAGGGCTGAGAAAAATGGGCATTGCAAAATTGGGACAACTTTTGCCTTTGAGAAAGAGATGGCCTTCGGTGAGTTCTTCTACTGGTAATGTGAAGGCGAAACGTCCGTCTTTCACTGTATCTACAATATTTAGGAAGTTACCTGTTCCTGCAAAAACCAAAGTACTGTCCTCAAGTGCGGGTGAATAACCTGTGACAGTTGCAGTCTTTGTCTGTGCCAGCCCCGCCATTGCCACGAGGGCAAGCATCATTGTAATAATACTTTTCTTCATATTCATTTTGTTTTTATTTGTGAAATTTCACTCCGATAATATAGTAATGAGGCGAGTGTTTAAAGTATTCGTTGGTATCAGTTCCCTCCGTCAGTTCCTGCTCTCCACAGAAACGGCATGTCTTATACTCGGAATCCCACCAAAAAGAACCATAAAGGGCTAGAGGAATAAAAGTGTCAAGTGATAACGCTGATATATGGTATGGAATTTTTTCGTAGAGGAATAGGGTTTGAGGTGCATCGGGAACAGGTTTTAGAATCAGTTCCCTTGATGAGACCTTTTGCTGCTCAGAGCGTATAGTGACAGTTTCAATTGAATCTGTCGTCCGAATAGGAGAAAAACCAAGGGAAATATTCTTTGACATACTGAACCCATCCATTTTTATCTCGTTAATCATCTGCTGTTGAACGTATTCCTGTATGACGATGGTGTAGCCTGAAGCGGAATTCATCAAGGAGGATATGTCGTAGGTTAATACTGCGTCATCTTGCACCTTCTTGTGTTCCTGAGCGTCTTTTGGCATCGCTTCAACACTCTTCACTTCATTCTCCTTCCTCGTCAATACAATAGTGACGAGCATTATTGTGACGAGGGCGAGCATCATTGTAATAATACTTTTCTTGTTCATTGTTCATTATTCTACTGAAACATTTTGGATAACAAAGACATCCTCACCATCACCAGCCTTGAAGTCGAAGGTGGTGGGGATGGTGTCAAACGGCTCGAAGATAAGGGCGAAGTCGCAATAGTTAATATCAATACCGTATTTCACTCTGACTGAGTATGCTTTAATTGGGGGCGTGTTATTCTCATCGAGTTTGATACCGTCGGCTGCAGTCAGTTTGTATTTTCTGCCATTGGCAGTGAGGTAAGAATCGCGGGCAATGTTGAACCAGTAGCCTTTCTGTGTAAAATAGCGGAAGCTGATGGTGGTCCCACTGACATCGGTTTTAACTTTCCTGATGGCAAGATTTGGATTGGTATAATTGTCTTGCTTGGGACCATTCAGAGCCTCGGCAATTCCCAAGAAATATCCTACGCCATAACCAGCCATCTCCCAAAAAATACGGCCATCGGGCGACAATAAGACGTAAAAAGGTACGGCATTGAAGTCGTAATAGCGGCTCTTGATACCTCCTTTTTTGAACTTCTTTCCGTCATTCCAGTTCTTCCATACAATCTTCTTGCTCCATTCATGCCCTTGCCACTCAGAGATTGAATCCAAGTTGATAGCAACGATTTCCAATTTCCCCTTCATTCGCTCATAAACCTCCAACAACTCTGACTCAGACTGTCGGCACGCGCCGCAGTGGAGATTCCAGAAATCGAGCAACACATAGCGACCATCAGCGAAGGCTTCAAACAGATGATGCTTGTTGCCTTGCATGTCGAATAGTTCTGCATCTATGGTTTTCTCTCCCACCTCCAGAATATGCAAAGTATCAACTGTTTCCTGTTCAGATTCTTTTGGTGAGTCTTTTGTGTTCTTTGATGCTTGCGCACAACCACAAATGAGTAATATTCCAGCGATTGAACAAATCGCAACCATTATAAATTTCTTGTTCATAACTTAGCTTATTAGAAATTTATTTCAGGAAACTTAAATCGTATGAGTAAATATAAGGCTCAGTTTCATCATCGATAAAATCAGAATAAAGGTAAAGGGTCTTACCATCCTGGGATAACATAATCTCTTGTCCAAACTTATCAAGATGAATGATGTGTTGCTTGACGCCATCCCAGTTATACACCTCGACAATATTACCCCACGGGAAGGGTTCCTTCATATCATATTCCTCCATGATCTCACCCTTGCGGTTGGAATGCTTATATAGCAAGTAAATCCTCTCACTATCCGCGCAGCAATGTATCCGTTCGAGTGATGGTGTCTTAGCAATTCCAGGGATCGGGAGACAGTCAGAATATATATAGTTTAGGATATTCGTTTTTGTGCCATCAATAGTAAAGATGAAAGCGAGCTTTCCCGAATCATCCCAATACAGGAATCTGTCTTTACCATTCCCTTTGATGCCACTACCATGGGTATATACCATCAGTTTCTCATGATCTAAAACCTCTGGCGTACTATCGTTGGGCCAATAGTCCAGAGGAGTGAATGCCTGGTTCTTAAAGTTGATGACGGAGAAAATGTGGCGTATATCGTCTTTAGATGTTCCTACAGTGAGAAGGGTGGAATCAGACAAAACTTCGAATCTATCACCACACAACAGGAAAGGCATTTCCGAAAGGTCATACTTCTCCCAGTTGTTCGGGTCTTTCATTGTTGCAATATTGTCTGTTTTTTGAATCTTAGTCAGAGAGGTCAGCGCTAAACTCCCCATATCACCCTCAAAAGGATGATCAATAATATATAATGATCCATCGTTGTCTTGCGATAAGACCATATCCCCAAACTCATTCTGCCCATGTCCGTGGACCAATACCTTCTCTGCTTTCTGCCATTCTGTCCTTGTCAGTTTGCTTAAATAGAGGTTCCAGTTTCTATCCCAGGAGCAGATATCGTCCCCAAACATCCATTTGGGCCATTTGCCCTTATTCACGTCAGTTTTTACAAGTTGCCCCTCAAGAGACACTTCAAATTCTGCACCACTTTTGTCTGAACACGACATGAATGATGTCAGGCCGATCAGACATAAGAACAAGATACTTTTCTTCTTCATATTCGTTTTGTTTTTGATGATTTGTTTGATTTAATCCGATGGCAAAGGTAGGATGAATATATGAACCACGCAAGGTTTTGAAAGGGAAATTGCCAGAGGGGGTGTTGCATACTTTTTGAAGCTAATTAGTTGATAATAAGATGGATAAGTTAAAATGGCCAGAGAAAAAAGTGGCTGAGAGGGA